>Ga0164296_1004070_pt1 | contig 13459 bp, 12 predicted proteins | sample GEODES057metaG_FD_113533 | JGI IMG/M metagenome (GOLD analysis project Ga0164296, IMG submission 113533) | Dystrophic lake water microbial communities from Trout Bog Lake, Wisconsin, USA - GEODES057 metaG | ecosystem: Environmental > Aquatic > Freshwater > Lake | place: USA: Trout Bog Lake...
GTTCAGTCCCAACAGTGTCAGAAACTTTTGGGGAAGTGATGCACCCTTGTATACCGACACAAATGGCTACCAAGGAGCTATGGGGATTCGCAACGGAGTTCAGTTTGTATCAGTTGTTAAATCAAATTAATTGGATTTTCAGTGCCTTGACGTTATGAACGTTCTGAGTTGCTGTGTCCCTGCTTTAACCCTAAGATCCATCATCTCCCGCCCCAACAAAGCGCTTGCAAGTTCTGGCTTACCTGTTGCGCCCGAATCCTTAGTCAGCGACTTAAGTAATTTTGGTCTTAATGCCTCAGGACGAACAAACCAAAGCTCAGACGTATCAGCAACGCCTGCGTGATCGCCCCAGTCGCTTTGAATTATCCCGGCTCGGTTTAACACCATTGCCTCAATACTCGCATCGTAATACGCATTTAAATTCACCACCCTAACTCCATAGGGCTCCCAAGCTTTAGTTAAATTTTGAGCCACCAACTCTTGTACCGGCATGCTTTGACCGTGATCGGCCATGAGCACAATTAATTTAAAACCTGACATATAAAGTGAGGTTGAAATATCAATCAAAGATTTAGCGAAAGTATCCTCGCTAAGAGCGATAGTGCCTGGATACAACAAATTTCCGCTTGGACGCTCAAAGCCGCCCTCGGGCACAAAGGGCAAAATAGGGGCCACAAGAGTGAGTCCAACCTCCTGAGCAACCCGCATTGCTGCGTACTGAACTATGAAATTATGCTTACCCATAGTGAGCTGTGGACCGCCTTGCTCTGTTCCACCGGTTGGAACGATGACGGTTGTATAGCCTTCTTTTAGCTTCGCGGCAAGCTCGGGCCAAGTAAGATTCTCTAGCAAGTGGTCTTGAACATTCTTTCTAACTGCTTTAGTGGAATTCTTCTGCTGAATTGCACCGGGCGCAAGGGTGAAATTATTGGTTTGCGCCGAAATTTCACCCATATAAGTAAAATACAGGGTGATGAGTATCAACACAGCTTTTAGCCCAAAGGTAGATTTCATCGGTTTATCGCTCCCTGCTTGAGGGAATTTTCAAAAAAGGAAACATAGGTTTCATGGGCTGCGGACTAAAAAATCGCAATACCGGATAATAGCGTCAAACACCATGAATTCATATGAGCACTGCTTATGTTTTAAGTATCTTAATTTCAAAGAAGCTCAGAATATTTTAATAAACCATCTTACGTCGCTATGCCAGATTTCAACAACCTAACTTGGATTTACGAATGGGTATATCAATTTGTATTCCAATTGACTTTGGCAATTACTGCGCCCTTAACCTCGACTTCAGACATTTACTGGGCTTACCTATTAAGCGCCCTAGTTCTTGGGGTTGGGGTAACCTACCGTAGACGCACCTTAGCTAGCAAAGAGCACACTGAGTCATTTCAATCGATTGGGTTTTGGCGCTCATTCCAGTCAAAATACTTATCCAAAAAGCTATGGGGGCATCCGTCTGCCCTCCTTGACATGCGTTACTACGTGGTTAACGCAATTGTCTTCCCTCTGCTTTTTGCACCTCTTGCGCTGCAAAGTCAAACTGTAGATCATTTTTTAAAGGTATGGTTTGAAAAAATCATCCAAATTACGCCGGCAAATATATTGACCTCAGGTTCTTTTGAGGACATCGCCACAAAATTAGTTTATACGCTTGTGTTCTTTGTGGCCTACGACGGCGGACGGTTCATCGCTCACAGCCTCCTCCATGATGTTAAGTGGTTGTGGGAGTTTCATAAAATCCATCACTCCGCACAGGTTCTCACACCTTTCACTACTTTTAGAGTTCACCCTGTCGATTTAATGGTAATGGTGAGCGTACCTGCTCTCACGACAGGTATCGTTACCTGGTTGTTTCATGTGACCGTATCCCCCGAAATTGGTTTTTATACGCTTTTGAATTTGCACGTTTTCATCTGTTTATTTAACTTTATTGACAACATTCGGCACTGGAATGTTTGGGTAACTTATCCTGCTCCGTTAAACAAATGGTTTATCAGTCCTGCTCACCACCAACTTCACCACAGCGCTGACCCTAAGCACTGGGGCTGTAACAGGGGTTTTGAATTGGCAATTTGGGACCATCTGTATAAAACAGCAATAACACCAAGCGTCTTAGAGCAAGACGTTAAATTCGGTCTTGGCGATGGAGACGATTTAAGCTGGAGAACGATTGGTCAACTTTATATAAATCCATTCAAAAACTTGCTTATTAGAGGCTTTACCTCCACAAAGCAAAGCTACTGAACATGAGTAATTGGGATCAAAGGCTTGTGAAACGACCTGTTAAGCATTAATACTGAAGAAAACCAATAATTTAGAGATAAGTTACTAATCCAGCAAGTTGAGTTGAAATATTTTCTTGGTAAGATTGACTGATGAATGATTTACACGAAGACTCTGAGGTTGATTCATCAGAAAAAAATCAAGCAGCCCAAAAAAGTACGTGGGTAAGTATCGCTGTAAACGTTGGATTAACTGTTTCCCAGATTGCTGCAGGTTTTATGTCTGGTTCCCAGGGCTTGATCGCTGATGGAATTCACTCGTCTGCAGATTTGGTGTCTGACTTTGTTGTACTACTCGCTAATCACCACAGTGGCATGGACGCAGATGAGGACCATCAATATGGCCATCAAAGATATGAAACCGCAGCCTCACTCTTCCTTGGTGTTTCTCTTTTAGTGGTTGGCATTGGAATGCTGTTTAAAGCAGGCGAAAAAATTATTGATCCTGTATTTGCAGGAACTATCTCAATCACCGCTTTATATGTAGCCTTAGGTTCTTTGATCACGAAAGAACTACTCTTCAGGTATATGCTCTCAGTTGCCCAAAGAGTTCGGTCTTCAATGCTTGTTGCGAATGCTTGGCATGCAAGGTCTGATGCAGCCTCTTCGCTTGTAGTCTCGGTAGGTATTGTGGGGGCGTTGTTTGGCTATCCCATATTCGATTCTGTTGGTGCTTTGATTGTGGGACTCATGGTAGCTAAAATGGGCGCACAGTTTAGCTGGGATTCATTAAACGATTTAATGGACCGAGCAGCCTCAAAGGAAGAGTACAACAAAATTGTAGAAATCATTTCATCAACTCCTGGCGTACAGGGTTGTCACGATATAAGAACTCGCAAAATGGGCGATATGATTCTCGTAGATGTTCATATCGAAGTTGATGCAAATGTCACAGTAAGAGTGGGTCACGATATAGCTTTTGAGGCAGCCAAACGAGTCACTGACTCAATGCCAGTCCTTAATGTAATGACTCATATTGATCCCGTTTAAAGGTATAACGATGACAACTGATAATGTCTACGACACAAAAACAATTTACTACCACTGGATTAGCGCAGCAATTATTTTGCTCCTGTGGTTTGTTGGCCAAAACATTGATTCCTTTGAAAAAGGTGACCCCAGAGTAATCGTTAGAAGCCTGCACATAACGTTTGGGCTTATTCTTGCAATAGTTTTGGCATTAAGAGTAAGTTGGAAGGTGCGGGGTGGGAAAAAATTACCTCAACCTGAAGGAATTCAAGGGAAAATCACTCAAGGCACTCACCATTTACTCTACGCATTAATTGGAATAACCATACTGATAGGAATTTTTGCAGTTTGGGTACGAGGAGATAACCTTTTCAATTTATTTACAGTGCCAGCCTTCAACACTACAGACGAAGACTTAGAAGACAATGTTGTAGAACTTCACGAGTTCTTTGCAAATTCACTTCTGATTTTCGCGACCGCTCACGCATTACTTGCTGTTTGGCACCACAAGATACTCAAGGACGGCATCTTAAAAAGAATGTGGCCAAGCTTGAAGTGATTCTTGTCTTGTTTAATTAAAGCTGTCTTCGCCAGAACCATAAAAAATAAGATTAGGTCTGGACTTAATCATTGATAAGTAAATCAATGGTGCCGGGGGCCGGACTCGAACCGGCACGGTGTTTAGCACCGGCAGATTTTGAATCTGCTGCGTCTACCAATTTCGCCACTCCGGCAACGAAGTGAGTCATAAATTATGGCACAGTATAGCCCTGGTTTCAATATTTACTCCAACAAAACGTGATAATTGAGCCCGAACCTAGGCTTAATCAATTAAATAGACATGCAATATCCCACCTTAGAGTCCACCATTGGACGTACGCCTCTTGTTGCCTTGCAAAGGCTCAATAAACAAGAAAACGCATCCAGAGGTAACGTCATACTCGCAAAGTTGGAAGGTAATAACCCAGCAGGTTCTGTCAAGGACCGGCCCGCAATGTCAATGATTAGTAGAGCCCAAGAACGCGGTGAAATCAAAGTGGGTGATACTCTTATTGAGGCAACTTCGGGGAACACCGGTATTGCTCTCGCGATGGCTGCAGCCATAAAGGGTTTTAAGATGATCCTCATCATGCCTGAGGATTTATCCATTGAGCGAGCGCAGACCATGAAAGCTTTTGGGGCAGAGCTTATTTTGACACCCAAGAGCATCGGTATGGAGGGAGCTCGTGACTTGGCACTTCAAATGCAAAAAGAGGGTAAAGGCTTGGTTCTGGATCAATTTGCAAACGCAGACAATCCAAGAATTCATTTCGAAACTACAGGCCCTGAGATATGGAGTGATACGGGCGGTGAAGTCACCCATTTTGTAAGCGCAATGGGCACTACGGGCACAATTACAGGCGTATCTCAGTATTTGAAATCCAAAAATTCAAACATCCAAATCATCGGAGCTCAGCCAAGTGAGGGCTCCCGAATTCCTGGAATTCGTAAATGGGCGACTGAGTATTTACCTAAAATTTACGATCCAACGCATGTAGATGAAATCAAGCTTGTCAGCCAATCGGATGCGGAGGATATGTGCAGACGTTTGGCCAAAGAAGAAGGAATATTTGCGGGCGTCTCCGCTGCTGGGGCCTGCTGGGTTGCGCTTGAATTATCCAAGCAGATTACAAATGCGACCATTGTCTTTATAGTGTGCGATAGAGGCGACAGATATCTGTCAACTGGAGTGTTCCCAGCATGAGTGAATATAAATACTGCCCTATGTGCTCAAATGCACTTGGCCTGATAACGCGTCAAGAGGACTCAGGTCCGACACAGCGAATGGTTTGCACTCAGTGCGAATGGACTCACTGGAACAACCCTACTCCTGTGCTCGGCGCAATCGTTGAGCACAAGGGAAAAATCTTGCTTGCAAGAAACGCTGCTTGGACGGGACAACGTTTTGCACTAATTACTGGATTTATGGAGGCCGGTGAGTCCCCTCAAGAAGGAATTAAAAGAGAGGTAAAAGAGGAGACTAATTTAAACGTCACATCCTTAGAGCTCATTGGCGTTTACGATTTCCAGCGTCGCAACCAAGTCCTCATCATTTATCACGCACTTACCCAAGAATCTGGCGATATAAAACTGTCCCCCGAGTTACTTGAGTACAGGTTATTTGATTTTAAAGACATCATCTGCTGGCCCGCAGGTACAGGATATGGGCTCGCGGATTGGCTTAAGACTAAGTCGATCACTCCAAGATTTATGGAGTGGGAGGAAATTGAAAAAATTAATGCGGCCTCCTTCCCAGCAAGCCACTAAGACACAAAGGTCACCTTTTCAGAGAGTAAGAAAATGAAAGTTGATGTAGAACTCGACACACGCGGATTAAACTGCCCCCTACCTATCCTAAAAGCCAAAAAAGCTTTATCTACTATGACTTCGGGTCAGACACTGCGCGTGGTCTCAACCGATACAGGATCCATAAGAGATTTCGCTGCTTTTTGTAAACAAACAGGCAACGAACTTATTGACCAACAAACAGAGAACTCAGACTTTATCCACATCCTAAAAAGACGTTGATATGCTGACTCGCTTAGTTCGGTAATTTTGACAACTGGGCTTCTAATTTAACAAGCGTCTGCTCAAAATCTGCCATCCTTTTTCTTTCCTGCTCTATCACCGCTGGAGGGGCCTTAGCCACAAAGGCCTCATTAGATAGTTTGATATTACCTTTGGAAAGCTCGGTCTGAATTCTTAGTATTTCCTTACCCAGTCTTGCGCGCTCTGCGGCCGCATCGACTTGAATAAATAGACACATCCTTACTTTTCCCACCACCGCAACGGGTGAGGACTCACTGCTCTTGCTCCACAAGGACTCATCCTCGAAGAGTTGGATATCACTGAGCTTGGCAAGGGTCTTTAGGGCGGGCACCATTGTCTGAACTCTCTCATCGGCTCCAAGCACTAAAAGTGGTAGCTTGGTGGCTGGGGACACGCCCATTTCACCTCTAAGATTTCTGCAAGCATCAACGAGCCCTTTTAAGTCCTGAACATACAGTTCGGCATCTGTGTCAATTCGTTCGGGCTGACTTACAGGGTACGCAGCAATTGAAACCGAAGGGCGCTCAGCCTCTTCCTTACTAACTCTTCCTGCAACAGGTGCAACTTTTTGCCATAACTCCTCTGTGATAAAAGGAATGATGGGGTGTGCAAGTCTAAGCAACGTCTCAAGTGTTCGAATTAAAGTACGACGAGTAGCTCTTTGTACAGCTATCTCCCCGCCCATGATTTGCACTTTGGCAATCTCTAAATACCAATCGCAAAACTCATTCCAAACAAACTCATAAATTGAATTAGCAACAATATCTAATCTGTAGTCTTTAAAGCCTTGCTCTACCTGTGCCTCAAGTCTTTGTAAGTGAGAGACGATCCAACGATCAGGTTGACTAAAGGACATGTAGCCGTGCGCTTTGCCGCCAACACTGCACTCTTCTTTGGTGTGGGGCATTAGTCCACAGTCTTGACCTTCGCAGTTCATCAATACAAAGCGCGTTGCATTCCAAAGTTTGTTGCAAAAGTTTCTGTAGCCCTCGCATCTCTTGCTGTCAAAGTTAATGCTTCTTCCAAGCGTCGCCATAGATGCGAACGTAAAACGAAGCGCATCGGCTCCGTAGCTTGGTATGCCCTTTGGAAATTCTTTCTCCGTATCCTTCCTAACTTGCCCCGCAGTCTCGGGTCTGCGAAGTCCAACCACTCGCTTTTCTAAAAGTGGTCCAAGCTCAATGCCGTCGATCAAATCTACAGGATCTAATACGTTACCCTCAGACTTACTCATCTTTTTGCCACTGGCGTCCAAGACAAGTCCGTGGATATAGACTTTCTTAAAAGGTACACGCCCTGTGAAATGAGTGGTCATCATGATCATTCGCGCAACCCAGAAGAAAATAATGTCATACCCAGTCACGAGCACTGAACTGGGTAGGTAAAGATCTAGGTCTTCACCACTCTTGGGCCAGCCAAGTGTAGAGAAAGGGACAAGCGCTGAGGAATACCAGGTATCGAGTACATCTGGGTCTCGGCGAAGCGATTTGCCCGGAGCCTGTGCCTGCGCCTCGGCCTCGGTCTTGGCAACGTATACGTTGCCGTCCTCATCGTACCAAGCCGGGATTTGATGCCCCCACCAGAGTTGGCGACTGATACACCAGTCTTGAATATTGTTCATCCACTGGTTGTAAGTATTCACCCAGTTCTCTGGCACAAACTGCACATCACCCGACTCGACTGCACGCACTGCCTTTGCTGCAATACTGTGGCCTGTTGGATCACCCTCGCCCACTTTGTTCATTGCTATGAACCACTGATCCGTGAGCATCGGCTCTACCACCTGCCCTGTTCTGGCACAAATGGGGAGCATCAGTTTATGCGGCTTAATCTCGACTAGGAGACCCATTTCTTTGAGATCTTTTAAGATGACTTTACGTGCTTCAAAACGGTCTAGACCACGATATGCGGCAGGTCCGTTGTCATTGATCTTCGCGTCTAGAGTAAAAATCGTTACGAGCTCGAGTTGATGTCTTTGCGCACAGGCGTAGTCATTAAAGTCATGTGCACCGGTGATTTTGACCACTCCGGAACCAAAGCTTGGATCCACAAATGAGTCTGCAATTATTGGGATGCGTCGGCTACAAAGCGGTAACTCAACGAGAGTTCCTATTAGGTGGGTATAACGTGCGTCATCAGGGTGTACAGCGAGCGCTGAATCTCCGAGCAAGGTCTCTGGCCGAGTAGTTGCAATAGTTAATCCGCTTTGCATTTGTCCTTCTATAGATTTAGGACCCTCAGCAAAGGGGTAACTGATGTAGTACATGTTGCCCTGGGACTCGCGGCTCTCAACCTCCAAATCACTTACCGCTGTACTAAGCACAGGATCCCAATTGACGAGGCGCTTACCGCGGTAAATTAATTTTTGTTTGTACAAAGTTACAAACGTATCAACCACAACCTCTGAGAGCTTGGGATCCATAGTGAAATACTCTCGAGACCAGTCTACGCTGTCGCCCATTCTCCTCATTTGAGAGGTGATCGTATTACCGCTTTGCTCCTTCCACTCCCAGACCTTTTTAATAAAGTTTTGGCGGGCCAACTCCGGTGTTGTGCCCATATCATGACGACTGACCCCTTGCTCTTGCAACTGACGCTCAACCACAATTTGGGTTGCAATACCTGCATGGTCCGTACCCGGGATCCAAGCGGTATTGAAACCACTCATGCGGTGGTACCGCGTGAGCGTATCCATAATCGTTTGATTAAAAGCGTGCCCCATGTGCAAAGTACCCGTCACATTCGGGGGAGGTAACTGAATGGAGAAGGCAGGCGCGCCGGTCTGGGCCTTACCGCTACCCTTGGCTCCTGCGAGCGCATAGCCCCTTCGCTCCCACTCTGGGCCCCAATGTGCCTCAATGGCTGATGGCTCAAAGGACTTTGGAAGGCTATTCAGTCCGGGCTGTTCTAGCGGGGTGGACTCTGGGGTGGTTTGGCTCATACTTGGACACTTTTGATGAAATTGATATTATTTTTTACTGAAAACAGGCTCGAATCGCACAGTTTTTGAAAAAGCATAAAACACAAAGAAATTAGGCTTCAAAGAAAGGGCTTCCCAACTAAGGGAATTGCAATTACGATAGGACTATATTCCTCAAAGCGCCTTAAACGCAAAAGGGTAGATTTTAACGGGCTTGCACTGTATATATCCGTTTATGGCTCTCCCACCCCATGAAATCTACACAGGAAGGAATGAGTTTAGAAAAAAGCCTCAAAAAGGGCGTCAACCCAAGCCCTGCGTAGCGCGTTAAAGATTTATCAACCCTAATTCTTTAAGGGAGACATATGATGAAAAAATTATTTATTGTTCTTTTAACTGCTTTAAGCCTTTTAGCAACAGCTAACAGTTTCGCATGGGGTGGACACGGCGGTTACTACGGCGGCTACGGGTACCGCGGCGGTTACGCTTATCGTGGTGGCTATGGAATAGCACCTTTTGTTGCTGGAGCGTTAATTGGCGGCGCTGTGGTCGGAGCCAGCTACGCCTCCCCCGTCTACTACTCATCCCCCGTGGTAGTTTCGCCCCAGACAGTATATGTGCAGCCCCAGGTTGCGATGCCAGCTGTGCCATTAGCTTCTGTGCAACCTCGCGCTTATTACTGCGCTACGTCCCAAAATTACTATCCTATCGTACAAACTTGTAGCGTGCCTTGGCAAGAGACAAACTAGGCTCTAGGCTAGCAAGGGGGGGGCTTACCCCCTGCGCCCACCAAACTCAGGCCTATCATTGTCATCGGGTAGCAAAGTCTTGGTTCCCTCACCTGAGATTCTCTTTAAACGCCACTCCATTTTGCGCTCACTCCACTTCTTAAGCCTGTCGTGGGCTGTTTCGCTCTCGCGAAGCATATGAGCTTCATCAGCGGTTTGAGCGGTCAACTCAAGCCGGATACCGTTTGGATCGAAGAAATAGATACTTTTAAAAATATGGTGATCCGTTACACCAAGTACCTCAATGTTATGTGCCATTAACCTTTTCTTTGTGTTCTCTAAATCCTGTTCGGAGTTGACTCTGAATGCAATATGATTGACCCAAGCAGGTGTATTGGGTGAGGGCTGAGCGGCCTCATCATCTCCCAAATCAAAGAAAGCGATAAAGGATCCGTCTTGTAATCTAAAAAAGAAATGGGTGTAGGGACAATATTCCCCGGTGCTAGGTACATGATCGCTTTGAATGATGTGAAAGAGCGGCAAACCCAGTATGTCCTCATAAAAATGCCTAGTCTCCTCAGCATCCCTTGACCGGTACGCGTAGTGATGCAGTTGCAATACCGGTGCAGCAGGCGGCAACGTTGCCCGCTCTTGTCTACCCTCAGTACTTTCAACCTTGTACATTACTAGCGCCTTTTGTTATTGATGGGGAATGTCATAACTATAAATTAAGTGAGAGGAGATGCAAATCCACACAAACCCAATGAACGAAAACCCCAACCCATAGGGGGTAAATATGAGCGTAGCGAGCATTTTTTATAGGAGGGTAACCCCAAGGTATTAATTAGCTCAAGCGAGAGTGGACCCCCATTTATCCAAAGCTATCTTTTCTTGGCACGTGATTCGGTTTTGATCTTGTTTGGAACAAAATCCCTTGATTATCTTCCCTTAATTTACACGCAAAAATCTGATTACTTTTCAACCAAACTAGAATTAGCGTTAAACATATATGTAAGCCGTAAAGCACCTAGACTTGGTGAGCTTTATGAGTACCCACCGATTGTTAAGTCACACCGAAACTACAAATTTATGCTTTTCTTACTATCGCCTGCAAAAACTCTAGACTACGAGAGCAAACTCCCCAAGGATACGCCTGCCCCAACGGAGCCTTTATTTAAGAAGCAATCGGCTGAGTTGATTGCTATTTTAAGAAAATGTTCTAAAAAAGAAATCGGTGAGTTAATGAGTATCAGCGAGGCCTTGGCAGAGCTAAATCACAAGCGCTATTTGGACTGGACTCCAACGTTTACTCAGAAAAACTCTCGCCCCGCGTTGCTTGCTTTTGACGGCGATGTATACGAAGGCTTTAATGCATCTACCCTTAAACCCAAAGAATTAGCCTGGGCTCAGGACCATCTTGCAATCTTAAGCGGGCTATACGGCGTGCTTAGACCTTTAGATAAGATGCAACCTTACCGCTTGGAGATGGGCACAAAACTCAAGAACCAAGCCGGTGCAAATCTTTATAAATTTTGGGGTTCTAATTTATCAAACTATTTAAACGAACGACTACAGGGTGAAAAAAATCCTATCGTTGTTAACCTTGCCTCTCAAGAGTATTTCAAATCGGTTGATCTAAAAGCGCTCAATGCAAAAGTAATTGAGTGTGTGTTTGAACAGGAAAAATCAGGGAACTTTAAAATCATAAGCTTCCTAGCCAAACGCGCCAGAGGGCTGATGGCAAGGTACGCCGTCGAGCACCAAATTAAAACACCAGCGGGTTTACAAAAATTTAATTATGAGGGCTACCGTTTCGAACCCTCTTTGTCTTCATCAGATAAACTGGTTTTTAGAAAACAAAGCGTTTAAAATAAACCGTTTGTTATAAGACACACTCACCTTAATGTCCGCTGAAACTCCCCACACAAAGACTGCTCCTGCAACCACACATAAACCAATGGCCAAACTTTTGGGGGAGCTTGGTGAGCTTGGTAAAGCCTCGAGCTACGTCAACACCTATTCGCCTTCGCTTATTTTTCCCATTGAGCGTGCACCCACCCGTGAACTCATGGGAATTAAAGGTACGCCCACCTTTATGGGCGCAGACCTTTGGACTGCATATGAGCTGAGTTGGTTGACTCTGCGGGGCAAGCCAGAGGTTGCGATCGCTCGCTTCATCATCCCTTGTGAGTCCACTCATATCGTTGAGAGTAAATCATTCAAACTCTATTTAAATAGTTTTAACGCCTCAAAATTTGAAAGTAAAGAGCAAGTTAAAGAATGTTTAGAAAAAGACCTTACAAAAGCCGTATGGACCGGTACAGCTCCTAGGACGGGCGTTAGTGTGCAAATTCTCCTGCCCTCAGAATTCTCTCAATACCAAACTCGAGAACTCGAGGGATTGAGCCTGGACAGAATGGATTTGGAGTGCAGCGTTTATCACCCCGCCCCAGATCTCTTAACTGCTGCCTTTGATGAGCAACCGGTTAAAGAGATTTTAAAGAGTGATCTTCTGAAAAGTAATTGTTTAGTGACTGGACAACCCGATTGGGGAAGCGTTCAAATCAGCTACTACGGCCCCCAAATCGATCAGCCAAGCTTACTAAGATACTTGGTTAGTTTTAGGGATCACAACGAGTTTCATGAGCCCTGTGTAGAGCGTATCTATAACGATATTTGGACTCGTTGCAAACCAGTGGAACTAAGTGTGCTGGGTTGTTATACAAGAAGGGGCGGCGTAGATATAAGCCCCTTCAGAACCAGCAAGCCTGGTCCGCTCCCCTCGCATCACCGCACTGCAAGACAGTAAACAGATTTGAAGATTGGTTTAAATATCTTTAAAACAATTCTTCATTAACACCCAGTTGAACGCTTTGCTGCCCCTCTTTGCCTGTGGCTTGTGAATTGAGACGATGCGCCTCCTCCAAGCTCATCAAGGATCCCATTCGAACGCCCAATAAACGAATCCTTTTACTGAGATCCACACGCTTTAAGAGTTGACCAGCAAACTGTCTGATTTGTTTAGGATCATCTGTTGGCAGATCAATGGTTTGATCTCTTGTGACTGTTTTGAAGTTATCGTATTTGAGTTTGATACCGACTGTTTTACCCAGATACCCTTTGCGTTTGAGATCGCTGGCCACTTGCTCACACAGCCTTGTAAACACCGCCCCTAAACGCTCCTTATCGCTTTTAACGCTTAAGTCCCTATCAAAGGTTGTCTCTCGACTTAAACTAACAGGCTCACTGTGAGTCACAACCTCTGCGTCATCTTGGCCGTGTGCAGCCCGGTGCAACCACCGGCCGTAGTTTTGACCAAAGTGGCGAATCAACTCATCCGGTTCGAAATTTGCCAACTCACCGATAAAGTTTATACCGAGAGCTTTGAGTCGCGCGTCTGTTTTGGGGCCAATGCCGTTAATCTTTCGACAAGGCAGGGGCCATATCTGGGTCTTTATATCTTTTTCGAAAAGCACGCAAATACCGTTAGGCTTATTGATCTCGCTTGCCATTTTTGCAAGTAACTTATTTGGCGCAACCCCGATCGAACAAGTCAGGTTTGTTGCTTCAAAGATGCATTTTTGTATCAACCGAGCAAGGACGCGGCCTCCCTCTCTTTGTCCACCCGGTGTGTTTGTGAAGTCAATATAAACCTCATCTACCCCTCGGTCCTCCATCACAGGTGCGATCTCTGTGATCACATCCTTAAACAATCTTGAGTACTTGCGGTACTGCTCAAAATCTACTGGTAAGAGAATTGCATCTGGACACAGTTGACTGGCCTTCATAAGACCCATTGCAGAGCCAATTCCGTATTGTCGAGCTGCATAGGTGGCAGTGGTGATGACGCCGCGCCCAGCGTAAGTGCAGAGTCGGGGGAAGATCTCGAGCGGAATCTCAGACAGCGGTGCACTCCTCCAATCACGAGATGGGTCGAGCGCCATCAAGCGCTCATAGTA
>Ga0164296_1004071_pt1 | contig 13459 bp, 6 predicted proteins | sample GEODES057metaG_FD_113533 | JGI IMG/M metagenome (GOLD analysis project Ga0164296, IMG submission 113533) | Dystrophic lake water microbial communities from Trout Bog Lake, Wisconsin, USA - GEODES057 metaG | ecosystem: Environmental > Aquatic > Freshwater > Lake | place: USA: Trout Bog Lake...
GATCCTGTTCGACACCCACGGCGAGAGCATTGGGCGGGGGGCGCATCCGGGGTCGCTGTCGGATCGGTTGAAGTATTTGTCGCCGACGGCATCGCGGCAGGCGTTGCATCGGGCGGGGTTGGAGGTGCGTGAGGAATCGGCGGTGCAGGGCGGCGATGGGTATTTGCTGTTCGGTACGCCGGAATTGGCGTTGGCGACGATCGCGCGGATTGCTGAGCAAACCTATCACCCCGCCGCCGGGCCGATTGAGGACCCGGTGTATGCGGACCCGGATTTCGCCGCCGATTTCTTCGCCACCGTGCGCAGCCATATGGAGGCGCTGGTGGAGGATGAGGGCTATGGGGCGCTGCTCGGCGCATTTGGCCCGGCGTTGCTGGACCCGACTGGCTCGCGGCCATCGGCGCGGCAGGCGGATGGGATGGGGGCGGCGCGGGTGCGGCATCCCAGGGATTTGCGGGCGATTCCGAACAACGCGATTTTGCAGCAATTGGGCTGGTGCGCGAATACGTTGCAGGGGCTGGGGGCGGCGGCCTCCCGCCATCCGGAGACGTTTGCCGAGATGCGGGTGAAGAGCCGGCGGTTCCATCGGGCGATGGATTTTGTGGCGCATGGGCTGGCGCATTCCGACATCGAGGTGCTGCGGGCGGTGGTGGCGACGTTGGACCCGGGGACCTGGCTGGACCGGGCGGCGCACACCACGCGGCCCGGGCGGCGGGAGGCGCTGGTCTCGGTCGCGCGGGCGTTGGAGCGGCTGGATATCTGGGCGGCGGCGCAGTCGATGTTCCGGCGGATTTCTGCCGACCATCTGGCGTTGCGGATGGTGTGGCCGGAGGCACCGACGATGGCGACGCGCGAGGTGCTGCTGCATGCGTTGCGGCTGGCTTTGATCCATCGGATATGGTTGCTGGCGAGCGAGATTTCGGATTTCTCGCCCCGCCATGGGGTGACGCGGTTGAGCCTGGAAGGGGCGATATTGCGGCTGGAGGTGGATGCATCCCTGGCGATGCTGGACGAGATTTTTCCGGCCGCCCCGGATAGCGATCTGGCGTGTGACTATGCCGAGCCGGCGGCGCCACGCGGGACGACGGCGTATGCGCGGGAGCATCGGGAGATTTTTCTGCCGATCCGGCAGTTGTTCGGCATGGTGCGGGAGATTGCCACCGCGATCACGCATGATGTGGGGGCGTTCGGCTAGCGCCGGGCGAGATCGTCGGATAAGGTTTGGATCCGGTTTATCATTTGCCGCAGGAGGGATGTATGCGTTTGCGTGACCATCATCGCCGCCGTGGCCCTGTTTTCGCCCCGCAGTTGCTTGTTGCGGGGCGGGTGCTTTGCCGGACCTGATCGCGGTTTGAACTGCGCGGCGGCGGCGCCTGTCCTTTGGTTTGACCTTTGGACGATGAGAAATTCCGATGAGCTTGATGCATTTGCGCGCTGTGGGCGTGCAGTCGCCACGGGTGTTGTTCCAGAACCTCGATCTGACGATCCATGACGGTGACCGGATCGGGTTGGTGGCCGGCAATGGAGCGGGCAAGTCCACCTTGCTGCGGTGCCTGGCGGGGGAGGCTGAGGTGGGGCGGGGGGATGTTACCCGTCGGCGGGGGCTGAAGATCGGCTTCGTTGAGCAGGACGTGCCGGATAATTTGCGCGCGCTGCCATTGTATGAGGCGGTGCGACGGGCGTTGCCGGCGGGCGATCGGGAGGCGAATGCCTGGAAGTGCGATGTGGCGCTGGATATGTTTGCCACGCCGGATGCGTTGCGGCAGCGGCCGTTGGAGCAGCTGTCTGGCGGGTGGCAAAGGCTGGCGTTGATCGCGCGGGCCTGGATGGGTGAGCCCGATTTGTTGCTGCTGGATGAGCCGACCAATCATCTGGATTTGCAGCGCCTCGCGGTGCTGGAGGATTGGATCAACCATGCGACCTCCGGGGTGGCGATGCTGATCGCCAGCCATGACCGGGCGTTTCTGGATAATTGCACCACGCGGACGGTGTTTCTGCGGCCGGATATCTGCCGGGATTATGCGCATCCGTTCAGCCGGGCGCGGGGTTTGCTGGCGGATGATGATGCGGCGCAAGAGCGGGTGTTGGCGCGCGATGCCAGGGAGGCGGACCGGTTGCGGGCCAATGCCGGGCGGCTGCGCAATGTGGGCATCAACAGCGGCAGTGATCTGTTGCTGAAGAAGTCCAAGCAGTTGAACGCGCGGGCGGCGGCGATTGAGCAATCGCTGCGCCCGGCGGAGAAAGTGCGCAGCGGCGAGATCCGGCTGGCCAATCGCGGCACCCATGCCAAGGTGCTGGTAGCGCTGGAGGATGTGGCGGTAACCAGCCCGGATGGGGCGCCGTTGTTCCGCACTGGCAGGCTGAAGATTTTCCAGGGCGACCGCATTGTGGTGCTGGGGGAAAACGGGGTGGGCAAGTCTCAACTCGTTCGGCTGTTGCGGGCGGCGGGCCAAGGGGAAGCGGTGCCGGGCATCACCTTAAGTCCCAGCGTGGTGTTGGGTTATATAGATCAGGCGATGTCTCAACTGCCGGCGGCGGAAACGCCGTTGGGGTTTATTGCCGGCGTGTTTCGGCTGGGCGATCAGCGTAGCCTCAGCCTGCTTGCCAGCGCCGGGTTTGATGTGGACATGCAGCGACGGGCGATCGCACGCCTGTCCTCTGGCCAGCGGGCGCGGTTGGGGTTGCTGGCGCTGCGGCTGACGGAGCCGAATTTCTACCTGATGGATGAGCCGACCAACCATGTGGATATCCAGGGGCAGGAGCGGTTGGAGGCGGAGATTCTCGCCCATCAGGCGACGTGCGTGCTGGTATCGCATGATCGGTTTTTCGTGCGGGCGATCGGCACACGGTTCTGGCGGATCGGCCAGGGGCGGCTCGAGGAGGTGGCGGCACCGTCATAATAACGATTAACGGTTTTTTGCTCTGACGCGCGGCGGTGGAGACCGTACTTTAGCGTGCGCTGTTGGGGTTTGTTGCCATGCCGTCCGCCTATGTCGTCAGTTCGGGCCAGACCAGTAGCGGGCTGACGGTGCAAGCTGGCGGCAGCCTGACGGTGTTTGCCGGTGGGGTTGCCAGCGCGGGGCTGGTGAGTAGCGGCGGGACGGAAATTGTCTCATCGGGCGGGGTGGCGCGCGGCGATACGGTGTTGGCCGGTGGCTCGGCCACGGTGCTGTCGGGTGGGGTGGCCAGCGCGACGGTGGTGACCGGCGGCTACCAGTATGTCTACGGCGGCACCGCCTCTGGCGCGGTGGTGGGCGTGTTGGGGACGCAATATGTCTCTACCGGGATCACCCGCGGCACGATTTTAAGCGGTGGCAGCGAGGACGTGTACGCGGCGACGGCGAGCGGCACGGTGGTGAGCAGCGGCGGGTATTTGTGGCTCGCGGCGGCGACGATCTATGCCTATGTCGGCTCTGGCTATGTCGGCAGTTCGGTGGCGGGCGTGGCCAGCGGGGCGGTGATTTCGTCTGGCGGGGCCGAAGCGGTGGGCGCTGGCGGGGTGACCAGCGGCGACGTGGTTGGCGCGGGCGGCACGGCCTATGTGCAATCCGGCGGCAAGGCGGTGGCCAGCACGATTGCCAGCGGCGGGGTGGAATACGTGTCCTCCGGCGCGGTGGTCAGCGGGGTGACGGTGCTTGGCGGTGGCATGTTGGTGGTGCGCCCGGGCGGCGTGGTGAGCGGGTTGGTGGCCAGTGCTGGCGCGGTGGTGCAAGTGCAATCGGCGTTTGTCGCCAGTGCCGGGCAGACGTTGAGCGGGCTGGCGGTGACGAGCGGCAGCACGTTGACGGTGCTGTCTGGCGGGGTTGCCAGTGCGACGCAACTGGGGCCGCAAGGGGTGGCGACGGTGTCTTCCGGCGGGATTGCCCGCGCCTCCGTTATTAGTGGCGGGTCTGAGACGGTGGCCTCCGGCGGGGTGGCGAGCGCATCGCTGGTGGTGGCGGGGGGGCTGCAAACCTTGTCCGGTGGGGTGGCGAGCGGGACGCTGCTGTCCGGTGGCACGCAATGGGTGTTTGCCGGCACCAATAGCGGCGCCTTGGTGCTGGGGGGCAATGAGGCGATTTTTGGTGGCAGCGCGGTGGGCAGCGTGATCGGCGCCGGCGGCTCGGAAACTGTGTATGGCGGGGTTGCCAGCGGCACGGTGGTCTCCTCCGGCGGGACCGAATACGTGCAATCCGGTGGCACGGTGAGCGGCATTACCGTGTTGAGCGGCGGTGGTTTGGTGGTCAGCCCCGGCGGGGTGGCGTTGGCGGTGACCTCCGCGGCTGGGGCGATGGTGCAGGTGCAATCCGCCTTCGTGGTCAGTGCCGGGCAGACCAGTTCCGGGTTGGTGCTGACCAATGCGAGCAGCGACACCGTTTCGTCCGGCGGTGTGGCCAGTGCCACCGTGCTGAGCAACGGGTCGGAATACGTGCTTTCGGGCGGGCGGGCGGTTGGCAGCGTGATTAGTGGCGGCGGCACCCAGTTTGTCTCGGCGGGCGGTGTGACCAGCGCGGTTTCGGTGCAGGGCGGGTATCAGTATCTGTATGGCGGCACGACCGTTGCCACCACGGTGACTGCCGGATTTCAATATGTTGCGTCCGGCGTGGCCAGCGGCAGCATCCTGCGCAGCGGCACCCAGACGGTGGCCGGTGGCAGTGCGGTGGGCAGTGTGGTGAGTGCCGGGGGTGTGGTGCAACTGACCGCCGGGAGTGCCAGCGCGGTCACGGTCGGTTCGGGCGGCAGCTTGCTGGTGGGGAGTGGCGCGGCGGCGAGCGCGGCGACGTTGGCGGGCGGCTATGCGAGCGTGCTCGGCGGGGTGGTAACGGCGACCGTGTTGACCGGCGGACAGCTATCGGTGAGTTCTGGCGGCGTGGCCAGTGCCAGCGTGGTGGCGGCGGCCGGGGTGGTGCAGGTGCTGGCCGGCGGTGTGGCGCGCGGTTCGGTGGTCAATTCCGGCGGCTATGAGCAGGTGAATTCCGGTGCCAGCACCAGTGGCAGCACGCTCAACGCCGGGGGCACCGAGTATGTGGTGGCCGGCGGGGTGGCCAGTGCGGTGACGCTGAGCGGCGGCACGTTGGAGCTGGTGACGGCCGGCGGGGCGGTGGGGCCGATCCGCTTTGCCGGCAGTGGCGGGCTGTTGAAGATCGATAGCGCCAGCCTGCCGAGTGCGGTTATCAGCGGCTTTTTGGCCGGCGATAGCATCGATCTGGTTGGGGTGGCGTATGCTGGGATGCTCTCGACCTCTGCCGGGGTGGCGAGTTTGAGCCTGACGGGCATTGCCGGCACGGTGAGTTTGAACCTGGCTGGGGCGGCGCTGGCGGGCAGTTTGCAGTTCCACGCCGATGCGACCGGCGGGACGATGATCACCGCGACCGGGCTGCCGACGCTGAGCGGGCTGACGGAAACCCGGCTGGGCTTGCTCGGCAGTGGCAGCAATATTCTGCAAGGCACGGTGGGGGTGCTGAGCCTGCTGGCGACGCCGGGCAGCGCGGTCTCGCTCTATGACGGCGCGACGCTGCTGGGCAGTGCAACGGCGGATGCCGGCGGGGCGGTGGCGATTGCGGCGGCGGGCCTGGCGGTTGGCACGCATGTGCTGACGGCGCAGGGCAGTGGCGGGGCGAGCCTGGCTGCGACCACGTTGACGGTGGCGGCCTCGGCGGTGACGCAGTTTGTGCTTGGCGCCGGCAATGACACGTTGCTGGCCGGCGATATCGGCGCGCTGGTCTATGTGAACACCACCGGCCAGGCGCGGGTGCAACTCGGCAATGGCAATAACGCGATTTTTGCCGCCGGGGCCGTCGCCTCCATCACCCTCGGCGATGGGGCCAATACGGTGCTGGGCGGCAATGGCAACGATGTGGTGACCGCCGGGACCGGGAGCAATGCGATTTACCTCGGCGGCGGCAACAACACGATTACTGCCGGCGGTGGCACCAACCATGTGATTGTCGGCGATGGCAGCAATGGGGTGACGCTCGGCAACGGGCGGGCGGAGATTGAGGCCGGCAACGGCAGCAATACGATTTTGGTGGGGAATGGCAATGATTACGTGCAGGCGGGCAACGGCAATAATCGGGTAACGGCCGGGAGTGGCGTCTCCGGTATTCAGTTAGGAGACGGTAATAATATCGTTTCGGCCGGGGCGGGGACGGATACGATTATTTTAGGTAATGGCGCCAATACCATCGACCTCGGCAGCGGGATGCAGTTTCTGCGGGTGGGTAGCGGGGCGAATGTGATCACCGGCACTTCGGGCAATGAGGTGATTGATCTCTACGGCGGCGGGGCGAACAGCATCAGCCTGGGGAATGGGGCCAATCTGATTTATGGTGGTGGCAGCAACAGCATTGCGCTGGGGAGTGGTAATAATATCGTTTCGTTGACCGATGGGGCGGACACGATCACCGCTGGTGGCGGGGCGAATGCGGTGACGTTGTACAGCACCGGGCGGCGCAGCAGCATAACGTTAGGAGATGGCAATAACACCGTGATTACGGGCGGCGGTGGAGCGACGATTACGCTCGGGAACGGGAATAATTATGTGGAGGTGCAGGCGGGGAACAACGTGATTACCGTCGGCAGTGGCACCAATGTGGTGAAGGGCGATAGCGGCAGCGATGTGTTCAATGTTGGGCATGGATTTGTGCATGGCAATGGGCCGACGGATCAGTTCAACCTCGGCAGTGGCGGCGGTGCGGCGTATGGCGGTTGGGGGGTGAAAAGCTTCGCGATTGCCGGCGGGGCCTGGTATGTGGCGGCGGCGGTTGGCAGCGATCTGATAGGCATGACCGGGGCGGCGGCGTTTGCGGATGTGCAGAGCTTTGATGTCAGCAAGGATATGCTGGTGCTGAGCAATGCGGCCTATGGGCTGGGGGTGGCCGGGCTGGCGGGCAGCGTAACGGTGGCGTTGGGGGGGCTGCTATCGACCGCGACGGATGGGAGTTTTTCCGGCGCCGGGGCGTTGTTCGCCTATAACGTTGCCAATGGCGTGTTGTTTTATCGCGCATCCCCCGGTGCCGGGGCAGTGGCGGTGGCGGCGTTTGAAAATCATCCGACCGCGATTGCCGGGGCGTTGTTCGTGGGGGTTTAGTCGCAGGCCTGGCGGATAGCGGCGCAGATGACGACCATCCGGGCGAGGGCGTCATCAGCGAAACGATCCAGCGCGGCGGCGGTGGCGGGGATGGCCTCGGCGGGGAGGGCGGATGATGGCGCGAGGTGGCGGGCGAAGGCGGTGCCGGCCCGGTTGGCCTGGGCGAGCGCCTCGGTGATGGCGGGGCGGAGTTGGTTGGCGGCCTCAAGCGGGCGCAGCGCAGCGGCGAGGGCGTTGAGCAGGTCTGGCCAGTAGGCGAGATGGCGATACATGCTGGCCAGGATCGGGTCTGGCCGACCGGCGCCGAACTGGTTGAGTGCCAGCACGCACGCGGCGACATCGCGGGGCAGCGCGTCCAGGCTCGGTAAGGGCGGTAATGGCAACGCGGCGTCCGCAGTGCGGGCGGAGGGGGGTGGCGGCGCGCCGGTTTTAGTGCCGAGCAGTTGGGCACGCAGGGCGCACAATGCGAGCAACGCGCGGGCGTTGGTGCGGTCATAGGCGGCCAGGATCCTGGCGGCTTCCGCTGCTGGCGGCGGCAGTTTGGCGAGGGTTGGCAGGGTGAGGCTGGCGCGGAAAGTGTCGGCGGCGTCGGCCAAAGTGCCATCGGCGTAACGCGGGCGGACGGCGCCCCAGGCCCAGTCCAGCGCGCCGGGGACGATGGCCAGATGACGCCAGATGAGGTTGACCACGCCGACGCGGGTGACGGCGCGGATGTCCGCGAAGGTGGCGGCGATCGCGCCGGTGGCGCTGGCCTCCGCGATGGCGGGGACGGGATCGGTCATGCCGCGGCGATGACGGCGCGGGCGAGGAAGCCGTCGATTTCGGTTGGCGCGTAGCCGGCTTCGCGCAGGATTTCGACGCTGTGCTGGCCGATTTGCGGGAATTGGCGCGGGGCGGTTTTGATTTCGCCCTCCAGTTGCACTGGGCTGTCGATGGTCATGCCAGGGCGGTCGGCGAAGGGGCGGATGGCGCCGATCAGGTGGGCCTGGGCGTCTTCGGCGGCTTCCTCGGTGGTGCCGACGATGCCGAAGGTGAGGCCGGCGGCATCGAGCGCGGTGCGCCACGCCGCCAGGGGGCGGCTGAGGAAAACCTGTTCCAGAATGGCGAACAAGGCGGCGGCGTTGGCCCGGCGGGGCGGTTGGGTGGCGAAGCGCGGATCTGTGCCGAGTTCTGGCCGGGCGATGGCGGCGACGAGGGCGGGCCATTGGCGTTCCTCGGCCAGCATGACCAGGCTGAGCCAGCGGCCATCCTGGGTTTGGTAGAGGCCGGCGAGGGCGTTGGCGGTATCTTCCCGCTTCGGGCGCGGGGGTAGCGTGGCGCCGAGCAGCACGGCTTGCAGCATGTAGCCGTTGGCGTGCAGGCCGGTGGCGAGCAGGGAGGCGGACACTTTGCCGCCGCGCCCGGTTTTCTCCCGCCGATAGAGCGCCGAGACGATGCCGCCGAACAGCGCCAGCGAGGTGGGATGGTCGCCCATGCCGGCGACCGAGCGGGCGGGCATGGCGTCCGCATCCACCCGCACCAGATCCATCAGGCCGGAACGCGCCCAATAGGCGGTGGCGTCATAGCCGGTTTTACCGGCTTCAGGGCCAACTTCGCCATAGGCGGACAGGCCGGCATAAATCAGCCTGGGGTTGAGGGCGGCCAGATCGTCCCAGGTGAGGCCGAGCCGTTCGCGCACCGGCAGCGGGTAGTTGGTGACGAAGACATCTGCCTGGGTGATCAGTCGGCGCAGGATGGCCTGGCCGTCGGCGGATTTCAGATCCAGCGCCAGGCTGCGTTTGTTGCGGTTGGTGAGCATGGAGGCGAAATCCTCCGTGCAGACCGGTCCGCCCGGGCGGGCGCCGAGCCAGCGATAGCTATCGCCTTCGCCGGGTGGCTCGATCTTGATCACGTCGGCGCCAAAATCCGACAGGATGGTGGCCGCCGCCGGGCCGGCGATGAAGCTGGCGCAATCCAGCACTTTCAGCCCGGCGAACAACCCTGTTTCGTCCATCCCACACGCTCCCCAATACCTGTTGCGGGGAGGGTAGCGTTAAGTCCAGAGCGGGTCGAGCGGGGGGCGGCCGGCGAGCACGGCGGCGATGTTGTCAAGCGCGCGGTAGCCCATGGCGTTGCGGGTTTCCACCGTGGCGCTGGCCATGTGCGGCGTGAGAAAAACGTTGGGCAGGGCGGCGAAACGCAGGTCGAATTCCGGTTCGGATTTGAACACATCGAGACCGGCGGCGAAGAGGTGGTTGGATTGCAGTGCATCCAGCAGCGCGTCCTCATCGACGAGTGCGCCGCGGGCGGTGTTGATGAACACCGCGCCGGGCTTCATCAGCGCGAAGGTTTCGGCGTTCATGATCCCGGTGGTGCTGGGGCCGGCGGGGGCGTGCAGGCTGAGCACATCGATTTGCGGCAGCATGGCGCGGAAATCGGCCACGTATTCGGCGCCGGCTTCCAACTCGGCCGGCAGGCGGCGGGCGTTGTGGTAGAGGATGCGCATGCCGAAGCCGCGCGCACGCGCGGCGACGGCACGGCCGATGCGGCCCATGCCGAGAATACCGAGGGTTTTGCCGGACATCCGGCGGCCCATCATCTCCCCCATGCCGTAGCCGACGCGCCAGCCCTTGCGCATGATCGCCTCATATTCCGCGCCCCGGCGGAAGGCGTTCAGCATCAGCAACAGCGCCAGATCGGCGGTGCATTCGGTGAGCACGTTGGGGGTGTTGGAAGCTTGCAGGCCGCGCGCTTTGCAGGCGGCGATGTCGATATGGTCGGTGCCGACGCTGTAGGTGGCGAGGATTTTGACGTGGTCCGGAATGGCGGCGATTTCGGCGGCGCCGTAGCGGACATGCGAGGTGATGAGCAGCGCATCGGCCTTGTGGGCGTGCAGGGCGGCGATGACCTCAGACGCGGACATCTCCTTGCCCTCATACGGGCAATCGTAGTCCTGATGGATGCGGGTGACGACATCGGGGGCGATCTGGCGGCTTACGATCAGGCGTGGCTTCATCGAATTTCGGTCCCCAGGAATTTATCCGCGATGAGGTTTATGCCGCATTGCAGCAGGCCTTGCCAGAGGGGCGGTGGCGGGGTTGACTACGGGTTCGACCACGAACGGACACATCATGGCTTCCGCACGCTTGGCCGTCGATATTGGCGGCACGTTTACCGATCTGGCGCTGGAACACGGCGCGCAACGCACCACGGCAAAGGTTTTGACCACGCCATCGGCACCTGAGCAGGGGGTGATGACGGGGGTGCGGCAGATCCTCGCCGCTGCCGGGTTGCAACCGTCCGACATCGCGATTCTGATCCATGGCACCACGCTGGCGACCAATGCGATTATCGAGCGCAAGGGCGCGCGCACGGCGTTGCTGACCACCGAGGGGTTCCGCGATGTGCTGGCGATGGGCAATGAAAGCCGCTACGACCAGTATGACCTGAACATTATTCTACCGGAACCTTTGGTGCCGCGGCATTTGCGGCTGCCAGTGGCCGAGCGGCTGGACAATGAGGGCACGGTGCTGAAGCCGCTGGATGTGGCGGGGGTGCGGGCCTGGGTGCCGCTGCTGCGGCGCGAAGGGGTGGAGAGCATCGCGGTCGGGTTTTTGCACAGCTTTGTGAACCCGGCGCATGAACGCCAGGCGCGCGATATTCTGGCCGCCGAAATGCCGGATGTGCCGGTATCGATCTCGTCGGACGTGTCGCCGGAAATGCGGGAGTGGGAGCGGTTTTCCACCACGGCGGCCAATGCGTATGTGCAACCGTTGATGGCAAGTTATTTGACTCGGTTAGCGAAGGAACTAGCCGGGATCGGGCTGACCGCGCCGGTGTTTCTGATGCTGTCCGGCGGCGGGTTGACGACGATTGAAACGGCTTGCCGCTTCCCGATCCGGCTGGTGGAAAGCGGGCCGGCGGGTGGGGCGATTTTCTCCGCCGAGATTGCGCGGGAATGCGGGCTGGAGAATGTGCTGTCGTTCGACATGGGCGGCACGACGGCGAAGATCTGCCTGATCGACGATTTCCAGCCGCAGACGGCGCGCACGTTTGAAGTGGCGCGGGTGGGGCGGTTTCGCAAAGGGTCCGGGCTGCCGCTGCGGATACCGGTGATTGAGATGGTGGAGATCGGCGCCGGGGGCGGCTCGATCGCGCATGTGGATAGTCTCGGGCGGATCGGGGTGGGGCCGGAGAGTGCCGGGGCCGATCCGGGGCCGGCGTGTTATGGGCGCGGCGGGGCGAAGCCGGCGGTGACGGATGCCAATTTGTCGCTGGGGCGGTATGACGCGGCACGGTTTGCCGGCGGCACGATGCCGTTGCAGCCGGCGCCGGCGTTGGCGGCGTTGCAGGCGGAGATCGGCGACCGGCTCGGCCTGACGGCGGAGATGGCCGGGCTGGGCGTGATTGAAATGGTCGATGAGAACATGGCCAACGCGGCGCGGGTGCACGCCATCGAGTCCGGAAAATCCTATGATGGGCGCTGCATGATTGCCTTTGGCGGCGGCGGGCCGGTGCATGCGTGCCGGGTGGCGGAGAAGATCGGCATCGGCCGCATTCTGGTGCCGTCTGGCGCCGGGGTAGGCAGTGCGATCGGCTTTTTGCGCGCGCCGGTTGGCTATGAGGTGGTGCGCAGCCTTTATCAACGCTTCCGCAGCTTCGACCTGGCGGCGGTGAACGCTGTGCTGGCTGAGATGGCGGCGGAGGCGGAGGCGGTGGTGGCCGAAGGCTCGTTCGGGGCGCCGACCGGGCAAACCCGCATCGCCTATATGCGCTATGTTGGCCAGGGGCATGAAATTGCGGTGCCGTTGCCGGCGCGGGTGCTGGTGGCGGACGATATTGCCGCCATTCGGGCGGAATATGACCGGCAGTACAGCCGGTTTTTCGACCGGCCGGTGCCGGGGTCCGACGTGGAGATTATGAGCTACGCCGTGGTGGTGGCGACGGTGCCGGCGCGGCAGACGGTGGCGGATGCGGTGATGGGGGCGGCGGGTGCGACGCCGGTGCGGCATCGCGCAGTGCGGGATACCGCGACCGGGGCGGTGGCGGAGTGGGCGATTTACGATCGGGCCGATCTGGCGCCGGGGGCCACCCTGGCCGGGCCGGCGATTATTGCCGAGGATGAAACCTCCACCCTGGTCGGGCCTGGCTGGACGGCGGGTATCAACGCGCTCGGCTATATCGAAATGAGGAGGGGCTGATGGACGGCGCCAACACCGCGCTGGCGGAAATCCAGCGCCAGATTATGTGGAACCGGCTGATCGCCGTGGTGGAAGAACAGGCGCAGGTGATGATCCGCACCGCGTTTTCCACCACCGTGCGCGAAGCCGGCGATTTGTCCGCCGGGATATTCGATCTGCAAGGCCGGATGCTGGCGCAGGCGGTGACGGGCACGCCGGGCCATGTGAATTCCATGATGGAATCGGTCAGCCATTTCATGGCCAAGTTTCCGGTGGCAACGATGCAGCCGGGCGACCACTACATCACCAACGACCCTTGGTTGGGCACTGGGCATTTGCATGATCTGACCGTTGTGACGCCGGCGTTTCGCGGCGGCAAGATCGTGGGGCTGTTCGCCAACACCGCGCATGTGATCGACATTGGCGGCTTGGGGATGGGGCCGGAAGCGCGGTCGGTCTACGAGGAGGGGTTGTATATCCCGATTGTGAAATGCTTCGAGGCGGGCGTGCCGAACGAGACGTTTTTCGACTTTATCCGCTGGGGCAGCCGGCTGCCGGTGGAGTTGGAAGGCGATGTGTATTCGCTCTGCGCCTGCAACGATGCCGGGGCGCGGCGGTTGGTGGAGATGATGGACGAGTTTGCGCTCGACAGTCTCGACCCGCTGGCGAACTTCATTTTCGAGGCGTCGCTGCGGGCGACCGTCGCCGAGATTGGCAAGATCGGCCGGGGTACGTATCGCAACGAGATCTATTCCGATGGCTATGAGGCGCCGGTGCGGCTGGCCGCCGAGATGACGGTGCGGGAGGATGCGATCGAGGTGGATTTCACCGGCACGTCCGGCCTGTCGCAGCGCGGGATTAACGTGCCGGCGGCCTATACGCGCGCGTATTCCTGCTTTGGCATCAAGGTGGTGGTGGCGCCGGAGATTCCGAATAACTGGGCCTCGCTGGCGCCGTTCCGGATGAAAATCCCGGAGGGGTGCATTTTGAACGCGCCGCGGCCTTATCCGGTGAGCGTGCGGCATGTGATCGGGCATTTGCTGCCGGATTTGATGATGGGCTGCCTGCACCAGACCGTGCCGGAGCGGGTGGCGGCGGAAGGCTCGTCGTGCTTGTGGAACCCGCCATTGCGCGGCGGCGGCGCGGTGTCTGGCCAGGGCAGCAGCAACAAGCCGGTTTTGGCGGATTTTGAGGTGATTACCTTTAATTCCGGCGGCACCGGGGCGCGGCC
>Ga0164296_1004073_pt1 | contig 13459 bp, 12 predicted proteins | sample GEODES057metaG_FD_113533 | JGI IMG/M metagenome (GOLD analysis project Ga0164296, IMG submission 113533) | Dystrophic lake water microbial communities from Trout Bog Lake, Wisconsin, USA - GEODES057 metaG | ecosystem: Environmental > Aquatic > Freshwater > Lake | place: USA: Trout Bog Lake...
TGAAGCTCAGCGATTGGGACTCGTCACCTTTAGTTTTTTGCCGGAAGTTCTGTCTCAGGAAGTTGAAACTTTGGCCATTTCTTTTTGTGAAAAGGATGCGTTGGCGTTGCAATTCACCAAGGAGACTGTGGCTCATGTACCCAGCATGACATGGGATGCAAGTGTTAACTTCACGGCTGCCAAATTTGCCGAGTTGAAATCAAGGCAAGCTGGAGAGACATCGACTCGGGCTACAGCAGTAGCAAGTTTTTTAGCTGGAAAAACCAAACCCGGGAAAGGAGCTTGAAACATGTTGCTCATTGAAGATCCTAGTCCAGGTTTGCGTTTAATTGGTTTTGATCGAGCACAAAAACGCAATGCAATTGGTGTCGAATTGACCTTGGCGTTTGAAAAAGTATTACTCGAAACTCGCTATCGAGACGACATCAAAGTGCTTGTCATCTACGGTGTAGGAGGTCATTTCTCTTCAGGGATGGACATGAAGGATTTTTTTGACAGCTCCACTCGTTCGCCTGAGCTTTTGAAAACAGCAAGAGCAGCTACTGAGCACTGGAGATGTCATTTGCTACGCAAGATGCCGCAGACCATCATCTCAGCAGTTGAAGGTTATTGTTTGGGGGGGGCATTGCCCATTTTGCAATGTTCAGACGTCGTGGTTGCTCACGAGCAGGCTCGATTTGGAATGCCAGAGATTAACTTTGGATTTGTCCCGGGCGCTCAAATTGTGAAAGCGGTGGGGCTTATGACCAACTCCCGCGCTTTGTCTTATCTTGCATTAACAGGACGTTTGATCGATTCGCAAAGGGCTTTGCAATGGGGCATGGTCACTGAAGTGGTTCACGATGCACCCCTGCAAAAAGCCTTGGAACTCGCCAAGGGTCGAATTAGCCTTTGAGGCCAAGTGTGCCTGCGATGATGTTTTTCTGAATCTCAGAAGTGCCTCCACCAATGGTGGCTAAGCGAGAGTCTCGGAAAAATCGCTGGATCGGATATTCCATGCAGTAGCCATATCCACCTAAAATCTGAAGACATGTGTCCGAGATGGATTTGTAAGATTCGCCAATCAAGTATTTAAGTACAGCAGTGTCTGCTCTTTCAGACTTGTTGTTGTCCATTAGCCATGCATAGCGCAACACCATGGTTTGAGCAGTATCAAGCATGACTTTCATGTCAGCAAATTTATGCTGAATCACTTGAAAACTTCCTATGGGTTTTCCAAATTGAAGTCTGTTTTTTGCGTAATCCAAAGTAAATTCAAATGCGCATCTTGCCGCTCCAATGCGAGCAGCCGATAGGCAAAGTCGCTCATATCGAAGAGTATCTTCACAGATTGACCAACCCTTGTCCAGTTCGCCAAGTAAAGCGGATTTGTGGACCCTAACGTTGGTGAAAGTCACCTCGGTTGTGCCAATTGCATGTTGCCCCAATGTGGGTATGCGCCGGACCTCAATGCCGGGAAGTTTTGTGTCGAGTAAAAAAGTGCTGATCCCTTTTTGTTTTTTCTCCTGTTGACTTGTCCGCAGGGCAACCAAAGCATAGTCTGCGATATCAAATCCGGAGATGAATTGCTTGCGCCCATTGATGATGAAGTAATCCCCATCTGCTTCAGCACGAGTGCGCAAAGCGGCAGCGTCAGAGCCAGAGTCAGGCTCAGTTAATGCAAAAGCGTAAGTAAATTCTCCGCTTACTGTCTTGGGCACAAAGAAGCGTTTTTGCTCCTCAGTTCCATTTTTCAAAATGGCATAGCAACCAAAGGTGTAGCTGCGAAAGAGCCACAGACCTAATTCTTCGAAGTGGAAACCCGTTTCCTCGAGCAAAACAGCCAAATCGGTTGCTGACGCATTGGCGCCACCGTATTCTTCAGGCGCAATCATTCCCAGCCAACCGTGATCGGCAAGAGCTTTGAACGCTTCTCTAGGGGGGGTTAGTTGTTCATCGCAACGAGCCACGTAATCAAGAGGACAAACTTTATCCAGCAAGGCTTTAACGTGCTCTTTTAGTGTTTGTTGCTCTGGGGTCAGACCGAAGTTCATTGAGTATGCTCCTGTAGCCTATTTGGCTCATGACAATTGAACATATTCTATATCTTCGTCCTTTAACCTTAATGTTTCAACAGGGATAGCACCAAATCGCTATTGAGATTCGCTTGTGCAAGCATGGCAGTGGCGGCTTGTTGAATAATTTGAGATTTTGCCAGTTGGGTGGTTTCTTGCCCGTAATCGGTCGAGATCAGATCGTTCATTGCTGTGCTGACATTGGTTTGAGTACCGGTTAGGTAATCCTCTTGAAAACCCATTGAATTGATGGTGCCACCCAATAACGATTGTTGATTGGAGACCATGGACATGGCTGACTTCAACACGTTCATTGCGATTTTGGCTCCCAGTTGAGTGGAGATGTCTAGATTGCTCAAGCTCGTAGAGTTTGATGAGCCACCCATTGTGCCCGAGGTAAAGCCGATTGCCTTGAAATTCGCGTTTCCTGCAGATCCACTGCTCACTGAAAATGGACTGGCAGAGTTGAGTGTTACAGAAGAGATGTAAGTGATTGGAGTGTTTATAGAGTTGCTGGGAATAGATAGACCCGCCAGTCCAAGGGGGGATCCATAGTCGGCTGCTGATGAATTAAGACCAATGGAGATGTTTCTGCCGTCCTGTGCAGTCAATGTCAGGCCTTTCCCATTGTTGGATGCGGTGACGCCAGTAGTCCCTGTGTATTGGTTGAACAAGCTCACCACGTTCGCAAGGGTTGAACTGGTGGTTAGGTTTGCCGTGATGGTTTGGCCGTTCAAATAGATAGAGGAAACTGCTGAGGGCGTAAAAGCATTTCCAATCAGTACGTTGGGGTTTGCAGTTGCGCTTACCTTTGTAGATGGGCTCGCAGCATTGATGGCTGCAGCCAAGGAAATGGCACTAGATGCAGTGGTGGAGGAAGCATTGGCGTAAGTTGCTGTATCAGATGAAGATGCGGGTGCGCCAATCGCGATGCCATTGATTACCAGATCGTTGGCAGTCAAGGTCAATGGGGCAGAGATTGAGCCAGCACGCTTAGAGGTTGAATATTGAGCCGAACCAGCCGAAAAATTACCCAATGAAAAGCCTGAATTCGCAATGTTTCCACTTGGTGTACTTCCCAAGTTGATGGAGTTGCCGAAAGTGCTGGTGAGCGTGATGCTTCCTGCGTAGGTTCCTGCAGCAGCCAACCCTGTCGCAGCGGGGTCGAGTGTGGTGTCGATGGTGATGTTTCTACCGTCCTTTGCCTGTAGAGAAATTCCATGTGTGGAATCTCCTGAGTCAATGGCAACGACTCCAGTTTGTGAGGATATTGCGTTGATGGATGAAACGACAGATTGGCGGTTGATGTCAATGCTATTGGTTGACGACTCAGATATCGTTATGGCTTTCCCATTTAGCGTCAGAGTTCCAGAAATGGTGGCGCTGCTTGTGACTGCAGAACCCGTGACCGTGTTGGGGTTGACGGAGGCTGAAACGCCAGTCGTGCTGCTGATGGTGTTGATGGCTGTGGCTTTGGCGATGGCAGAGCCTGCGTTACTAGCGAACGAGAGGTTGTCGCTACTGGCCACTGAAGTGGGAACGTTGTAGCCGTTGATGCTCAGGTCACCATAGGTCAAAGCGTTTGTGCTGATCGTGGAGGATGTTACCCCCACTGGAGTTAGATTTCCTAAGCTTGAGGCTAGGGCAACGGGAAAGCTCTCCGATATTTGATTGCCTTGGTTGGTGTTGATTTGAAAGGAAGTTGTTCCAAGCGAACCGTTCAGTAAATTCAAGTTGTTGTAGCTAGAGGAATTGGCAATTGAATCGATTTGACTTCTGTATTGATTGAATAAGTTTTGATTGATGGACTTGGTGCTTGAGTTTGTGCTTGACGAGGCAGAACTGATAGCCAATCCATTCATGTTGCTCAAGATGGTGGTGATGTTTTGAAGGTCGCTGCTTGCTTGCGAGTTCATCGCGATCACTTGATGAACGTTGCCAAGAGCTGCCGCATAGCTCATGATTTGGCTATTCATGGCGTTGTAGATAGCCAATCCAGCGGAATCGTCAGCTGCTGAATTGATTTTTTTCCCAGTGGATAGCCTCTGCATGGCAGTGGAAATATCTTTTGAACTTGAGTTGATCGCGTTTTGAGCAATCATGGCATTGTTATTCGTGTTCAGGCTGAGCATTTCAATTCCCCTTTGAATATATTTATTTGATTTCCGTTAAAGCTTTTTATTTTTCTGTCGAAACCTTGATTAAGCCAAATTCAAAATTTGAATTTGTAAGGGATTTAAAAAAAAGGAAAAACAAATTGAAATACAAATAATGTGAATGGATTATTGATTCTTTTGATAAAAATAGGGGGCGTAACGGCTGAAAAAGCAGTAACGATTTTTTGAGTTCTAAAACTCAATTCCCAAATCCATTGAAAGCGTCAACTTCAATTGCCGTTGATCGATCATTGAGGGTCGAGGAAATATTTTTTGCGAAATTTTATTTTTCGCAGGCTTTCATTCGTCTGAATCCAAAGACTGGAGGCTCAATCCTCTATTGGTGTTTTATTTTCTTCAATGCGATGAAGATCTAGTATTTACTTGGCGGGTGACAAATAAAGGTATAAGTTAGGAATGACTATTTTTGACATTCTCAGATCCATGAGTAACTTTTGATCTGCATTGAGTGAGGGGTAGAGTAATTTGGCTTGGATTTGAATGTCTTCTAAATCCGAATATTTGTTTTGCTCGGTGTTGACGACTTGCTCTAGATATTGCAAACCCAATGTTTTACCTTGTGCAGAGATTTGATTGCTTTGCTCTTTGAGTTTGTTTCTGATTTGATCATCGATGTAGGCTCTTACCCTGTCTGAAAACATCAGCCACTGAGGTGCTTGGTCCTGAGTCAGTCTCAAATCGTATTCAAGTGCAGAGAGCTCTTGAATGAGCTGTTCTGGAATCGCGTTAGCTGGATTGGCAATAGAGCCAGAGTTGTTGTTGCTTGCGTCGGAATGACCTTGTCCCATGCCTGCGCGTCTGCCCATACCGCCCCCCATCCCTCCGCCCATGCCTCCACCACCGAATTGGGCAAAAACGCTCGTGGCACTTGCCAAGAGCGAAATCACCAAAATGAATTTAAAAGAGGTAAGGTGAGATTTCTTGGGTTGAAGCTTCATTGCATTGCTCGTCTTTGATATGTTCACACCATAGCTTAAAAAGTGCAGCACAACCCAATGTTCGAATGTAATTCTTCAGTAAAAACACCCCAAAGGTTGGATTGGTGTCCAACTTTTGAGGTGCAGTTTACTTTCGTGAACTCTTTTTTGATGACGAAAAACCTAAAGGTTCTTTGACGTCTTAAACCAGTGAGTTGAATTTACTTCCGAGTCCAAATTGGCTCAAGGGATTTTTTGCACTGAGTGATGAATTTTCGCTTGCTTGAATGGATTGCTCTAGATTGCTCAGCGTGCTCAAAGCTTTTGATGCGCCAGAAGAGGCCGACGATACGTTGTTAAAGGCACTCTTGATGGACTTGGATACAGCTGGTCCGTTTTGCTGGAGGGCTTGAAGACTTCCGGCAATTAATTTCGCGGAGCCAATGTCTCCTCTTTCAAGTGCTTTGCCAATTTGACCAATCGGTGTGTTGGGATTCAATGCAGGCGTAGAGCCTCCATTCAGACCTGATCGCGTGAGTGTTGCATAAGCTTTTTGCGCGCTCGCTAAATCGCCAGAAGCTATGGCTGAAAAAAGATCTTGCGAACTTTTCTGTCTTTGCTGTTGAGCATTACCAGATTGGATGGTCCAACTGGCATTGGCTTGGTTGATGTTGTTGATCATCTTGGGTTACCTCTAATGAGAATTTATGGGGGGTGTCAGAATTCCATCTCTAGTAGCGTTTAAGCAAAGAGCAGGCCATCAATAGGGGTTTGAATTTCCCCTTATTTATTAATTCTTTTGTGTTATTTTTTGGGTGGATTTTGACTTTTACAAGCTCGCTTCATCATCAAAGTCAAGATTGATCAGGTTGAGCTCGATTTGCCGTGGGTTGCATTGACATCTGTTTACGACTTGAGGGGGCATGCCTTGAGCGCCCACATTCGTTGACGTTTGAAGTTCATGCAAAGTCTCCAAATTGAACGTTATTCAATTCTGTCAAATCGGGTTGACAACTTTGAGGCAATTTCAGCGCCCATGAGTAATGCAGTGAGTTGGTTGGAAAATTAGTATTGGAGCTAAATGAGGTAGGGCTCTCCAATGAGCAAAAAATAAAAGACCTGAGTAACAGATCCCTTTGTGTTTAATGTATGCTTGATGGACAAAAAGTGTTTTCCAAAAAAATAATCCATCACTCAAAGGAGATTTCGATGAATTCTCGTCGTCAATTCATTTCTCAAGGCGTGGCTGCTGCTTCAACGCTTGCTTTTCCAATGGTAGGAGGCGCGCAAGCGCAGAGCGTGAAAATTGGAGTCATCCACCCCGTTACCGGTGCTTTGGCTTATTCCGGTCAGCAGTGCCGCACAGGTGCATTGATGGCCATTGAAGACATCAATGCAGCAGGTGGTATCCGTTCTTTGGGCGGCGCCAAAATTGAAGCCCTGCTTGGAGATGCTCAATCAACGCCTCAAGGTGGAAGCGCTGAAGTTGAAAAAATGAACGACGCGGGTGTCTGCGCTGTGGTGGGTGCCTACGCATCTGCCATTTGTCTAGCAACCACTCAAACTGCAGCCAAATACAATTTGCCCCATGTGGTTGACGTTGGTGTTGCCGACCAGATCATGGAGCGTGGTTTGAAAAATACCTTTCGCTTCGGACCTGGTTATAAAAAATGCGCACAAATTGCAGTATCCAACTTGCATGTTTTGAACACTGCAGCTGGAAAACCAGCCAAAACAGTCATGATCATTCACGAGGACTCACTCTTTGGTACCGGAACTGCCAATTTGTTATCCGCCGAGTTGCCTGGCTACGGCTATGAAATCAAAGAGGTGTTAAAGCACCCCAACCCCACGAGAGACTTCAACAACATTGTGTTGCGAATGAAGCAGGTCAACCCCGATATTGTCATTCCAGCCAATTACTTTGATGAATACGCGCTCTTGGTCCGCACCATGAAGCAGCAAAAGGTGGTTCCCAAGGCCATTTACTCCGTGTTGGGTGGTGCAGCTTCGAGCTACAAATTTGTCAAAGAGTTTCCTGATGCAGCCAACGGCATCATCGATTGCAACCACTGGTTCAACCCCAAAGACAAGCGTGCTTTTGCGCTCAAAAAACGAGTAGAAGCAAAAGGACTTTTTTACAGCTATGAAGTGTGGTTGACCTACACAGCCGTGAAGTTATTGGCCGACGCAATTGATCGCGCAAAATCCACCGACAGAGCAGCGATCATTGATGCTTTGAACAAGAGCACTTTTAGCGATCACTTTTTGCCCTTTGGTCCCACTCAATTCGTCAACGGACAAAACACAGGCGCACAACCTTTGATGACACAAGTCATCAAGGGCGACATCAAGGTGATTGTGCCAAGGGAATACAGAGAAGCAGAGCCCATCTTCCCGCTGAATGCGTGAGCCTTGAGCACCTGAGTTGCTTGTCCAGTGCGTCTCGGACTTCAACTCAGTTGATGGCAACTCTTTAAGTTCTCTCATTTCTAGGGGCTTGCACTTGCGGCAAGCCTCTTTATTCACTTTGGGTACAAGTGCATGTTTGACGCAGGTATTATTTATTCATCCCTCCTCAATGGGTTGACCTCTGGGGCGGTCTACATTTTGATTGCCCTGGGCTTGACTCTCATTTACGGGGTGCTCCACATCATCAACTTTGCGCATGGTGCAGCACTCATGCTTGCTTTGTACGGGGTTTATTTTTTAAAAGTGAGCTTGGGTCTAGATCCTTATGGAGCCTTGTTCATCATGGTGCCTGCCATGTTTGTTTTGGGCTACGCCCTACAGCGCTTGGTCATTGAGCGTGCGAGCCACGGTAAGGATGAGAACATATTATTGGTGACTTTGGGCCTGTCAATTGTTTTAGAAAACTTGGCGCTGCTGTTTTTTAAATCTGACACCCGAAACATTGAAACGGCCTACACACTCACCACAGTAGCCGTTGGTCCGGCCATGATTGCGTTGCCCAAAATCATTGCCTGCTTGGGTGCAGCATGCATGTCCTTGTTGCTCATTGGCATGATGAAGTTCACAAAAATTGGGCTCGCCATTCGAGCGGTCGCCAAAGAAAAACAAGGCGCTCGCTTAATGGGCATCAATGTTGAGCATGTGTATGCCATGAGTTTTGGCATTGGCTTGGCTTGTCTGGGCGCTGCCGCTTGCTTTTTGTTACCCGCTTATTACGTGAATCCTGGCGTTGGTGGAGGGTTTGTGCTTGTGGCCTTCACGGTGGTGGTGCTTGGAGGAATGGGTAGCTTTGCAGGAGCAGTGGTGGGTGGTTTGCTCATCGGTGTGGTCGAATCTTTGGGGGGACTCTTCATGGGTGACTCCTTGGGACAGGTTGGCATATTCCTGCTTTTCATCATCGTTTTGTTGATCAGGCCTCAAGGTCTTTTTGGAGCCAAGCGATGAGAGACTTTAGATTAATCGTTCTGTTCGCAGTTGCCTTTGCTTGCCTGCCTTTTTTCACCCACTCGGGTGTTATTTTGAATGCGCTGATGATGGCGCTTTTTGCCTGCTTGATGTCCCAGTCGTGGAATATCTTAGGGGGCTTTGGTGGTCAGTTGTCATTTGGACATGCGCTCTTTTTTGGTACTGGAGCTTATGCCCAAGCCATTTTCCAAATTCAATATGGTGTGAATCCTTGGGCCGCTCTTGCACTGGCGGTTTCAATATCATCAATATTGGGTGGCGTTTTAGGTTGGATCTCTTTTCGTTACGGTTTGAGGGGTTCTTACTTTGCGCTCATCACCTTGGCTTTTGCTGAGGTCTTTCGCATCTTGTCCTTATCGAGTTCCATCACGGGCGCCGGGGTTGGCTTGATGCTTCCCTTGTCGGAGTCTATTGGCAACATGCAGTTCTCAAGCAAAACCGGATTCATTGAGTTGATTCTCTCGATGAATGTGATTGCGCTATTGATCACGCTTTGGTTAAAGAACTCCAGGCTAGGAGCCTATTTGCAAGCCGTGCGAGACAATGAGGATGCGGCCAAGGCGTTGGGTGTTAATCCTCTGAAGGTGAAGTTTTTCGCCATCTCCATCTCCGCATCTCTCATGGGTGCGGCTGGATGTTTTTATGTTCAAGTTTTTCAGTACATCGATCCCAATTTGGCCTACGGAGCGCACACCTCTGTGTCTGCATTGGTGGGTGCCATTGTGGGCGGAATGGGAACCCTGTGGGGACCTGTGCTGGGGGCATTTGCGCTTGAATTATTGTCTAGCTTGACACGTAATTTTTTGGGCGAACTTCCAGGCATCAACATGGTGGTTTATGGGTCTTTGCTCATTGCGATCATCATGTTTTTGCCCAAAGGTTTGATTGGCTTGTTCTCCTCACTGGGCGCCAAGCCACAGACGAGAGGCGGTATTGCCGTTGATTCCAAGCTGAAATCTTAAGGAGGAAATCATGAAACTACTCAATGTAGAGGATGTGAGCGTCTCCTTTGGTGGGTTAAAGGCCGTGCAAGGCGTGAGCCTTGCACTGGAGGAGGGCACCCTTGGTGCCTTGATCGGTCCCAATGGAGCGGGAAAGACCACTTTTTTCTCGATCATTTCTGGTTTCGTTAAACCTGATTTGGGGCGTGTTCAATTGGCGGGCAAGGATATCACCGCTTTAACCCCTTACGCTCGAGCTGAGGCAGGGCTGACTCGAACGTTTCAAATCGTACAGCCCTTTGCCGCTCAAACGGTGGGCGAAAACGTGGCTGTGGGAGCTCACTTGCACTGTTCATCGCGCAAAGAGGCTTTGGCCAAGGCGCGTGAGGTGACTTCTTGGGTGGGACTATCGGGTATTTTTGACCAAAAAGCTGGAGAACTCACTGTTGCAGGCCGCAAGCGTTTGGAGTTGGCCAGAGCGCTTGCGACCCGGCCGAAATTGTTGCTTTTGGACGAGGTTCTTGCTGGACTCAATCCTCAAGAAATCCAAGACATGCTCCCTGTCATTCAAAAAATTTGTGACAGCGGGGTGAGCGTATTGATGATCGAGCATGTGATGCAAGCCGTGATGAGCTTGGCTCAGTACGTGTGGGTGCTCTCACAGGGACAGTTGATCTCGCAGGGTTTGCCTCATGTGGTCACGCAAGACCCCTTGGTGATTGAAGCCTACTTGGGTCAGGGAACTGCTCAAAAAATCAAACGCTTCGCTCAAAAGGAGGCATCATGACGTCGCCCATCTTGGACGTGAGAGAGTTACGAGCTGGTTATGGTTCGGTAGAGATTTTGCGAGGCATCAGTTTGCATGTGAATGAGGGCGAACTCGTTGCACTTTTGGGCAGCAATGGGGCTGGGAAAACCACCCTCAACCATGCATTGTGTGGCCTCTTGTCCAACAAGTCAGGCCAAGTGATTTTTGCTGGGGCAGATTTAAGTCATGCGCATTACACAAAAATTGTTCAAGCTGGATTGATTCAAGTACCTGAGGGCAGGAAGGTTTTTCCAGACCTGAGCGTTTCAGAAAATCTCGACTTGGGTGCATACGAGCGAGGCGCTCAAAATTTGCATGCCAACAAGGCCAAAGTTTTAGAGATTTTTCCTCGATTGAAGGAGCGCATGGGCCAGTTGGCTGGAACCATGAGCGGAGGTGAGCAGCAAATGCTGGCCATCGGAAGGGCCTTGATGTCAGAGCCCAAATTGTTGATTCTGGATGAGCCATCCTTGGGTTTGTCTCCCAAACTGGTTCAAGAAATGTTTGACTTGATTGAGCGCTTAAGGGCCTCGGGGTTGTCGATATTGTTGGTCGAGCAAAACGTGGGTCAGTCTTTGGAAATCGCAGAGCGAGCCTATGTGCTTGAAAACGGTTCCATCAAATTTGAAGGCGTTCCCAGTGAATTGTTGGCCAGCGACGCCATGCGCAAAGCTTATCTTGGTGTTTAACCATCCATTTTTGAGGTGAGTATGTTTCAAAATTTTCTCAATTCCTTCACAGCGTTGTTGATGCCTATGAGCATTGGCCGTCATCAAAAAGTCCTATCCAGCCTCAGCACTCGTTTTTTGATGTGCCTGTTGCTTGCGTTTCTAGTTGCGCTGGGCGCTCATGCCGAGACCTCACCTGTTCGAATTTTGGTGGGTGCGCCAGCTGGGGGCACCACAGACACCATGGCAAGAGCTTTGGCTCAAGCTTTGGGTCAAGCACTCTCGAAGACGGTGTTGATTGAAAATAAAACCGGTGCAGGTGGTAACCTGGCCGCTGAAGCGGTTGCGCGCTCTGAGCCGGATGGAAACACTTTGCTCATGAGCTTTACCTCTCACACCATCAATGCAAGCCTTTATCCACGCTTGCCTTTTGATCCTGTGAAAGATTTCACACCCATCACCATGGTCTCCACCTCCCCCTCTATTTTGGTGGCCCACCCTTCGCTGCCCGCAAACAATTTAGTTGAGTTGATCGCACTTGCCAAGAAAAAACCCAATCAACTCAATTTTGCTGTGGGTGCCATGGGCTCGTCTTTGCACTTGGCAGGCGATGCGTTCAAGATGAAGGCGGGTGTAGATATCGTAGATATACCTTACCGTGGCACGGCCCCTGCTGTTCAAGACGTCTTGGCCGGACAAGTGCAAATGATGTTTGCCAACATTGGAAACGCCAAGCAATACATTGCAGCAGGAAAGTTAAAGCCATTGGCCGTGACTTCACTCAAAAGACTTCCCGAATTTCCCGAGGTTCCTAGTATCTCTGAGACACTGCCTGGATTTGAGTCCAACGCATGGTTTGGTCTATTTGGTCCAGCCAAAATGTCGCCTGAAGTTTTAAAGCGACTCAGCGAAGCCGCCATTTGGGCGGTGCAGTCTACTGAAGTTAAAAAACGCATTGAGGCCGAAGGCGCCTCACCGGTTGGAAATTCTCCTCAGGAGTTTGCCAAATTTGTGCAAGCCGACATTGTTCGCTGGAGCGAGGTGGTGAAGTTCTCTGGAGCCAAACCAGAATGAAGCAAGCTCAAACATTGGCGCAAAAAATCATCGCCAAAGCGTCTGCTCGCTCCACGGTCTCCCCTGGCGAAATCGTCAACTGTGCTGTCGATTTGGCCATGTTTCATGACTCCTCAGGTCCTAGGCGCTTGGACCCTTGGCTCAAGGAGTTGGGTGCTCAAATTTGGGATAAAAACAAAGTTGTTTTGGTCCTGGATCATTATGTGCCAGCAAGGGATCCGGATTCAGAGCAAATCGTGCAAATCACACGCAAAGTGGCTCAAGAGTGGAAATTGCCCAATGTGATCGATTCCGAGGGAATTTGCCACGTGGTTCTACCAGAGCGGGGACATTTGAGACCAGGTCTTTTTTGTGTGGGGGGCGATTCGCATTCTCCAACAGGTGGTGCTTTTGGCTGCTACATGTTTGGCATTGGAGCCACAGAGATGTTGGGTGTGGTGGTGACGGGGGAGATTTGGCTCAAAGTGCCCCAGACACTCCAGATGAATTGGTCCGGGAAACTTCAAAAAGGGGTTTGTGCCAAAGACATGGCCTTGCACATGGTTGCTACTTTGGGGATGAATGGTGGTCAATACCAGGCCGTTGAGTTTGCAGGCTCTGCAGTCAAAGCACTGGGAATGCAAGAGCGCATGACACTCACCAACATGAGCGCCGAGTTGGGTGCCCAAGCCGGGCTGATCGCTGCGGATGAAATCACAAAAGAATACTTGACCTCTGTAGGTGTTGGACAAGACCAATTGCAGGACTTGCATGAGTGGCACACCGATGAAGGTGCTCAACTGAGCACATGGGATTTTGATGCAGGCCGCTTGGCCCCTCAAGTCGCCGCTCCCCATTCTCCTGCCAATACCAAGGATGTGGGTGAGCATGTGGGGCAAAGCATCGATGTGGCCTACATTGGCGCTTGCACGGGTGCCAAGCTTGAGGACTTGCGCGCAGCCGCTCAAGTTCTCAAGGGGAAAAAAATCAGCACAAGTGTCAAACTGATGGTGGCGCCTGCAAGCCTTAGGGATCAACAACAAGCCGAGCGCGAAGGTGTGATGCAGTCCTTGATCGAGGCAGGTGCTGTGGTTTTGCCCAATACCTGCGGAGCTTGTGCAGGATACGGTGCAACATTTGATGAGGGTCAAACGGTCATCTCCAGCACAGCCAGAAATTTCAAAGCCCGAATGGGCCCAGCCAGTGTGCAAGTGTATTTAGGCTCTCCATGGACAGTGGCTGCCAGTGCGCTTCGAGGGGCCATCACCGATGTGCGAGAGGTTTTGTCATGAGCAAGCTGGATTCAATCACACCTTCTCGCGTGTGGAAATTTGGGCCCCAAATTGACACAGATACCTTGGCTCCTGGTGCTTACATGAAATTCAGCATCGATGTGATCTCAA
>Ga0164296_1004076_pt1 | contig 13455 bp, 8 predicted proteins | sample GEODES057metaG_FD_113533 | JGI IMG/M metagenome (GOLD analysis project Ga0164296, IMG submission 113533) | Dystrophic lake water microbial communities from Trout Bog Lake, Wisconsin, USA - GEODES057 metaG | ecosystem: Environmental > Aquatic > Freshwater > Lake | place: USA: Trout Bog Lake...
GCTTCACCGGCTTTGCCGTCGTTGGCGGTGACGCGGACGCAGTAGTCGGGGTCGGTGCTGGTTTTCGTCTGGTTGATGAGGTCGCGGATGGCGGCGGCGTGATCCTGGGTGGCGCAGAAGACGATGGTTTTCTGCGACTGGTCGATCATGTCCATGAAGGTTCTGACGCGATAGCGCTCGCGCTCGGGGATTTCGATGACGCGGTTGAAATCGGACTCGGTATAGCGGCGGCCTTCCTCGACCTGACCTTCGATAACGGCGTCATCGGAGGTGTAGATGTAGTCATCAATCGTGGTGGCGATCTGGCGGACCTTGAAGGGGGTGAGGTAGCCGTCGTTGATGCCGTCGCGCAGGGAGTAGGTAAAGACGGGTTCGCCGAACCATGCGTAGGTGTCGACGTTGTCGCGGCGCTTGGGGGTGGCGGTGAGGCCGAGTTGCACGGCGGGGGCGAAATATTCGAGGATGCCGCGCCAGGAGCTTTCATCACGGGCGCCGCCACGGTGGCATTCGTCGATGATGATGAGGTCGAAGAAGTCGGGCGGGTAATCAAAGAAGGAGGGGGCGGGCTGGCCGTCCGGGCCGGTGCCGGACATGAAGGTCTGAAAGATGGTGAAGAAGATGGCGCCGTTCTTCGGGACGCGCCCGGTCTTCCGGATTGCCTCGGGGTCTATGCGGACACGGGCGTCATCGGGGAAGGCGCCGAACTTGCCCATGGCCTGATCGGCAAGAAAATTGCGGTCGGCGAGGAAGAGGATGCGTGGGCGGCGGGTGGGTTCGCGGGACAGGTTCCATCTGGCCTGATAGAGGCGCCATGCGATCTGGAAGGCGATAGGGGTTTTGCCGGTGCCGGTTGCCAGCGCCAGGAGAATGCGCTGGCGATTGTCGGCAATTGCCTCGGTCACGCGATTGATGGCGATGTGCTGGTAATAGTAGGGCGACCAAGTGCCCCCATGGTCCTCGATGGGGACGGAGGCGAAACGGTCGCGCCAGAGGTTTTCCTCGGCGAAGGTCAAAGCCCAGAGCTGGTCGGGCGTGGGGAAGGCGGGGGCGTCGCCTTCGGCGCCGGTCTGCATATCGGCCTGATAGATGCCGATGCCGTTGGTGGCGAAGGTGAAGCGGATTTGAAGTTTGGTGGCGTAGGCCTTGGCCTGGGCGAGGCCTTCGGTGACGGGGGAGTCGCGCTTCTTGGCCTCGACGACGGCGAGGCGCTGGCCGCGATGGATGAGGACGTAATCGGCCTTGTCGGCGCGGGCACGCCGGCCGCCGCCTTCAAGGCGGCCGGCGGTTATGGGAAACTCGCGGGCGATACGGCTAGCCTCGACAACGCCCCAACCGGCGGCGGCGAGGGCGGGATCGATCAGTTCGGCGCGGGTCTCGGCTTCGTTCATGCAGCGGTGCGGGTGGTGAGTTGGCTGGAAAAAGCTTTGCGAAGCAATGAGCCGCGAAACTCATCCAATAATTGCATCTTGTCCGAAAGGATCTGGCGTAATCGCCTCGAAATATCATCCAAATCGTCAAGACGCTGCGCGATCATCTGCTGGGCTTGGATGTCTGGGATGATGTGGGTAAACTCCCTTTGCTTCGTAATCGGAACCTGATTGCGCGTTGATTGCCGCATAACCTGCTCATATTGCCGGGTAAAAATCCGCGACCGCATGTAATGCGCGAGGTAATTTGGGAGTATGTATCTCTGATCGCAGCGATAATATGTCAATGATGTGCCGAGTATTACTCGGGGCTCGGTTGTTGATAGCACTGCCACGGGGCCGACAGTTGCATTGTGAGCGAAGAGGACATCGGAATCCTGCGCCACACCTTTGCGGATGCGGTCAGCCCGTCCAGGCGCAAGGAATTTGGCCATCGACATTTCAACTACAGAATCGCGAATTGAATTGGCCGAAATGTATGGAACACCTTCCGAAACAAATTCCTCCTTTCGAGGATATTCGCTTCCATGATTACCGTCGAGATGGCTTACGATCCAGCCTCGTTCAATCAGGTCGGCTAGGGCAATCGGCTCGACGTCCTTCGCGGCATTTTGAATCAACGTGTCGCGGGTTCCTGCGAGCAACTCTTGTGCGTTCGCAACGTTAGTCGCGGCGTTGGCGGTTGCCTTGGCGATGCCGTCGAAGGCCTCGTGGAGGATGGCGACGATGCGCTTCTGTTCGGGGAGAGGGGGGAGGGGTACTTCGATTGCCTTGTATGCATCGAAGTCGAGATTGCGAATGCCAGTCGTGTGCTTCTGCATGCCTTCCGTAACGCCAGAAACGTACTGCCAATATAGAAACCACCGTAAGTACACCGGAGATAGTGTCGCGGGATCGCGAACGCGAATCAGAGACGTAAAATTGCTGAATGAAAATATGCCTGAATGCTCTTGGAACAGGATTATCCGACCAACAGGCTGTTTCGGACCTCCGCCAGATTTTTCAAGGATGATGTCCCCAGGTCGAAGGCGGCGTGACGCGAGTTGTTTTGATTCGACTGGGAGCACGGCGACGTCGGACAAATCCAATTGACCATTTCGGCCGATGTTGGTGTTTCGAATTACCGACGCCTCAGTGAACGGAGGTTTCTTGCCGGTCCAAAGCCCATTCTTGAAATCGCAAAGTGCGCTCAAAGGAAACGACGGCCAGCAATTCACAGCAACCCCCGGATCGCCTGAAGAATCTCGGCGCTCTCGGCATCGAGCGCAAGCATTTCCTCGATGATGTCTTCCGGTTCACGGAAGGCAACGACTTCGGCACGAGTGGGGTTCTTCGGCGAAAGGTCCTGCGAGGCGGCGTCAATGTCATCGACGGCCAGGACCCAACTGCGATCGCCTACGGTGCGCATGGATTGAAGCCGCACAAACTCCTCGAAATCGGCATCGGTCAGCGCGGTGGTCTTGCCAAGATTGCGGCCGGGGTCGAGCTGGTAGAACCAGGTTTCGCGGGTGCGGCTGCCTTTTTCGAAGAACAGGACAACGGTTTTCACGCCGGCGCCCTGGAAGGTTCCGGAGGGGCAATCGAGGACGGTGTGGAGATTGCAGGTGGAGAGGAGTTCCTTGCGCAAGGCAGCAGCGTCGCCGTTGGACAGAAAGGTGTTCTTGATGACGATGGCGGCGCGGCCGCCGGGGCGGAGCATGCGCATGAAATGCTGGAGGAAGAGGTAGGCGGTTTCAGCGGTGCGGATCGGGAAGTTCTGCTGGATTTCGCGGCGTTCGGCGCCGCCGAAGGGCGGGTTGGCGAGGATGATATCCTTCTGGTCGCGGGGCTGGATGTCGGCGAGAGAGCGGCCGAGGGAATTGTCGTGGACGATGTCGGGCGCCTCGATGCCGTGGAGGATCATGTTCATGACGCCGATGATGTAGGCGAGGCTTTTCTTTTCGACGCCGGAGAAGGTTTTGCGCTGGAGGGTTTCGAGGTCGGCGGTGCTGCGGGCGAGGGGGCGGAGGTAGGCGAAGGCTTCGCAGAGGAAGCCGGCGGAGCCGACGGCGCCGTCGTAGATGGTTTCGCCGATGCGGGGTTTGATCACCTGGATCATGGCGCGGATGAGGGGGCGGGGGGTGTAGTATTCGCCGCCGTTGCGGCCGGCGTTGCCCATGCGCTTGATCTTGACCTCGTAGAGGTCGGAGAGTTCGTGCTTGGCGGCGACGGAGCCGAAGCGGAGTTCATCGGTGAAGTCCAGCACGTCGCGGAGGTTATAGCCGCTGGTGAACTTGGGTTTTATTTCGTCGAAGATCTGGCCGATCTTGTAGTCGATGGTTTGGGGGCTGGCGGCGCGTTGGCGGAAGCCGCGGAGGTAGGGGAAGAGGGTGTCGTTGACGTAGGCGATGAGGTCGTCGCCGGTGAGGGCGTTGTCGCGGTCGGGGGAGCCGTCGGGTTTGCGGGGGGCGGCCCAGCGGGACCAGCGGTGGGCGGGGTCGATGAGCCAAGCGTAGGTGCGGCCTTCGAGTTCGGCGGTGGTGGCGCGTTCGGCTTCGAGATCGTCGAGGTATTTGAGGAAGAGAATCCAGGAGGATTGCTCGGTGTAGTCGAGTTCGGTGGTGCAGCCGGCTTCCTTGCGGAGGGCGTCGTCGATGCTTTTGAAGGCTTGTTCGAACATTGGGCGTGGGGGTTCCTGCGTAGGGGACGCGCGGGGATGGTGGGGGCGGATGGGGTCGGGCGCAAGGGTCGCGCGGGTGGGGGCGGACTGTGGCGCGGTCTGGGGCGTGGCCGAGATGGCGGGGGCGCTTCGCTTGCCCGCCCTACGAAGGGTTGTCGCTTGGGGGCGGCGTGGATCGGCGGTTGATCGCGGCGGGATCGGGGGATTGCGACTGAAGGGTGTTGAGCCAGCCGAGAGATGGGATGGGGTCCAGGGGCCTCGGGGCCCCTGGCCGGCGGAGCCTTTTTGCTACGCTTGGATCATGGCTTCGGCGAGTTCGCGGCGGGCTTGGCGGCCGGCTTGGAGGTTGGTGCAGTTGATGATCGCTAATCTGAAGCCGCCGGGGGGCATGGCGTGGAGGTGGGCGGGTTTGTTGGTGTGGAAGGTGATCTGGATGCTGGAGATCTGGGGGTGGGTTAGGAGGGTTTTGATGAGTTTGGGGGAGGGGCGGCGCCAGGAGGCGTGGTGGGGGGCGAAGAGGACGACGCTGTAGCCGGTCTGGCGGGGGGTGTCGGCGAAGGTCCAGTGCTGGTGGGCGTAGAGGGTGATGAGGGATTGGACCCAGCCTTTGCCGTAGAGGTCGGGCCATTGGTCGGCGAAGCGGAGGTGGGCTTCGATGATGGTGCCGCCGATGGTCTCGAGGTTGAGCATGCCGGTGTAGGTGGGGAGGTGTTGGGTGATCCAGGCGCCGCAGCTTGCCTCCAGGGGTGGGCGGGGTTCGGCGTGGATGGTCCAGCGGTCGAAGGTGCCGCCCACGCGGGGGGTGCCGGTGGCGTGGCGCCACCAGACGGGATTGCCGCGAACGATGGCGACGTCGGTGGAGACATGGTCGCCGGTGAGGAGGGGCATCCAGAAGTGGCCGGGGGTGAAGGCGTCGCGGTAGGCGGTGGGAGTGCGGATGACGCGGCTGCCGATGCCCATGCCGTGGAGGTTCATCATCGGCTTGGAGAAGACGGGGAAGGACGGGGGCATGACGCCGTGCGGGGCGGCAAGGAGGCCCTGGGAATGGGCGACGGCGAGCTTGTCGTAGACCCAGCGGTGCTGGGGGTACCACTCCCAGGCGTCGGCATCCTCGGTGGGGATGTCGACGTCGGCGGGGCAGGGGATGTCCGCGAAGTATTGGAGGCGCCAGGGGTCTACTTCGTGGATGGGCATACTAAGGAAGCGTCTTCTTTTTCTGAAGAAAAAGAAGCAAAAAGACTTTTGCTGATTCGCACCGAGCGGTTGCAACTGGGTGCGACAGCGTCACATAAGTTTTTTGGTTCTTTTTTTCAAAAAAGAACATCGCTTACCCTTACTCGATCTTGTCGAGAGGCCAAATCGGACGCCGGGTGTTTTTGAACGGCATGGTCTTGAGAATGACGGACCCGAGGGCTTCGCCGTCGACGGTGATGACTTCGCGGGCGAGGGGTTCGTAGGCGGCGCGGAAGTGGTGGAGGGATTTGACCGCGACGGTGTTTTTGCGGGTGGGGTCGGAGCCGAGCGAGGTCATCTGGGCGGTGTCGACGGCCTGGCCGTTGTTGGAGATGAGGATGATCTCGATGCCGCCGACGCGGATGAGGGCGGAGAGGCCGTAGTCGCGCCAGACGCCGCCGCCCATGGGGCCGAAGGTCTGGAATTTTCCGTTCGATAGGGTGACGATTTCGGCGGTGACGGTCAGCGGCGGGCCGCCGGCGGCGGGGTCGTGCTTGCCGCCGATGGTGAGGGTTCCGGTGTTGCCGACGCCGATGGACTGGGCGTCGCGGGCGGCCTGGGGGTCGAAGATGGCGTAGAAGGCGGTGTTTTGCAGGTCGGCGGCGATCATGGCGCGGAGGAGGTTGGTGGCGTCGCCGTAGTGGCCGCTGCCGGGGTTGTCGGTGACGTCAGCCATGACGAGGGGTTTGTCGTGCTTGCCCTCGTTGTCCTTGGCGTAGCGGACGGCGTCGGCGATGGGGCGGTTGGTGACGCTGACGTAGTCGCGGGTTTTCCAGGCGTAGTCCATGAACTCTTCGGCGATGGCCTGGCCCGGGGCGGTGTCGCCGTCCATGGTGACGGTGACGGAGGGGCCGATGTCGCGGATGTCGGCGGCGGTGAAGCCGGAGCAGACGGAGACGACGAGGGCTTTGCCGGCTTTTTCGAGGGCTTCGCCGCGGTCGATGAGCTCGCGCATGGGGCCGATCTGGGTGCGGCCGCCGTTGAGGCCGCGGAGCATGGGGCGGCGGGCGATGACGGTCCGGGGGTGGATTTCGCCGGTCATGGCGCGCTGGAGGAGGTCGGCGCCCTGCCAGGCGCGTTCGTAGTAGTCGACATGGGGGTAGGTGCGGACGGCGATGAGGGCGTTGGCGGAGTTGGCCATCAGCTCCGTGATGTTGCCGTGGAGATCCAGGGTGACGACGATGGGCACGTTGGGGCCGACTTTTTCGCGGAGGCGGCGGAGGATTTCGCCTTCGCCGTCCTCGAAGCCTTCGGCGACCATGGCGCCGTGGAGGTGGAGGAGGGCGCCGTCGATGCCGCCGTCGGCGCCGGAGAGGAGGAGATTGGCGAGGGTTTCGAAGGTGTCTGATGTGATGGTGCCGGAGGGGTTGGCGGAGGCGGCGAGGGGGTGGATGAGGGTCCAGCCGTATTTGTCGGCGGCTTCGAAGGTGGCGCCGAATTCGGAGCGGGTGCCGCGGCGCTGGGCGGGGATTTCGTTGGCGGTGAGGAGGGTGCGGCGGCGGAAATGGTCCATCGTGGTGGGGACGATGGAGAAGGTGTTGGTTTCGTGGGCGATTTCACCCGTCAGGACTCGGTAGGCCATTGGCGTTTTCCTCCGCGCGTTGGTCGGGCCATTGGCGCAGGGCGTCGTGGCCGGATGGGGTGAGAGCGTAGACGCCATTTTTGACGCGTTCAAACCAGCCGTAGACGTTGCGGAGCAGGATGGTGCCGGCGTCGGGGGCGAGGGGGCGGAGGTCGCGCGGGCGGAGGGGCGCGGGGGCGAGGGCGGCGGCGATGGTGAGGGCCTGCTGGCGGTAGGCGGTCATGATGGGCTGGCGGGTGCTGCCGCCCTTGGTGGGGTCGCCCTGGCGGCGGGCGAATTCGCGCAGGATGAGGCGGCGCTTGGGGGCGTTGCGGCGGGGTTTGTAAGGGGTCGGTTCGGCGAGGATGTCGACGTGGCCGGTGCGGAGTGTGACGGCGAGGAGGCCGATGCCGAGGAGGCGGCAGAGGCGGTGGGCGCGGCGGTCGCGGTCGCGGCCTTTCTTGGTGGCGGGGACGGCGAGCCAGACTTCGTCGGCGATGGCGAGGCGGTCGACGGCCTGGAGGATGAGATCGAAGCTGAGGCCGAGCTTGAGTTCGGCGATGACAAGGAGGGGGGGCTCGCCGGGGCGGAGGCCGACGACGTCGGCGCCGCGGATTTCGCCCTTGACCTCGAAGCCGCAGCCTTCGAGGAATTGTTTCACGGGCGCATAGAGGGTGGTTTCCGTCATGCGTTGAGCATCCCGGCCGGGCGCTGTACCGTCAACAGCGTCTCATCCGGGGAATCCAATGTCCGCCAAGCCTGTGTTTCGTGCCAAGCCCAATGCCATCGAGGCGCTGTTCGGTCGCCGCAAGGCGGTGATCGGGGTGATCCATTCGTGGGCGCTGCCTGGCTCGCCGGCCTATGCGGGGGAGAGCATGGAGGCGATCGTTGACTTCGCGGTGGCGGAGGGGCGGCGGTATCGCGAGGGGGGGGTGGATGGGCTGATTGTGGAGAATCACGGGGATATTCCGTTCGCCAAGCCGGAGGCGCTGGGGCCGGAGACGGCGGCGTGCATGGCGGTGATGACGCAAGCGGTGCGGGCGGCGACGGGGCTGATGACGGGGGTGAATGTGCTGGCAAACGGGGCGATGCAGGCGCTGGCGGTGGCGAAGGCGTCAGGCGCCGGGTTCGTGCGGGTGAACCAGTGGGCGAATGCGTATGTCGCCAATGAGGGGTTCATCGAGGGCCCGGCGGGGGCGGCGGCGCGGTATCGGGCGTGGCTGCACGCGCGGGAGGTGAAGATTTTTGCCGATGTGCATGTGAAGCATGGGGCGCACGCGATCGTGGCGGATCGGGAGATCGCGGAGATGGCGCGGGATGCGGAGTTTTTCGATGCGGACGTTGCAATTGCGACGGGGCAGCGGACGGGGGATGCGGCGAGCCTGGATGAGCTGCGCACGATCGCGGGGGGGACGTCGTTGCCGGTGGCGGTGGGGAGCGGGGTGAATCCGGAGAATGTGGGGGACATCCTGCAGGTGGCGGATGCGGTGATCGTGGCGTCGTATCTGAAGCAGGAGGGGGTGTGGTGGAACGCGGTGGATCCGGCGCGGCTTCAGGTGTTCATGCGGGCGGTTGAACGCGCGCGGGCATGAGCCGGGTTTTCGTTCTCGGGAATATCTCGATCGACGTGACGCTCAGGGTGCCGCGGCTGCCGTTGCCGGGGGAGACGCTGATGGCGCGGGGGATCGCGCGGGCGCCGGGGGGGAAGGGGCTGAACCAGGCGGTGGCGGCGGCGCGGGCGGGGGCGGAGGTGTTTTTCGCGGCCGCGGTGGGGCGGGAGGCGGAGATGGGTTTCGTGCATGCGGCGCTGGCCGCGGAACCGCTGGCGGGGCTGCGGCTGGTGTATCCGGGGCCGGCGACGGATCTGTCGACGCTGATCGTGGCGGAGGATGGGGAGAACAGCATCATCAGCACGGGGGATTGCTGCGACGCGTTTCCGCTGGCGGAGGCGGAGGCGTTTCTGGCTGACATGGGGGAGGGGGATATCCTGCTGGTGCAGGGCAATCTGACGGCGGCGGTGACGGCAGCGGCGGTCAGGCGTGCGGGGCGGGCGATCGTCAATACGGCGCCGATCCGGTGGGATATGGCGGAGGTGGTGCGTGGGGCGTGGATCACGGTAGCGAACCGGGTGGAGGCGGCGGCGATCACGGGGGGGGACGAGCCTGCACGGGCGGCGGGACGACTGGGGGCGGGGATCGGGATCGTGACGGCGGGGGCCGAGGGGTGTTTTGTCGCCGAGGGGGGGCGGGTGCGGCATTTTCCAGCGGCGGGGGTGCGGGCGGTGGATACGACGGGGGCGGGGGATGTGTTCTGCGGCGTGTTGGCGGCGCGGATGGCCGGGGGGGCGGGGATCGATGCGGCGGTGGCGGGGGCGCAGAGTGCGGCGGCGATTGCGGTCGGTCGGGCGGGATGTTTCGATGCTATTCCGTCGGTGGCGGAGATGAGGGAAGGGAAGGGTCTTCTTTTTCTGTAGAAAAAGAAGCAAAAAGACTTTTGTTGATTGGGACAGTGCGGTTGCAACCGGGCGCGACAGCAGTGCAAAAGTTTTTTGGTTCTTTTTTTCAAAAAAGAACGCTTTGCTTTCTTTCTGTTTTGTTGCGGAGCTATGAAGAGATGATGAAGCGCTCGGCGTTCATGGTGGTGTTCCTGCTGGTGCTGGCTGGACCGGCCGCCGCGGTGACGGTGTTCGACGGCGTGGCCGCGGGGGACATGGTGCCGGGGTCGGCGATTCTGTGGACGAGGGCGGTGGATGAGGGCAAGCCGGTGCGGCTGACGGCGGAGGTGTCGCCGGATGCGGGGTTTGGCAGCGGGGTGGTGCGGTTCGCGGGGGTGACGGATCCGGGGCGGGATTTCACGCTGAAGCTCGAGGCGACCGGGTTGACGGCGGGGACGGCGTATTTTTTCCGGTTCACGGATGGCAGCACGGTGAGCCGGACGGGGCGGTTCGTGATGCCGCCGCCGGCGGAGGCCGCGGTGCCGGTGCGGCTGGCGTTTTCGGGCGATGCGGATGGGAGGTGGCGGCCGTATGTGGCGGTGAACGGGTTTGGCAGCACGGCGCCGGGGAGCCAGGGGCTCGATTATTATGTTTTCCTTGGCGATACGATCTACGAGACAGCCTCGACGGGGTCGGCGGCGACGCCGGATGTGGCGACGGATGGGGCGAATGCGGCGGAGGTGGTGGCGGCGTATCGGCGGAAGTATCTGGAGAACCGGATGGGGGTGACGGCGGCGGGGGCGCCGGGGCCGCAGGGGCAGCTGGGCTTGCAGGACATGCTGGCGGCGACGGGAAGCTATACGTTGCTGGATAATCACGAACTGGGGAACCGGCAGTTGCAGGCGGGGGGCGCACCGCTGGCAACGAAGCATACGGGCAATCCCGCGGGCATGGATGCTAATGATACCGGCGGGTTCATCAATAAGACGGCGGGGTTTCGCGCCCTGGTGCAACCCTATCTTGAGTATCACCCGTTGCGTGAGGCGGTGGTGGTGGCGGCGGGGGATGCGCGGACGGAGGGCACGACGCGACTGTACAACGCGGTGCGCTGGGGGCGGCATGTGGTGCAGATCAATCTTGATGATCGGTCGTATCGCGATATCCGGCTGAAGGACCCGGAGAAGGGCAGCGACGTGACTGGCATCAATGCGGATGGCAGCCGGGCGGCGGGGGCGCGGGCGGACAATCCGGCGCGGACGATGCTGGGGGCGACGCAGTTGGCCTGGTTCAAGGCGGAGCTGCTGGCAGCGCAGGCGGCGGGCGTGACCTGGAAGATCGTGGCGATCTCGTCGCCGATCGATTCGGTGGGCAGCGCGCAAGATGGCAAGTCGTGGTATGGCGGGTATCGTGCCGAGCGCAACGAGATCCTGAAGTTCATTGCCGAGAACAGGATTTCCGGCGTGGTGTTCCTGAGCACGGACGATCACCAGATGCGGACGACGCGGCTGGCCTATGAGCCCGATCCGGCGGGGCGGCCGGGGCAGCGGGCGCTGGTGCCGGGGGCGTTCCTGGTTGTCACCGGGCCGATTGGCGCCGGCGGGCCGGATGAGATCAGCGACCACAGTTTTCGAAATATCGAGGCGGTGCTGGAGAAGCCGAATCGGTTCATGCCGACTACGCCGGATTTGCGCGCGCATGGCGATCCAGAGATCGGGCTGGTGGGGTTCCCGGGGCTTGGCGACGTGATGCGGGCGGGCGATGGGGGGGCGGCGGCCAATCCGCGGCCGGTGGATTTCTATGCGCCGGATCTGTTCGGCTACACGGTGCTGGAGGTGGATGCCGGCGGGATGCTGCGGGTGAGCACCTATGGGCTTGAGTCGTACGCGGCGAACCGGTTTGTTCAGCCTGGGGCGGTGCCGGGGCTGGTGATGCGCTTCGAGGTGCGGCCGGCTGGGTTGTGAGTGGGCTGCTGCATGGCGCGGCAAGTTGGTGTATGCAGCGTTTCGGAGGCGCCCTTAGCTCAGGTGGATAGAGCAACAGCCTTCTAAGCTGTGGGTCGCTGGTTCGAGTCCAGCAGGGCGCGCCATGACTTCGCCGCGGTTGGGCCGCCGAGGGTGGGCGCTGGCAGAAGGCGTGCGGGCGGGTCTGGCTGACCGTGCCGGGCGCGGGCAAGACGGTCTTGATGGGCCTTGGCCGTGCGCGTTGCAATGATCCAGATCAATGTCACGATCGGTTTCATGATCGATGATGAGCGTGGAAAAAAGTCGATCAATTTCAAAGTTTGTTTTTGAGTACTTTGTGGTGAATGGTTTCATACTGAGACCAAATTGAGTTGGGCTTGATGGTGATCGGTTGTGGCGCTGGTCTTGCGCTCGGGAAGCTGTGTCCGCGACTCCCGGCCGGAATAGGCAGGTCGTATTTGGCGGACGGTGTGTCGGCTGGCGAATTGTCGGCCAGTGGGGGCGTGCGGCCCGGCGGCGGAGTAATGGCGGTTACGACAGGCCTTCCCGTTCTATTTGGATGATCAATTTTTACTTGTAGGGGATAAATACATGGCGAATATCCAGTGGCTTGGCGGCATCAGCGGGTTGTTCAGTGACGCCACGAAATGGGCTGGCGGCGTGATCCCTGGGACGATCGACGCGGCGCAGATCAATGCTATCGGACCGTATGTGGTGACGTCGGATTCGAACTGGACGGTTAACGAACTGACGATGGTGGCGGCCACCACGATCGATGTCACAAATTTCAGTCTGTTCAAGGTTCAGGCGAACTCCGCCGCGGACGGGCTGGCTGGCAGCATCCTGGTGGAGGATGGATCCACGCTGTCGCTGGGCGGCACGATCAACAATACCGGCATCATCAGCCTGCTCGCGACGAGCGCCAATACGGTGCTGCTGTTCAACACCATTCCGACGGTGCTGACCGGCGCGGGATCGGTGGTGCTGTCCAACAACGCGGCCAATATCCTGACCGGTGCGCTGACCAACACGCAGTTCGAGAACGTGAACAATGTGATCAGCGGTGCTGGCGATATTGGCAACAACACCAACAAGATGGTGCTGACCAACGATGCGGCCGGCGTGATCGATGCCAACCAGCCCTCGGCGCTGATCCTCGACACCTCGTCGAATGTGATCGCCAACCAGGGCACGCTGGAGGCCACGGCCGGAGGGCAGCTGACGATCAACAGCCAGGTGAACAATGCTGGCGGGACGATCCTTGCCGCGGGGGCGGGCTCGGTCGTCACCATCAACGCTCCCGTCATTGGCGGCACGGTCAAGACGAGCGGTGGCGGTGTTGTCATCTACAACACCAACAACAATGTGTCGCTGAACGGCCAGGGCACCCATCCCTACACGATCACGGCCGGCACCAATCTGCAGATCGCCAATGGCAACAGCGCCTATCTCGCCGGCGTGATCAGCAACAAGGGTACGATCTCGCTGAACTCCACCACTTCCTCGCCGGGGGCGGGGAGCAAGCTGATTGCCGCGAGCGGGTTCGTCACGCTGCAGGGCCATGGCCTGGTGCAGATGTCCAACAACGTGAACAATCTGTTCTACAGCAGCAATGGGAACTTCACGCTCACCAACGTCGACAACACGATTTCGGGTGCGGGGGTGGTCGGCTCGTCCTATCGGCCGGGCTCGGGCAACTCGATGCTGTTCATCAATGATGGCATCGTGAACGCGAACCAGGGAACGCCGCTGTATATTTCCACTAGCAATCAGGTGGTGAATGCCGGGACCTTCGAGGCGACCTCGGGCGGCGATCTGGCGATCTACGGGCAGACGGTACTGAACACCGGGGGCACGATCCTGGCGAAGGGCGCGGGTTCGACTGTCGACCTCGACAGCTCGAACATTCTTGGTGGCATGCTGAAGACTTTGCCCGGCGGCATGATCAACGGCGCCGATGGCAGGCTGGACGGATCGATCACTGGGGGCGGCGGCGCTGTCACCATCGCGGCCGGCACCAGCGTGCTGATCAGCGATCAGAGCGACATGAAGCTGAATGGCGCGATCGTCAACATGGGGACGATCACCCTCAATCAGACCAGCGCGACCGGGAGCACGTGGCTGTATATGGACGGCGCGGCAACCTCGCTTTCGGGTGGCGGCAAGGTCGTGCTGGCCGA
>Ga0164296_1004077_pt1 | contig 13452 bp, 9 predicted proteins | sample GEODES057metaG_FD_113533 | JGI IMG/M metagenome (GOLD analysis project Ga0164296, IMG submission 113533) | Dystrophic lake water microbial communities from Trout Bog Lake, Wisconsin, USA - GEODES057 metaG | ecosystem: Environmental > Aquatic > Freshwater > Lake | place: USA: Trout Bog Lake...
GGCGACGCGGTTGGCATAGGGCAGCAGCGGGAAGCAGCCCATGGCGTGGGCGTCGCCGAGCACCGCCGCGGGGGCGGCTCGTCGCAGCATCGGCACGCCGTCGCGCAGCCAACCCAGCAGGCTGCCGCCATGCTCCGGCGTTACGACGGCCGACGAGCGTTTATCCGTCAACGTCAGCATAAAGCCTCCTGTGTGTGGCCCATTTCCTGGGCTTATTCCCTGGGCTTATTCCCTGGGCTTATTCCCTGGGCCTAATCCCGCGCCCCGTTTACCGAGGCGCCCTGCTTGGCTGCCCTGCCTGACCACCTTACCCAGCCGCGCTACTTGGCCGCGTAACTTGGCGCGTCATCTCGACCAATCATCCGGACCGGTTCTAACGCCGTTCTCTGGACTCTGGCTCGCACCGCGACTAACCGATTACCGGCCCGTCCACGGACGGCAGCATACAGCGGTCACGCGGAAGGAGTAAGGCGTGGAGGAAGTCGATTGCGTCGTTGTCGGGGCCGGTGTCGTCGGCCTTGCCGTGGCTCGGGCGCTGGCGATGGCCGGACGCGAGGTGATCATTCTGGAGGCGGCCGAGGGGATCGGCACCGAAACCTCCTCACGCAATAGCGAGGTGATCCACGCGGGCATCTACTATCCCGCCGGCAGCCTGATGGCGAAATTCTGTGTCGCCGGGCGGCGCATGCTCTATCAATTGTGCGCCGAGAAGAACGTGCCGCACCGCAACTGCGGCAAGCTGATCGTCGCCACCGATGAGCGCGAGGATGCGATGCTGGCCGGCATCAAGCAGCGCGCCGAGGCGAACGGGGTTGAAGGCATGCGGGTGCTGACCGCGGCCGAAGCGCTGGCGATGGAGCCTAATCTGCGGTGCACCAGCGCGCTGTATTCGGGTTCCACCGGCATCGTCGACAGCCACGGGTTCATGGTCGCGCTGCAGGGTGATGCGGAAAATCACGGCGCTGTGCCGGTGTTTTTCAGCCCTGTCCTGGCTGCTCGGGTCGCTGGACGCGGCATGGAGTTGGATGTCGGCGGCGATGATCCGATGACGCTGCGCTGTCGTTTGATGATCAATGCGGCAGGGCTGCACGCGCCCGGTCTGGCAAACCGCATCCAGGGCATGCCGCAGGATCGTGTGCCGACCGCCTATTACGCCAAGGGCAATTATTTCACCCTGGCGGGCCAGCGTTCGCCCTTCTCGCGGCTGATCTATCCCGTTCCCGTTCCCGGTGGCTTGGGCGTGCATCTGACGATCGATCTTGGCGGACAGGCGCGGTTCGGCCCGGATGTGGAGTGGATCGACGCGATCGAATACACGGTCGATCCGTCACGGGCGGATAGTTTCTATGCTGCCGTGCGGAAATACTGGCCGGAATTGAAGGATGGCGCGCTGCAGCCGGGCTATGCCGGGGTGCGGCCGAAGATCGTGCCGAAGGGTGCGCCGGGACAGGATTTCGTCGTGCAAGGCCCGCAGACGCACGGCGTGGCCGGGCTGATCAACCTGTTCGGGATCGAAAGCCCGGGTCTGACCGCGTCCATGGCGATCGCCGAGCATGTGCTGGACGTGTCGCGCACGGGCTAGATTGGGGGTGCCGCGCGGCAGGTGAACCGCCATGATCGCGCCGGCTGCCGGGATGGCGGCCGGCGCGTTTTGGCGGTTCAATCCTTGGGCAGCACCGCGATCACGTCGACCTCCACCAGCCATTCGGGGCGCGCAAGGGCGACGACGACAAGCCCGGTGAAGACGGGAAAGACGCCCTTCATCCAGCGGCCGAGGACACGATAGACGGCTTCGCGATGGCGGATGTCGGTCAGATAGACCGTGACCTTGCAGATATGTTCCAGACCCGCACCACATTCCTTCAACAACTGGTCGATATTTTTCATCACCTGCTCGGCCTGTCCCGCCGCATCGCCGATGGCAACCGATACGGCGGTATCCAGATCCTGCGGGCATTGGCCGCGGAGGTAGATCGTATCGTTGGCAATAACTGCCTGACACAGATCGTTGTCGAGCTTCTGTTCCGGGTAGGTCTCGGCGGTGTTGAATGTGCGGATGCGTGTGTGCAACATGATCGTTATGATTCCATATCGTGTGCGTGCAGCGTTGTCCGTGATGCCGCTTGGCTTTTCCGACAAAGCCCCGTGGTTCCGTCGGTTGCGGCGCGCGGGTGACGCAGACTTAACCTGGCAAATTGAAGCAATTTGCAGGCCAGTCACACTGTGCAGGAGGCGGACGGCGCGCAGGCCGGAGCCACGCGGCTAGACCGCATGGCATCGCTGTCAACCGGCGCCGTGCTGGGACGCCGTGTTGGGGTGCCGTCCGATGGGCGCGATCGAGGGTTATTTCAGCGTTTGCAGATACGCGATGAGATCGGCACGTTTTTGCGCATCCTTCACCCCGGCATAGGTCATCTTGGTGCCTGGAATAACGGTTTTGGGTGACTCCAGATACGTGTTCAACGTCGCTTCATTCCACGTCAGGGCCGCGCCCTTGCTGGCGGCGGAGTAGCTATAGCCGGCCACGCCGCCGGACTGGCGGCCGTAGACGCCAAACAACGTGGGGCCGATCTTGTTCTGGTCCGGTTGCACCGAATGGCAGGTTGCGCAGACGGCACCGAATGCCGCCTTGCCCTGTGCCGGATCGCCGCCTGCCCAGGCCACCGAACTGACAAGAAAACCGGCGGCAAACACCGCGGCAATGCGCACGATCGACATCGAAAAAGTCTCCTCCGGTCCCGTCACTGACTGGGTCGTTTCGCGTGCTGACGATCCACGAGGATCAGCAGCGCCGGTTCCATGATCGCAAGGTCGTTACATGAACCGGCCGCCGACAGGGCGTGATTGGGGGGTCATGGTTTTTGGTCATGGGGTGGCTCCTGCGCGGCCTCAGAACATGAACCAGGCGAAGACGAGCAGCGTATTATTGTTGCTGGCGTTACCGCCAAGGCCATCATAGTTGGTGCTGCCGCCGTTGAACTTCGTATAGGCGGTGTACTGCACGCCCAATTTCAGGTTCATGAAGGGTGCCCATAGCGAGTCGTCCTTGCCGAACGGCACCCAGTCCGCCTCCACGATGATGGCATTGCTATCGGGTTTGCTATTGGCGGACGGTGCACCGGTAACGGCGAACAGCACCGGATTGGCTGGTCCCCAGGTGCTCTGCACGCCCAAGGTGATTCCATACGTATTTTGATACCAGTACGATGCATTGGCCCGCAGTTGGTTCAGCGTATAGGTGGCACCCGGTATGCCGTTGGCTGCCGCCGATCCTGCCAGATTTTGCAGTTCATGCGTGAAGATGCCCTGCACGGTCACGGTGTTGGTGCCGTCGCCGAGGAATTGATAGCTGCCGTCGAAGCCAAAATCGGTATAGTGATCCGCGCCGAAGGCGTTCGTGGTTACGTAGCTATCGGTGCTTGGGTTGACGTCGGCATGCATGAACAAGGCGCCGATATGGGCGGCCTGATCGTTCCACTGCCACTCATACGCCAGCCGCAGATAGGGCGCGGGGCTGGTGCTGCTGCCGATCTGGAACGCATTGCCCTGCCGCGCCAGAAACCACGGACTGACGGTGTTGTAAAAGCCGGCCTCGGCATACAGCTTGTTGTCGTACCAGCCATAAACCGTATAGCCCAACGCGCTCTGCCCGAAACCCGAGGCCAAGATCGGCTGGCCAGCCGGCGTCGGCGCAAGCAAGGACGCAACATAGGGAAAGCCCCAGGCGTATGTGCTATTGTAAGGATCCTGCACCGTCGCCGCGTTGTTGATCGTCGTGCCCAGGCGCAAATCCTTGCCGCCCAGATCAATCACCGTCGTATAGGGGCGGAGATCGGTGTTATCGAGGTGCGCGGTATTGCTGACGTCGGACCATGTGAACTGGATCAACCCGCCCGTGTGCTCACCAATGCCGCCACCGACGAAACCACTGATCTGATCGAGCGAGAAATTGTTATTCGGTGCGTAATGTTGCGGCGGAGGGTTTTGTGCCGCCCCCGTATTGTTGAACGAGGTTTGAATCATCAACGATAACGGCACGTCGGCCGCCCACCCCTCGCCTCCTCTCTGCGTATACCCCCCGATCTTGAACGCTCGGCCAAGCGGCGTGAGCTGCGGACCGAATGAGCCGATGTGGCAGGCTGTGCAGGGTTGCCCGGTCTGCTGGCCGAACGCCGGGATTGCCTGAGCGGGTTTCGTCATCGCGAGGAAGCCCGCCGCGGCGGACAGCGAAAAGGCTGCAAAAATCTTGAGGGATCTCATGGTTGGCATCTCCCTTCACGACTCCACTCTGGAGACCGATCGGGATGACGCCATTGACGTCGATCAAGAGTTCGCTGTCGCCGTGATGTTTTCTTACGCTATTTTGCGTCATGTTGCGGCGATGTCGCCGGGGTTGGCGCACTGAGCACGGGCGCACAGCGGGCTGGTTTTCAGCCACATGCTCCGCCGCGGACGGATACGGATTGTCGGCACCGGAACGGTCGCGCGACAGCCATTTGGGCGACAGCCATTCGGCCGATACCGATTGAAAGCCGTTGGCCACGCAGCACGCCGGCTTATGACCGATCGTTTTGTCTGCGCCGACCGCACCGCGCAGCGCTTGGCTGGCACGCTTGTCAGGTCCAGGCAGGCGGCGCACCATCATTGTAAATAACGCATCCCAAGGAGAGGTCCATGTCCGGCCCAGATCTGGTCATACGCGGCGGCACGGTCGTCGACGGTACCGGCGCCGCCCCGATCGCCGCTGATGTCGCCATCAAGGACGGTCTCATCGTCCAGGTTGGCGCGGTGGCCGAGCGTGGGACGGAGGAAATCGATGCCACTGGCCGGCTGGTGACGCCGGGTTTCGTCGATATACACACCCATTACGACGCCCAGGCAGTGTGGGATCCGCACCTGACCCCCAGCGCGCAGAACGGCGTGACAACGGTGGTGATGGGCAATTGCGGCGTCGGCTTCGCCCCCTGCAAGGCCGAGGATCGCGACCGGCTGGTCGAATTGATGGAAGGAGTCGAGGATATTCCCGGCGCCGTCATGAACGAAGGCCTCCAGTGGGAGTGGGAGACGTTTGGCGAATACCTGGACGCGCTGGACCGCCGGCCGCGGGATGTCGACGTCTGCGCCCTGCTGCCGCACGCCGCCGTGCGCGTCTATGTGATGGGCGAGCGCGCCTTGGCGCTGGAAAACGCGACGCCGGACGACATCGCGCAGATGCGCGACATCGCACGCGAGGCGATGCAAGCCGGGGCGTTCGGCTTTTCCACCTCACGCACGATCTCGCACAAAACGCTGAAGGGCGATCACACGCCGACGATGAAGGCGCAAGAAGAGGAGTTGATGGGCATCGCGTTGGGGATGAAGGACGCGGGCAGCGGTATGATGGAGATCGTCTCGGAATGGTCGCCGGATCCGGATGCCGAGTTCGCGATGGTGCGGCGTATCACCGAAACCTCCGGCCGCCCGACCGTCTTCACCCTGACGCAACGTCACGCTCGGCCTGAAGCATGGCGCACATTGCTGGCGCATGCGGACAAGGCGGCGGCGGATGGCGTGCCGATCCGTCCTGTGTTCGGTCCGCGGGGCACCGGCGCGCTGATGGGATTATCCGGCAGTCAGAACCCGTTCTCGGGCACGCGCACCTATCAGACCATCGCCGATCTGCCGCTGGCCGAGCGGGTGGCGCGGATGCGCGATCCTGAGGTTCGGGCGAAAATTTTGCGTGAAGACCCGGCGGAGTTCAACAAGTTCCCCCTGTTCCATCGCCTGAATTGGGACAAGATGTTCCATTTCGGCGACCCGCCGAACTACCAGCCGCGGGCGGAGGATAGTTTCGCCGCCATCGCCGCCTTGCAGGGACGGACGCCGCAGGACGTGGCGTATGATGCGTTGCTGGAGAAGGATGGGACGGATTTCATCTACACCACGATCGGCAGTTATGCGTACTACGACTTCCGCATGCCGGAACAACTGCTGACCAATCGCAACTGCATCATGGGTCTGGGCGATGGCGGGGCGCATGTCGCGTTTATTCTGGATGCGGGGTTCCAGACGTTCCTGCTGACCCATTATGGCCGGGATGAGCGGAAATTCCCGGTTCAGGAACTGGTCCGACGCCTGACCTCGGACACCGCCGCGGCGGCGGGTCTGCATGATCGCGGCATTTTGCGCCCGGGGATGAAGGCGGATGTGAATATCATCGACTGGGATCGGCTGGGTGCCGGCAAGCCATATATCGTCCATGACCTGCCGGCGGGCGGGAAGCGGCTGTTGCAGGATGTGTATGGCTACGAGGCGACGATCGTCTCGGGTCAGGTGACGTGGCGGGGCGGTGTGGCGACCGGGTCTTTGCCGGGCAAATTGGTCAGGCAACGCGCTGTGGCCTAGCCGCCGGAGGGGCGGCGAAGGCGTGGGCTAAGACAGTTGTGTGGACTGGGGTGCGGGCGTGGACTGGGGCGTGGGTAAGGCCACAGGATCCGCGCCCCGGATAAAATGGTCGGCGGACCGGGGGCCTGGCGTCCCCGGCGGTGCGCCGATGAAGCCTTCCGGGAAATCCCGCCTAGGAAATCCCGCCTGAAAAATCACGCTCAAAATCCCCCCTGGCAAACACGCCCCGGCGCATGCTTATCTGCCGGCAATGTCAGGAACATTACCGGAACCTTTCGCCGGCTGGTTTGCCGCACAAGGCTGGACGCCCCGCGCGCACCAGATGGCGATGATCGATGCCGCGCACGCCAATCAATCGGTTCTGCTGATCGCGCCGACGGGCGGCGGCAAGACCTTGGCCGGCTTCCTACCTAGCCTGATCGACCTGGCTCACAACCCTGCCCCCGGTCTGCACACGTTGTATGTCAGCCCGCTGAAGGCGCTGGCCACCGACATCGCGCGCAATCTGATGCGCCCCGTGCAGGACATGGCCCTGCCGATCGGCATCGAGGCCCGCACCGGTGACACCCCGGCAAACCGCCGCGCGCGCCAGAAAGCCGCGCCCCCACATATTCTGCTCACCACGCCGGAAAGCCTGGCCGTCCTGATCTCCCTGCCCGACGCGCCAGAATTCTTCGGCACGCTGCGCTGCCTGGTGATCGACGAAGTGCATGCCCTGGCCGGCACCAAACGCGGCGATCAACTGGCCCTGTGTGCCGAACGGTTGCGTATCCTGGCCCCCGGCCTCCGCCGCGTCGGCCTGTCGGCGACCGTCGCCCATCCTGACGCCATCCAAGCCTATACCGGTGCGACACGCCGGATCGAGACCAGCGGCGGCGCGCCCCCTGCCCTGACGATGGTCCTGCCCGCCGGCCGCCTGTCCTGGTCCGGCCATATGGGACTGGAAGCCGCGCCGGAGATCATGCAGCGCATCAGCCAGGCCGGCATGACCATCGTCTTCGTCAACACCCGCGCGCAAGCCGAGTTGATGTTTCAGGCGCTGTGGAAACTGAACGACACCACACTGCCGATCGCGCTGCACCATGGCAGCCTCGAGGTCGAACAGCGCCGCAAGGTCGAGGCAGCGATGGCCGCAGGCACGCTGAAAGCCGTGGTGGCAACCTCGTCGTTGGATCTGGGCATCGACTGGGGCGGCGTCGATCAGGTGATCCAGGTCGGTGCGCCGAAAGGGGTATCCCGGCTGTTGCAGCGCGTCGGGCGCGCCAATCACCGCATGGACGAACCGTCCGACGCCATCCTGGTGCCCGCCAATCGGTTTGAAGTGCTGGAATGCGAGGCCGCCATCCGCGGCGTCGCGGCACAGGAACTGGATGGCGATCCACCGCGCCCCGGCGGCCTCGACGTGCTCGCGCAGCATCTGCTGGGCCTTGCCTGCAGTGCGCCCTTCCAGGCGGATGACGTGTATGCGGAGGTGATCAGGGCGCAACCTTATGCCGGCCTGTCGCGTCAGGATTTCGACGATGTGCTGGGTTTTGTGGAGCATGGCGGATACGCCCTCGCCGCCTATGACCAGTGGAAGAAACTGTTCCGCGACAGCACCGGCACCTATCATGTCCGCAGCGCCAAGATCGCCGCCGCGCATCGGATGAATATCGGCACCATCGTCGAAGCACCGGTGATGAAAGTGCGCTTGGCCGGCAAGCGCGGCCTCGGCCCCTATTTGGGCGAAATCGAGGAATACTTCGTCACCATGCTGCGCCCGGGCGATACGTTTGTGTTCGCCGGCCGCCTGCTGCGCTTTATCCGCATCCACGAAACCGCCGTTGAATGCATGGAAGGAGGCACCGGCGATCCGATGGTGCCGGCCTATGCCGGCGGCCGCCTGCCGTTGACGACCAATCTGGCCGATCGCGTGCGCGGCCTGTTGCAGAACCCGGACAGTTGGGACCTGTTCCCCGATCAGGTGCGCGATTGGCTGCGCCTACAGCGCGGCGTCTCGCGCTTGCCCGGACGCGGCGATCTGCTGGTGGAAACCTTCCCGCGCGCCGGACGCTGGTATTTGGTGGCCTACTGCTTCGAGGGGCGGAACGCGCATCAGACCCTGGGCATGCTGATCACCCGCCGCATGCAGCGCGCCGGCATCGCACCGCTGGGCTTCGTTGCCACCGATTATGTGATCGGCATCTGGTCGGCCAACCAGCCACGCAATATCGCGGCGTTATTCGATCAGGACATGCTGGGCGATGATCTGGAATCCTGGATGGCCGAAAGCTCCATGCTGAAGCGCAGCTTTCGCAATGTCGCCGTCATCGCGGGATTGATCCAACGCCACCAGCCCGGAGCCGACAAATCGCGCCGGCAGGTGACGGTGAACACCGATCTTATTTACGACGTGCTGCGCCGCCATCAGCCGGATCATATCCTGCTGCGCGCCACGCGCGCCGATGCCGCGCACGGCATGACCGATATTGGCCGAATCGCCGCCATGCTGGCACGCGTCAAAGGGCACATCGTGCACATGGTGCTGTCGCGCGTTTCGCCGCTGGCAGTGCCGGTCTTATTGGAAATCGGACGGGAAAACGTGCGCACGGACAGCGATGAAGACGCGTTGCTGGCGGAAGCCGAGGCGATCATCGCCGAGGCCACGGGCCAGGCAGATCCACCGCCGCTCCGCGCCGCCGCCGCCAAGCCGCGGCAACGAGACCTGTTCGCATGACCGCGGCCCCGGTTCACATGGCCGGCGAGCGCCTGATGCTCGACCCCAGGGGTGCGATGTTCTGGCCCGCTCGGCGGCTGCTGGCGGTGTCGGATTTGCATCTGGAAAAAGGCTCGTCGTTCGCGCGCAAGGGCATGCTGCTGCCGCCGTGGGATACGCAGACGACACTGGATCGCCTCGCCTTGCTGCTGCGCCACTGGCGGCCGGAAACGGTGGTGGCGCTGGGCGATTCCTTCCACGATCCGGACGGTGCCGCCCGCCTGCCGGGGAGCGAGGCCGAGCGGTTGTCGGCTATGGTGAGGGGGCATAGGTTCATTTGGATTTTGGGTAACCACGATCCTGCCCCGCCCGCCGGGCTGGGTGGCGAAGCGTGCGAGGCCTTTTCCCTCGATAAGCTGGTCTTTCGTCATCAGGCGCTGAGCGATCGGATCGCGGGGGAAATCGTCGGCCATCACCACCCGAAAGCGACGATCGAGGCCAGAACCGGCCCGGTCAGCCGCCCTTGCTTCGTCTTCGACAGCCGGCGCCTGATGATGCCTGCCTTCGGCGCCTATACGGGCGGCCTGGACGTGCGGGACGCCGCCATTGCCGGGTTATTTCCGCGCGGCGGACGCGTCTTTCTGCTGGGTCAGGAGCGTCTCTACAGCTTCCCCTTTGCGCCACGCCGTGGCGGCCTTTCACAAGGCTCGGCGTGACCCCACGGCCAGCGGAGACACTAAGTCCCCGCGCCGGAAGTCCCCTCCCTGGAAATCCCCTCCCCGGAAATCCCCTCCCTGGCCTTCTCGCGCAGATCGAATTTCTGGATCTTGCCCGTCGAGGTCTTGGGCAGCGGCCCGAAGGTGACATGGCGCGGGCATTTGTAATGTGCCAAATGCTGCCGGCACCAAGCGATGATATCGGCCGCGGTCGCCGCGGCGTCGGGCTTGAGGGTGATGAAGGCCTGCGGCGTCTCGCCCCATTTCTCATCGGGGCGAGCTACCACCGCAGCCTCCATGACGGCGGGATGCTTATAGAGAACCTCCTCGACCTCGAGCGATGAGATGTTCTCCCCGCCCGAAATGATGACGTCCTTGGCGCGGTCTTTGATCTCGACGTAACCGTCCGGGTGCATCACGGCCAGATCGCCGGTATGAAACCAGCCGCCCGCGAACGCCTCGGCACTGGCACTGGGGTTCTTCAGATAGCCCGACATCACGGTATTGCCGCGCAGCGTCAACTCGCCCATCGCCACGCCATCGGCGGGCATGCGCTGCATGGTTGCAGGGTTCAGCACCGCGGCCTCCTCGATCATCGGTGTCTGGACGCCTTGGCGCGCCATGAAGGCGGCTTTTTCATCCAGCGGCCGCTCATCTAGCCCCGGTTGGGGCAGGCAGACGGTCGATGGGCCATAGGTTTCCGTCAGGCCATAGAGATGGGTGACGGCGAAACCCATCGCCTCCATCTGCGCGATCACCGTCGATGGCGGTGCCGCGCCGCCGGTGGCGATTTTCACCCGCTGCGGGAAGGCGCGCTGGACGGCTGCCGGCGCATGGATCAGCATCGACAGCACCACCGGCGCGCCGCACATATGCGTTACGCCATGGTCGGCGATGGCGGCGAAGATCAGCGCCGGTTCCACGCGGCGCAAGCAGACATGCGTCCCGCACGCCAGGGTAACCGCCCAGGTATAGGTCCAGCCGTTGCAGTGAAACATCGGCAGCGTCCACATATAGACGCTCTCGGGCGACAGGCCGAAGGTCAGCGCGTTTGCCGTCGCATTCAGATAGGCGCCGCGATGATTGGCCACTACCCCCTTGGGATTGCCGGTGGTGCCGCTGGTGTAATTCAGCGCGATGGCCTGCCACTCATCATCCGGCAGCGCAACCGGATGCGCCGGATCGCCGGCGTCGAGGAAGGCTTCATAGGTCAGGCGACCGATCCGCTCCCCACCCTCGATATCCTCGATATCCACCACCAGCGCGTCGGTGCCGGCGATGGCTGCGGCCATGACCGGCGCGAACTCCGTGTCGGTCAGCAGCACCTTGGCCTCGGAATGCCGCAGGATGAAGCCGATCGCCGCGGCATCCAGGCGGATATTCAGGCAGCAGAGCACCGCGCCCAGCATCGGCACGGCATAATGCGCTTCCAGCATCTGCGGCGTGTTGGGGGCCATGATCGCCACCGTATCGCCTTTGCCGACCCCCGCCCGCGCCAAGGCCGACGCCAGGCGGCGCGACCGCTCCAGCAACTGCGCGTAGGAAAAGCGCCGCGCGCCATGGATCACCGCCGTCCGCTGCGGGTAAATGCGCGCCGCCCGTGTCAGGAAAGAGACCGGCGAGAGCGGCACGAAATTGGCCGCGTTGCGATCCAGCCCCTGTTCGAACATTGCCATCAGATCCCTCCGTCCAGCCCAGACTCATACCGACACGCCGTCGCCTTGATGCCCTGGACCGCGGCGCCAAGCTATGGCACGACCGGGCGTATTGAAAGCTGGCGCGTCAGACGCCGGCAACCGAGGACACGCCGCAAGGAACCGATCATGGCCGAATTTCTGAAAATCACCGTCCAGGACTACATCGCCACCGTGGTCATGGACCGTCCGCCGGTGAACGCGCAGAACACCGAATTCCGCGCCGAGATCATCCAGGCCTTCGATAGTTTCTCCGATCGCGATGACGTGCGCGTGGTGATCCTGACCGGCACCGGCAAGATGTTCTCGGCCGGCGCCGACATGAAGGCGCGCCCCGCGACCGGTGAACCCGGCGAATACTGGGACTTCAACCGCTGGGTGCGGGAGTTGTTCAATTCCATCCATGAATGCGCCAAGCCGGTCATTTGCGCCTGTAATGGTCCGGCCCTGGGTGCCGGCTTCGGGCTGGTGGCGGCATGCGACATCATCCTTTGTTCCGACAACGCCGTGATCGGCATGCCGGAAATCGACATCGGCCTGATGGGTGGCGCGACGATGCTGCAACAATTCTTCGGCCGCTCCCGCGCTCGGCGGATGTTCTTCACCGGCTGGCGCGTCCCGGCCGAGGAATTGTATCGCACCGGCGTCGTGGAATGCTGCGTGCCGCTGGACCAGTTGATGCCCGAGGCGATGAAACTGGCGCGCGAGATCGCCGGCAAAAGCCCGCTGGCGATGCGGTATGCCAAGCAGTCGATGAACGTGACCATGCACATGCCGCCGCGCGATGCTTATCGGTTCGAGCAAGGCATGACGGTGCAATTGTCCAAATCCGAAGATGCCAAGGAAGCCAAGGCGGCATTCTTCGAAAAACGCCAACCGGTGTGGAAAGGCCGGTAGCCGTGGGCGCCGACGGCGCGCGGCACCTGCCGGGAAGTGCCACGCGGGCGATGGCCGGCCGCTTGCGCATCCCGGCGTGCCGGGTCGGCGCGACCGTCTTCGGTTGGGCAACGCCTCGTTGGACCACGGCCCTTTGGGCCGCCCCCCGCTGGGCCACGCCCCGTTGGACCACCTGCTTCTTTGCGGCTTTGAGCTTGGCGACCGCGGGTTGCGCCACCATGGGCGTGGCCGGCCTGACATCACGCCCGGCGCATGCGGCGGATGCGATCATGGCCGTGCGCACGGATGCGGAGTCCATCGATCCGCATTACCACGTCTACACGCCGAACTCCGCCGTGGCGCGCCACATCTTCGATGGGCTGACCGAGGTGAACGCGCGCGCCCAGATCGTGCCGGCCCTGGCACAATCCTGGACGGTGATCGACGACGAGACGTGGGAATTCAAGCTCCGCCCCAACGTCACCTTTCACGACGGCGGCAAATTCACCGCCGCCGATGTGCTGTTCACCATGCAGCGCGCGCCGAACGTGCCGAACTCCCCATCCTCGTATGGGCAATATACCAAGGCCGTTCAACGGGTGGAGGTGATCGACGACCTGACGATCCGCATCCATACCAAGGGTCCGTCACCGACTTTGCCGGTGGATCTGAGCCAGGTGGCCATCATCTCGAAAGCGGTGGGGGAGGGAAAAACCACCGCCGACTACAATAGCGGCAAGGCGGCGATCGGCACCGGCGCGTATCGTTTCGTCGAATGGGTGGCCGGCGATCACCTGCTGCTGGCCCGCAACGAGACCTACTGGGCTGGCGCGCAGCCTTGGGCGCATGTCACGCGCCGAGCCATCCCCAATGATGGCGCACGCACCGCCGCGCTTTTGGCCGGTGATGTCGATATCATCGAAGGGGTACCCGCCGCCGACCGCACGCGCTTGGTCAATACACCCGCCATTGTCCTGCACGAATGCGACGCGACGCGCATCATCTATATCCACATGGATTCCGCGCGCGACGTTTCGCCCGGCATCAGCGACGCGAACGGCAACAAAATCGACCATAACCCGCTGAA
>Ga0164296_1004079_pt1 | contig 13446 bp, 12 predicted proteins | sample GEODES057metaG_FD_113533 | JGI IMG/M metagenome (GOLD analysis project Ga0164296, IMG submission 113533) | Dystrophic lake water microbial communities from Trout Bog Lake, Wisconsin, USA - GEODES057 metaG | ecosystem: Environmental > Aquatic > Freshwater > Lake | place: USA: Trout Bog Lake...
CGTTCCACATCGGCCTCGCCCACGCGGCGTCGCAGATGATGGACCACCCACCTGACCAAGGACTTCCGTGAGCCGGCTGGCGACGCACAAGCAGTACCGCTAAGCGCTGCCATGTACTCTCCTCAGAAGCTTCATCTTGCACGCTTTCGCTTTGCGGATCCGCTGATTGTGCATCGTTTGCACCAAGAAGCGGCTTGAATGTAGACAGCTGCCGCATGCGCCTTGCCGCCAGCGCGGCGCACACGGCGGCACTAGTCGACGGAGGGGCGTAGTAACACGTGGAGGCAGCCTCCTCGTCGCTCTGTCTGGCGGCAAGGTCCCACACGCCGGTACCAGTGATGGCGCATGCAGGTACAGTCACGACGCGCACCACTCGGGGATCTGTAACAGCGAAGACGCCCACATGTTGTGGGAGCGCAGTCCACTGCGCGTCTCCATCCGCTGTTCGCAGCTGCATCACGGCGCATGCAGCTGCATCCGCGCCGGCGCCGACCATGTCGAAGCGGCACAGGTCTGTTCGCCGTGTCAGAACAACATGGGCGTCTTCCGCCATGGAATCGTTGCAAGACATGCAACGCTGCAAAGCTGCACGCAGGGCCGCCTCCGCATCATCTGCGGCTGTGCAGTGAACCCACACAAGGACGCCGGAACGCGCGCGTTGAGCGCTGTTACCGCTGCCACCGCCTCTGTTTTGCTCATGGGGCTGCCAGATGGCCAGTGCAGGACCGATGGCTTGGCCGGGCTGTGTGGCGGCAGGCGCATCGCAATCCATGTTCGACGCCTTCGCAGTATCGCCCTCTAGTGAGCTACTAGGTGGCGCATGAAGCACGCACTTCAGTGGGCGGCATCCGGTAAGGACTTCCTTGCTCAAGTCCGCCCGAGGCGCCACGATATGCATGACTCTTGTCACGTTGGCATAATGGCCGGCAAGATGCAGTACCACGTGGTATGCGCCCACGTCGTGCAACGCGCACCCGGCTCGAGTCAGAGGCCGTGGCCTTCTCTGGTCAGGACCAAGCGCACTGCCTCCTCGTCCACGCGTAGGAGCGGCACATGCACCCACAGCACGCAGGAGTGCCCGTCCACCGTGTTGGCGGCCGAACAGTGCAAGGGCGACACGTGTGCAGGGCGCACAACTAGGCCAAGGGGCGTCTGTGATGAACCGCTTCGCATGCCACCGCAGCGTGCTGGTGCTCACTTTAGCAGCCAGCCTGCGTCGTGCAGGGCGGCCCAGTGGCGGTGCCGCTGCTGCTGAGTCTTCAGCGCCGCCGGCAGTGGCAGCTGCCACGACTCGCTTCGCATTCGGCCGCCGCGTCAACCCGCCGCGCGGCGCGTGACTGCCTGCCCTGCGCCGCATGTGGCGCGGAGGCACTGCAGCGCCCAGAGATGTGCCACCAACCCCGTGGTCACGAACAGCTGCGAGGCTGTCCTCGAGTGCCCGCAGCTCTGGAGCGCGAGCGGCTGCGACTTGAACCACATCCAGCGTGTGCGGCAGCTCCATTGATGAAGCGCCCCCAGACGTGGGCGGGGGGCGCCTTGAGTGCGTGCTCGCCGTGGGGGAGTCTAGAGTACCTCCCGGGAGACGCCTCTCTGGACCGATGAAACGCCGTCCAGGCGCGGTTTTCGTCGTGCAAGTTTCGGACAAGGGTTCATATTTTATCATGAGCCTCTCCTCGGGCATACGCTTTTTACCAAAACTGGAAGGAAATCAGGAGATCGCGGGTTCGAGCAACGCAAGAACACCCCGCCGGCGGTGCGCTGCAACCAGCCGCCGTGGCCTAGTGGAGACGTGACCATCGAAGGCGCCTGACTTCTACGTTTGAGATTTTGTTGGTAGCCTGTGACCCCGCCCTTTGGACCACCGTGCCGAGCTCAGGAGGCCTCCTCGCAGACACCATCAATAGCCCTCCAACCCCGCCGCCTCGGCAACGCCACTGCTGTCGCGTCTCCATGGCCTGTGACGACGTGCAAGGACAGGCGCCAGAGCTGGACGCCGCTTGCGTGACACATATCCTGCGCTTCGTCGCCCCGGAAGACTTCCTTGCCGCGTCGCTCGTGAACCGCATGTGGCGCAGCTGCGCGTCCGACACGTCACTACCCATGTGGAAACGCCTGGACCATAAGAGCTTCATGCTGCTGGCCCCGAAAGTCTCCGACTTTGAGCGCCTTGACGATCTTGCAGCTTCGCAAATCCGCACTGCAACAAAATTCACCTGTTCGAACGCACTGAAGGCGGTTCGCAGGCTCCGTAGCATGCTTACTGAGCTCAACCTGAGCTTTGTTATGCTCAGCTCGTCGGATTGGCGCGATGACAACGCATTTTTGAGGGAGTTGGTGAGTCTCATCTTCAGCTCCGGTGCACCGCAATTGAGCGAACTGACCATCGTAGATTTGGCGATGCAAGGAATTGGTTTGAGTGATCTTGATTTCTCAACAAGCCGGGGGTGGCGGCCCCCGGCACTGCCACAGCTAAAGACGTTATCCATACTCTGCAATGAGGGCTTCAATGGGTCTGCATTCGAGCGCATCTTCTTGGCGTCGCCCAGTCTCGAGAACCTGTACCTTGGCATGTGCAGCTCTCTGCAATCGCGCTATATCTCGAAGTACATCGCGCCCAGGCCAGCGCTTCGGGTTAATTTGATGGACAATGCGCCGTTGCCGCGTTGCGTGGACGTGCTGTGCGGCATCTGCAGGAGTCCTCTGTGGCGCGGCTTGACGTCATTCGCCAAGGCGCCTCCAACTCAGCCGCACATTGCCGAGGAGTGGTACACGAACACGCAGCCAACTGCAGGCTGTGTGACGACGACGCTGCACGGTGACGAGAGAATGGTGAATTGCGCCAACAGATGCCATGAGCCGTATGCGCTGTATCTTGTTGATGCCGGCACTGGTGGCGTGGAGCTGCATGGTTGGAAGTTCGGCATCGCAGTTGGCGATGGCACAGACGCGCAGCGCAATGGCCCGCCACTGGCGTTCATAGCTCCCCAAGCATGAGCAGAAAACAGACAGACGAGAGTGCCTGCTGCATGTCAATTGGAAATGCAGATAGATCTGTGCCATGTGCAGTCTTTCTGGTTGGCGGTGACGCGCACGCTTGCTTGGAGCGCTTGTGATTGAGTTCCCCTTGTCCCGTTGATGAAGATGTGAATGCTGTCAGTGCCCCCTTGCATGCGCCTTAGCCTGCGACCCAGGGCTGGGCGGCGCGACGTCGACGCCCCATGCGGTGGAGGTGAATGCGCTGCCACCTTGGCGCGGCGGAGTGGCCATGAAGGCTGATCGCCCATCGCCACTGAACAGGCGGCGTCCCGCACTGCCAAGAGGAGAGCCGGCGCCGGCAGTCGGAGTGAAGCCTGTGCGCAAAGGACTGCGCATCAGCAGACCCGGACTGCCGAGGAAAGCACCCGTGGGAGAGTACATGCCAGCACCGCCGCGGCCAGGCGTGGAGAACGGGGCGAAAAGATAGGGCATGCCGCCGGCGCCTGTCACGTGCAAGTTGCCCATGCTCGGACTGCTCTGGTCACGCCAGTGGGCAGCCCCCGGCGCCGCAATCAGCAGCTCATCACAGTGAAAGCCATCCATGCTGTGCACCGCATCCCAGCCGTGGAAGGGCGACACGTCAAAAGGCACGAAGCACGGGGTCACGAACATGGGCGTGCCCTGATGCGACACAGGCATCATGAACGGCAGCGCGCCAGCAGGCATGGCCAGAGCGTGGCTGGCTTCAGCGATAGCGGCGATGTTGTTGCTGCTGCCACGCGGCTTGCGGGCCTTGGAGCTGCGCTGCTGGCTTTGACTGACGTTGGACCGGCAGTGGCGGCAGCCGACGGCGCTGAAGCGACACTTGGAGCAGCCTAGACATTGCTCCGTAGCCGGATCATCGCGAATCTGTCGCGGCGGGCGACGCATGGAGGCGATGGCGCCAGCAGCCATCATGCCACTGCTGCGAGGTACAGCTGCCGCTGCGGCTCCACGCGGACGCGCACGCACTGGCGTTGGCTTGTGCAGCACTACGCCCGTCTCCGCAGGTGCCTTCGCAATCGCGGCACGCCGGGCACTGGCAGTGTGCCATGCGTTACGCAGCACATCATTGAGCGCGCCCTCCTCCTCACCCGCTGCAGCCGCCGCCAGCAGAGAACCACCGCGCGCAGAATGGACACGGGCAATGTCGAGCAGATTGGCCGCCCGGGCGCGCTCGTGCGTGACGCGGGGCGCCATGCACGCGGCCACATGAGTGGACAGGGACGCGATGGGATGGTCACTGCCCAGCGCGTGCTCTGCGCCAGTCGCGGTGCGCCGCGCTGTGTTGATGGACTTCTGGCGGCGGCCGGTGTGCATCGCCGGCACTTCCACAGTGTCCGCTGCCCAGGCCACGCCGCCGGGGGTGCTAGTCATCGGCGTCCGGCTTGCTGCCCGCCCTCCTGCCGCGCCAACGACGTTGGGAGTCACGTAGACGCCATGCATGCCGGCCTGCTGGCTGGTCATGCACGACGCCTCCACATCCGAAGCCTTGAAGCGGCTGGCAGTCACGCGCTGCCGCTTCGGATACGGCTCTTGGTCCGCCGCCTCCGCCTCTTGGTGGCGAATGGACTGCTGGACCGCCTGCATCGCACCCACAGCAGCAGCACGGGGCGCACGTGCACGCTTGGAGGCGGCGGCGGCGGCTGGGATGGGCACATCCTTAGGAGCCGATGGCGGCGGAGTTGTGCGCGCCGCAGACTTGGCAGCGCCGCCACCATTGCCGCCACGGCGCAGCTGCGATGCATCGGGATGGAGGAACGGGCGCGTGAAGGCGGACCGCAGGCCAGCCTTGACCTCTTGAGCCTGTGCGCCCGACGCTGCGGGGATTTGAATCTTGCTGCGCTGCAGCCGCAGACTAGCGACTGGTTTGAGACGGCAGGTGGGACACACGTAGTGCTGTCCGCTCAGCGCGTCCTGTGCGAGGAATATCTGCGTGTTAGAGGGGGCCATTCAAGCGTCTGGCGTTTTGCCACGACACGCACGGGTGCATTGTCTAGCTCGCACTGGAGATGGACCCAGGCGCAACAGTAGTCACATGGCAGCCAGTATTCAGCGGCCTCTTCGCCGGCGACCTTGCGATACACTTCGTTGCACTGGGTGAAGGAGTGTGGCAGGGCAGAGAGCGGGGGCGGCAAAAGGTCAAATTTAATTGGGCGGCGACAGGCGTTGCTTGGAATGACGCACCCAGGTGCAGTACCAGCCGCGACTGTAGAGCAAGCCGCAGGGGTTGCACAGCGCTGTCGCCCCGAGTGTGGGAGCGCGTCGCAAGTCAGACAGTTTCTCACATCAAAAACAGTCTCGGCAGTCCCGACGCACCGACAGGCTCGCCCGTATTCGGGTCCGTCCAGCCTTTGCGCCACATAACAGTCTCCTTCGCGTCGAATACACGCGTCAGAGGTGGCCGATAGACGAGGGAATAAGAGACTTGCATCAGAGCCAAACCCAGACACACACCTTGTGTGTCTGCGCCGTGGTGCATGCCGGGTTGGCACATCGCTTAGTGGACTGCCCGACAAGCGCCAGCTGCAGCACCGGCTGCGCCATCATTTGCGTTGCAGCCGCGATCACGATGCCGGCCGGCAACTTCTTCGCGCGAAAGCGAGCGACTCTGGGGGCGCGGGGCTGGCGCGACTGCAGACGAACAGCAACGCAGAGTACGCGCGCGTGCGTCGCACAGCTGCAGATTCGCCGCGAGTGAGTTAGATCGCTCCAAGAATGGGGCACTCAATGGTGTGCCCACCGAATGATACCCCTTTCAATTCTGCGGGGCCAGGCTCATGAGCTCATTCTAAGATGCAGTCAGTATCGCCTAGATCAGCAGGGTCCACATGGATGGCTGATCTCCATGTCGATTGCAGTCACCACGTTGGTGCTTTGCTTGCAATCGGCGAAGATGATGCGCGTGCTGCCCTCATACAGCGCAAATCTCGGACACGGAAGTGACGCTGGGTCACTGCGCCGACTGTCCAGACGTCCATGTGCGAGCACAGACTCCACCTGTGGCAGTGTGATCCTCCGGCAGTCCATTCGGCACGCGGCATGCTTGCTAAGCACCAGTGGCTTGGACATGAGTCGAGCACGGACAGTCTGAGGGTGACAGAGCACAGTGTTAGCGTCGAGCAAGCGAGTGCAGTCGACTGACAGCATGGTCATACAACCGCGTGGAGTTTAGTAGAGCTTTCACCCGTCTTGCGCACAATCGCATACCCGGGCATCTGCACACCTGTGACTGCTTGCGATTGTCAAACTCTGCTGAAACGGAGCTCCTGGGGGCAGAGAGCAAACACCGTCAAGTCAGTGAATAGCACTGCTATGGCGCGGTTCGCTCAATTTCAATACGGCGCAATAGGATACGGCGCAGTGCGGACCATAGAGAGACAGCTACAGCGCCAGCAAATGCGAGTGCAGCAACCAGAAAGCCGCCGCCTCCACCTCCTCCGGCCGGCCTCTCCTTTTCCCGTTTCTTGCGAGCCATGCCGTCATCCAAACCTGTGCTGGAATGCCAGCTGCACCCGGCGACTTGACATTGATCTGTCTAAGGGAGCGCAGATTGACACGTCAGATGGCGCTGCCTCGGGACGCCCCGCTCGTCACATCGCATCGCCATGGAGCCTCTTCCCGCTTGGGCGCTCAAGCCAGACTACACGTACACTGGGCTTGTAATTGCCGGAAGCATCATACTCGCATGGGCATCGGCCCTGCGTCATGCGCTAACGCTTGAGATGCAAACCACATCGAGGCAGCACATTGCCGTGCTGTTCACTTCATTGATAGAGCTCAACACTGCTTTGTTCATCACAGCTCACGATGCCATGCATGGGCTTGTGGCGCCTAGGAACCCGAAGCTGAATCGCATCCTGGGCCAGCTCTGCGTTGCTTGTTATGCTGCCTTCGATTACGATTTGCTGCTTGTAGGGCACCGACAACATCATGCTCATCCTGGGACAAACAAGGTGCGTAGCCAAAGCACGTGTAAGCACTTCAAATGACACAACTGCATCAATGCCCAAGTGTGCAGGACCCGGACTTTTACGATGGTTCTTCAGGGCGATGGTTCGTCAAGTTTATGTGGACGTACACGACTTTAGGGCAGCTCTTGCGGATGGGAGCGATCGCGTTCTGCATGATCGCCCTGGGTGTGCCGGTTCAAAACATGTTGTTCTGGGTTGTTCCGCCACTCTGTAGCGCCGTGCAGCTCTTCATCGTGGGTACCTACCTTCCACATCGTAAAGCGGCGCAGCCTTTCAAGGACAGGCATCGCGCGCGCAGTCTCGACTTCAGTTCCTGTCTGTCAATCATCTCGTGCTTCAATTTCGGCGGCGCTCACCATGAGCATCACATCTGGACACGTGTGCCATGGTGGCGGCTGCACTTGCTGAAAGCTTTCAACCGCGCGATTGACACGTCAGCGCGCTGAGAGCAAAAATTACTCTTCCCGCACAAATGTTGACTGCCCAGGCTACGTCTCTGCGCGTTGCTCCGGGGAAGACTGCGCCACGGCGGTCAGTCGCAGCGGCTGCTGGAAAGTCGTCTGGCCCCGCGGTAAAGAAGGTCCGCAAGAGGAGGGAGTTGTGTGTGTGACTCAGCTCGAGCGCGCAAGGGGGCGATGCTCGTTCCTCGCACGCGTAGCGCTGCTCCTGTGACTCTGCTTATCTCAGCCGCAAGCGTGAGCACGCCCCAACGCGCCGCCGGTCCGGGACGGGCTGGGCTTACTCGTCGGTGATAGAAACCGTTGCGCCGGTCCGCCGGCCAGCCTTCTCACTTGCTGAGTGCACACACGCTGCGCATTTCAGGACTTCTTGACATGGCTCAACGAGATGATGCTGAAGGACTCGCGCGACTACGCTGGCTACGGTGAGCTCTACTCCCTGAACCTCCTCAGCCAACCGCACGCGTTACCCCGGAAACACGCGAGCCTTCGTCCTGCCTAACCACGCGCAGAACTGCGCGCACCGAAATGCGGCCCCAAAGCCTATCTGACAGCTGCATGCTGTTCTCTGACTCGCTGCGCTTTGTCAACACTGTGCAGAGGACACGCTGAAGAGCGGTGAGCCGCTGACTGCGAGCAAGCCTGCTGCAAAGAAGCCGGTGCGTGACCGCATTGTCCCAGCTCCGGAGGAACGGACGAGGATTCTGTTGCACTGTGCTCCTCTCCTCCTATGCTCCTCTGACCGCAACGTGTGTGCATGTGCAGGCGGCATCCAAGCCCCTCTTTGGTGGCTTCGGCGGATCCAAGTAGATGTCGGCCAGCAATCTCAGGAGGAGCGCACCAGTGGAGGAGCGCACCAGGGCGACCTCCCTGCAGGGGCCGGAATGGGGACGAGTCCGTAGATGATGAGTCATCCGTGTATATTGCAAGCAGCGCTGTGACCATGTGTCGTCATAGTTTTGCATTGTGACGTGTGCATATAGCAGAGCCTTCGCAGAGCGCTCGCGTTCGTTGACCATGTCTGACGGCGCCGTGACAAGGGTCCGCACCCGCCACACCAGTGTGTCTTAAATGCCTTCATGACGCAGTGGCGGAGCGGCAGGCAGCACGCTGCGCGCGTGCTGCTTGCTCTACTGCTCGTCTCCAGCTGGTCCACCGCCAGCCCCGCGTCTGTGTTCAACCAGGTGGTGCCAGGCGGCGATGTGGGAGCCTTCGGCATGGTAGGTCCCCAGGGACGGGACGGCGCGTCCGCAGTGGCCACAGACGATAGCCGAGTACTCCTGTTTGGCGGGCGGGCAGACAACCTGAACGGGGACTTCCTCAACGACGTCTGGCTCTTCGACTGGGCAACCGGCAACTGGACGGCGTACTGGCCAAACGAGCTGGTGTGCGACGCGTGCAGCACGTGCGACAGCCCGCTGAGTAACAACGCTGTGGGGAATAGCTACATCCGCCTCGACAACGGCACCTACGTGCGGTGTGACAACCCGTCTGATACGAGCTGGGTGAACCTGAGCGTGGCGAGCCGCAGCGTGGGCTTCAAGTGTGTGTACACGCCTCCCTGCTTGGAGTGGACGGGCCTGCGTCCATATATGAACCCACAGCTGGGCCTGGGCACGGGCGTCGTGTCACGGGCTGTGCCCAGTGGGCGGTACAACCACGCTGCGGCGCTGGTGCTGAATGTAGTCACCGGTGAGCGAGACACAATGGTCCTCTATGGAGGCTTCTCCACAGACTGCACCGACTATTGCAATGACACCTGGCTGTACAACATTCCGAACAACTTGTGGACACAGCCGCTGGTAGGCACTGCGCCTGCGCGGCGGTGGAAGCACGCCATGACTGATTACTATGATGTCGCCTACCTGTTTGGGGGCCACGGCATGCGCTACGCGCCTGTAGCGCCTGGCCAGGTGCAGCTGCCCAACGAGATTTATGACACGAACAGCGTGTACGACACACAGGACCCGCTGCTGTTCAACGACCTGTGGTCTTACAACTTTAGCGAAGTCACCAGGACTGGGTCGAAGTGGACGAAGCTGAACCCCACCTGCATGACGTGCAAACCGGGTGCCTTGCTGTCTGACGGAACGCCCAACCCGGATGTGAATGGCCCGCGGCCGCGGCACAGCGCGAGTATGGTAACGCATGGCAACTGCTTGTACATGTTTGGCGGCTACTCCTTCGGCGGCTCATCCCAGTACAGGCCGCTGTACCCGACGGGCAATGTGAGTAATTACCCGTCGCTGCTGAGCAAATACTACCGCGACGAGTTGTGGATGTACAACATCACCAACAACACGTGGTCGCAGCTGCAGCCTGCCATCAAGGGGGTGGCGCCCTCCCCGCGGGCGGGGCACTCTGCAGCAGTGAGCACCCGGGGCGGTGATTCCATCATGGTGCTCTTCGGCGGCACGACGTGGGATGACCAGATTGGGGATGCCTGGCAGTACAATTTCAGCTCTGGGGCGTGGACACCCCTGACCGGGGACGGCACCTTCCCCAGTGGCCGCCAGGGCAGCATCCTCGTGTCCGTGGGGCAGGACACGTACACACAGCCGGGGCAGTCCCCACAAAGTGGGCGCTTGCTCCTTGCCTTTGGCTTTGGGTGTCAGAAGGGCGCCTCCTACTTCGGCGCCTCGCATAGCTACGTCACACACACCCTCACCGCCACAGGCGGCTACTCCGGCTACCAGGCGGCGTACAGCCGCACCGGAAACGGCAGCATTTCCGCATTTGGGTCCTACGTCAACGCAAGCACTGGGCAGACGCAGTACTCGCCCGCGCCAGACCTGTTCATCGAAGCCTCTGCGGAGTACGGCGAGAAGTATTGCACCTCCGAGTTGGATGATTTGTGGGAGTACTCGCCAGCGGCATGCCCCTCTGACTGCTCACGTCATGGCATATGCAGCTTCAACGCCTGCATCTGCGACCCGGGCTTCTGGGGCGCCGACTGCAGCCTGCTAACGTGTCCAAACAGCACGTGCGCGTTCAACTACGTCAATCGCAGCTTGGGCTGCGTCTTCTGTAGTGGTGCTGGCGCCTGTGATGGCGCAACTGGCACCTGCGCCTGCGTCTTCCCCAAGGCGGGCCCCGGATGCTCGCAATACGCGTGTTTGGGCGGCTGCAACGGCCAGGGTGTGTGCGACGTGAACACGCCAAACTCGTTGGGCTACGGCAACTGCACGGTGCGTTCATTCTTGCCACTACCATTGCGGGGAGATTGATGACTGACCTTCCATCGCTCTCTCTTTCTCCCTGCTGCTCGATTTCAGTGCGACCCTGGGTACTCCGGCCCGGCGTGCAACATCACCATTTGCCCGTCCAACCCATCTCCAGGGGGGAGCACAGACCAGTGCAGCGGCAATGGCGTGTGCGTCGGTGGAGTGTGTCAATGCTACCCCGGCTTCGGGCAAACATTCCTGTACCGGGCCATCAGTACGGGCATCGATACGCCGCCGGAACTGGTGCCTGTCTTTCCCAACGGCAGCGATGTACCTGGCTGCCCTTTCGAAGGCGCCAGCGGCTGCGACCCGACGCTGATGACCTACATCAACGACTGCGGCGGCCTGGATTACGTGCCTGGAGACGCCATCCGGCTAGCAGGCGCCGTGCGAGCCGTCCTGGCTGCCGCAATTCTTGCGCTCCTCATCATGATTGACGACAACTCATCAATCTGAGAGGCTTAGCGCGCCGAACAGAGCCGATACAGACATATGCTGTACGCTACATACATGTGAGCGCAGATGCAGACTCTCCACATTCCCCCCGTTAAGGCCCCTGGGGTAAGCTAAGAGGGCCCCGGGCCGGGACAGGGCACAAGCGTTTGCCGCCGCCAAGGCGGCAGCGCTTGGGGGGTTGTCAGCAGACATGTCGTCCACGATGAAGGTCATCGTGATTGCCGGCACGCAGAGCGGGGTGGGCAAGGTGGGTGTGTGTTGTCGTCAACTCTCTCTCTGCTTTGGACAGTCCTTTCGTGTCGCGCCAGCGCTTGTATTGGCCACTGACGCGCGGCTCACTGGTGAACAATACACGCACTCGCACGTCGCTGACCCACGTGCACCAGTCGTCTGTGGCGCTGGGCCTCATGGCAGCTCTACGGTGCGTCAAGCGCTTGTCTGAACTTTCTCGTTGCCTACTCACCAAGTCGCCGCACATACATACGCGTGTCCGTTCCGACACAGAGCTCGCGGACTGCGCGTGCAGGCGTTGAAAGTTGGACCAGGCACGCGGCGTGGCTCTCTCCCACTGTCGGGCCTCGACTCACACTCCCCACCTGGACGCACACAGACTGCCGGGACCCGCTCCTACACGAAGCTGCGACTGGACGTCTGTCATATAACCTAGACAGCTGGCTCTTAGACCAGTGCGTGGCCGTCACGTAAAGACACAAGGTGCACTTAGCACTCACACTGCCCTGTGGCCCTTTGCAGGAACGCGAACGTGGCTAGCGTGGCCAGGTGCGCGGGTGACACAGACATATGTATCGTGGAGGGCGTCATGGGCCTCTACGACGGCCGCGACGGACGCAGCGAGCACGGGAGCACTGCTCAGTTTGCAAAGTGGTTGTCCGCGCCGGTGGTGCTCGTCCTCGACTGCTGGTCCCTCGCCCGCTCCGCAGCTGCCCTGGTTGCTGGCTTCGTGGCATTTGATCGGGAGGTGAACGTCGCCGCAGTGGTATTCAACAAAACTGGGGGGGAAGCACACACAGCCTGGTTGCGCGATGCCCTCGACGGCGCGGCCGTGCAGCCACAAGTCCTGGGCGGCATCCCACGAGATGCAGGCGTAGCTGCTGCGGCGGCGCTTGCAGTGAGCGCGAGGAGCGATGGAAGAGGTGCTGGCCCAGTTGGGCACGTGCGAGCGTGGCCAGTCGGATGCCAATTCGCTGGCGGCGCATCTCCCGAATATCTGCATTGTTTGGCAGCCCTTGTGGAGACACACTTGAATGTGGACGCGCTCCTCAAGCTGGCGACCCCGCTGCCTGCAGGCCTGCTCAAGGCGGTAACATTGGCGCCCTCACTAGCAGCCGCACTCGGTCCAGGCCTTACTTCTCCCGCCGCTGCGTCCCCCGGGGCGCCTCCACGCACGCCTGGCCCGACATCCACACCGCGTGGAGACGATGCGTCTCTGTCTGGAGGTGGTGGCGTGCGAGCGCGCATTGCTGCATTGTCTGCTGCCACAGCCGGCGGACCTCCATCCAGCTCATCCACTACACCTGTGGGTCCACTCTCGCCATCTGGTTCAAGACCGGTGACACCCACTTCAGCAGAGCCGCCGCCGCCGCCGTCGTCTGTCATTGCGGCCTCGCCCTCAATGGCGACCCCTCCTCCACGCTCTTCCCCGTCTGGCGGGCCTTCCGTTCTGCATCCCTCGCCATCTTTCGGCCGTATCCGCATCGGAGTGGCGCGCGACGCTGCGTTCCCGCACGTGTATAGCGCCAATATCGCCCTCCTTGCAGAAGCTGGCGCAGAACTTGTGTTCTTCAGCCCCGCCGGCGGAGACGCGCTTCCACCGCGTCTAGCCGGCTTGTACCTGCCATCAGGCTCGCCGGAACACTTCGCCCCGCAGCTGGCGGCGAATAGCAGGCTGCGCGCTGGAGTGGCCGCCTTTGCTGCCGCCGGTGGAGTGGTCCTAGCAGAGGGCGGCGGCATGCAGTTCCTCTGCACCTCTCTCCAGCTTCCCGACGGTAAAGACTGGCCCATGTGTGGCGTGCTGCCTGTAGACGCACGGCTCGCTCCTCGGGGCGCGTTCAGGGTAGGTTACGCAACCGCAACCGCCTTGGGTCACCGCAGCAGCAGCGGGCAGCAGGAGGCCGGCACTCTGAGCGCGCCGAGCACAGCTGGGAGCACACCTGTGGTGGTCAGCAGTCCTGATGGCAGTCCTGACCGCGATGGCACCATCATGTGGGCCCCACCCCCGTTGGCCAAGGACGTCAGCCTCAGGGGCCAGCTCGTCCAAGCGTGGGAGCTCGCATTACCCTCATCTGCTACTGACGATGA
>Ga0164296_1004080_pt1 | contig 13443 bp, 12 predicted proteins | sample GEODES057metaG_FD_113533 | JGI IMG/M metagenome (GOLD analysis project Ga0164296, IMG submission 113533) | Dystrophic lake water microbial communities from Trout Bog Lake, Wisconsin, USA - GEODES057 metaG | ecosystem: Environmental > Aquatic > Freshwater > Lake | place: USA: Trout Bog Lake...
GAGATCAACCCCCAAATCTTGGAGACGTTGCTTAAAAGCGTTCCTACCGCTAAGTTTACCGAGCACAATTTTGTTGTTACTCCAGCCGATATCCTGAGCTTTCATGATTTCATAGGTGTCTCTGGCCTTTAACACTCCGTCTTGGTGAATACCAGATGCATGAGCAAAAGCGTTTGCACCAACTACAGCTTTGTTTGGCTGAACAACAAAACCTGTAGTCTGCGAGACCATGCGACTCGCGGCAAGGATCTGCTGTGTGTCTATACCAACCGTTAAACCAAAGTAATCTGATCGGGTTTTAATGGCCATGACCACCTCCTCAAGCGCACAGTTACCTGCACGTTCACCCAACCCGTTGATGGTGCATTCAATTTGACGAGCCCCGCCGATTTTGATTCCTGCAAGAGAGTTGGCTACTGCCATTCCTAAATCGTTGTGGCAATGTACTGACCAAATCGCTTTATCGCTGTTGGGGATACGTGTACGAAGTGTTTTGATGAATTCGCCGTAAAGCTCTGGAATGGCATAACCAACCGTATCAGGCACATTGATGGTAGTTGCGCCCTCGCGGATCACAGCCTCTAATATGCGACAGAGAAAATCCATATCGCTTCTAAAACCGTCCTCTGGACTAAACTCGACATCACCCACCAAATTCTTGGCAAACTTGACCGATTGCACAGCCTGCTCAAACACTTGGTCTGGTGTCATGCGAAGCTTCTTCTCCATATGCAGTGCAGACGTCGCAATAAAAGTATGTATACGAGCGCTATTTGCCCCTTTAAGGGCCTCTGCCGCTTTTGAAATATCTCTATCATTGGCTCTTGAGAGTGAGCAAACAGTTGAGTCTTTGATCGCATCTGCAATTGCCTTTACGGCCTCAAAGTCCCCCTGAGAGCTTGCTGCAAATCCAGCCTCAATCACATCGACTTTAAGACGCTCCAATTGGCGAGCAATTCTTAGCTTCTCATCCTTTGTCATTGAAGCACCAGGGGACTGCTCACCGTCGCGTAATGTAGTGTCGAATATGATTAATTTTTCCGCCATTTGTAAATCTCCTGAGATAAATTTAAATCAATGTAAAAACCAAATACAAACAAAAAACTTTTCCAATAAATCACTTAACAAATCAACACCGAAATACAAAAAGGCCCGTTGCATTTGCAGACGGGCCTTTTTGTTGGATAGACTTGCGCGCTACTCAACCCGCCCAGATTGACGCAGTAGTAGTAGCAGTGCAAATGAATTTTTCATAAGCTCAAATATATCACAACTGAGTTAAAGGTTTTCAGGCACATGATTGAAAGTCTGAAAATCTGAAGAAAAATAACAACACAATGGATATGTTTTAGAAAACTAACAACTGATTCAGTCGCTCTGGAAGTCTCATCCAAGCTAAGCAATTGATATCTTAGCCAGCGATTCAACTTGGCTGGGCTTAGCAGTAATTTGAAAACTTTCGAGGTCTGCCATGGTTAGCGAGATAACAAAAAAGAATACGATTTTGCATATGTCAGGAAAATTCATAAGCTTGGCAGTTCAATAAGCAGATAACTATCCGTTAAGAAGCTAACACAATAAGCTACTTCAAATGCGTCTTAACGGAATATTGGATTCACTACCTAGGATTTTTTCAAATGTGAATTAGTTTTAGTCTTCCAGGCTTCAAACTCCGAGGGACGTAACCCATATCGAGACAAAACCCCTTCGTGCACTCGTCTAAGTTCTTCCACAACTAAGGACTCCACATAGGACCGCTCGTCCAGGGGGATATGTTCGAACACCCTTTGTTTGATAGTAGATATGGGATCGACTGTGCGGTAAATAATTACATCACGGATGGTTTGCTTTATGAAGTCCCGCCAAACTAAACGAACTGGGTCTGGCTCGGATAGATTTTGTTTAATAGCAAGGTATTCCTGGGTTGATCGCTCATAGGCCCAGAAATAAAGATCCCTCATTAACTCAACACGTGTCATTTCGTACACACCAAGTGTCGCGTGGCTGTATGCTTGCTCGGGCACATCCAAGAAGGTGAGGGGACATAAATTTGCTCTAAATAAGGGCAGGTTTGCGGCCAAACGGGAGGTTCTTTTATTGATGTCAGCAAATGGCTGTAGATAAGGCAAATGAACCATCATAAAGAAGGACTGCTCAAACGGGTCGTTTATTTCATTAGCCTTACTCAACAAAGTGTCTAAAGCGTCCTCAATTTGCTGCAGTGCTGATAAAGGCCGATAGATACTTTTGCCAATATCGACGGCGTGTCGACGTACGCGGCCTTCATCGGCAGGATTGGGTAATAAATTCTCAGCCAACGTACTATGCAAATTCATTAACGTATAGCGATTAAACTCGGCGCTATCAATGTTTTCGACCAGCAACTCAATAGCTGAGCGATGATTCAATATCATTTGTGTTTCAATTGCTGCTTTGCCCCTTGCAGCCCTTCCGTGCTCTATCAACTCTCGAGTATCAAGCCGAGAATAGGTATTCCCCTCTAATTGGCTTGATGCCCATGAAAAGTCGATCAGTAGTCGGTTCAGTATTGCGCGACTATAGGTACCTGCGGGCTCACGCGCGGCTGCGGTTTCCCCCATATTGTGTAATTGACGCCTAAGTGACTCAGATAAATAGGATGACTCATTTGGTCGGTAACTGTCTAAGAAATCTCGCTGGTAGCTTACGGGCTTGCGTGCTTGAGCAGGTTGCTCAATGTAGCTGAGAATATCTTGACTGTCTGCAGACAAGGGTATGAAACTTGGGAAAACGTCTGCTTTCTCTGAACTCAAGTCGCCCCCCATTTGGACTGGGACACTCAGATAGTGACGTGCTCTGCCCTCCCCTAATGAGCTGACTTGTTTGCTCTCAATTAGCTTGGCAATTAGGCGCTGAGCAGTTCGTCTAGTAATTTGTGGGTGCTCAGTTAGCAACTCTGTAATGGTCAATCCGTTTGGGGATGCATGAATGCTTTTCAAAAGGACATTTATATCTGACATACGATTTTGGCTGAGTTTTCAAATATTTATGGCGCGATTATGCACGATTGTGGCGCGATTGTGGCGCGATTGTGGCGCGATTGTGGCGCGATTTTAGATAATTATGGCGCAGTTACCAAAACTCAGCCAATTCTAATATTTGACTTGTTTCTAGTAAAAATATGAAAGTTCTAAATCTATTGGCGAACTCACGTCTTTCTGATGAGAACAGCGCGAAAAGTGTGCTGTGAAGAAATCTAAGTGACCAGGAGCAAAATCTACCGGGCCTGGGGGCGTTAAGTGTTGCTGTAATATTAGAACTCAGGTGCAAGGTACCTGTTCTTTAAGATGACCTCTAAAAAAGCCCGCTTAAAAAAATAGCCCCAATCTGTACTGATTTGGGGCCGAGTTATTTAATTTGAACCCAACAATGACTCAATGTAGGCCCTCTTCGTCTGGCTCCTCAGTCGAGGTGCTTATAAGGCTGGTTTGTTCACCCTTGTATTTTCTCCAAATATAGACACCGTAACCGCTGGTCCCATAAATAACGAACAAAGTAAATAAGACCGTAGGGGGGTTGATGTTAATGATTGCAATAATCAAAGCGATCAAAACAATAGCGGTGAAAGGCACGCTCTTTTTCATTTGAAAGTCTTTGAAACTGTAAAAGGGTACGTTCGTGACCATGGTTAAGCCTGCATACAAGCAAAAAGCAAATACCCACCAAGATACGCTTGCGCCCTCATAAGACATCTCAATAGCCCACCAAATAAAACCCATCACAAGGGCCGCAGCAGCTGGACTAGGGAGACCCTGAAAATAGCGTTTGTCCACGATTGCTGTATTTACGTTAAAGCGAGCAAGCCTCAGGGCTGCGCAGGCGCAATATACAAAGGCTGCAATCCAACCCCAACGCCCAAGCCCCTTTAATGCCCATTCATAAGAAATCAATGCAGGAGCAGCGCCAAATGAGACCATATCTGCTAAAGAATCCATTTGCTCACCAAATGCACTTTGCGTGTTGGTCATCCTTGCAACTCGCCCGTCTAGACTATCAAGCACCATCGCACAAAACACTCCGATAGCCGCTTGGTCAAATACCCCATTCATAGCCATGACGATTGAGTAAAACCCACCAAAAAGCGCTGCCAAGGTAAAGAGGTTGGGCAAAACGTAAATCCCCTTCATGGGGGGCTTTCTTGGAGGAGGCTCAGGGGTTAAGTCAATGTCTGGGGTTGTGAGTCCTGACTCAGATGAAGTTTGAGCAGATTTGGGATCCATAATGGGCACCTAAATGATTGGCAAACTTTAATAATTAAAGAGTTGCCAAAATTGTTGTAGTTGCAGAAACCTTGTCTCCTGGTGCGACGCAGGGTGTTGCAGTGAGTGGTAAGTAAACATCCACTCTGGACCCAAATCTGATGAATCCGTAGCGTTGACCTTTGTGCAGGCTTTGACCTGGATTGACGTAGCAAAGAATTCTTCTGGCAATAAGCCCTGCGACCTGAACCAATGTGACCGTATGGTTTTGACCTTCAATATTAGCATTGATAACCACTGCATTGCGTTCATTCTCAGTGGAAGCTTTGTCTAAATCTGCATTCACAAAAAGTCCAGGAAAGTACTGAACAGTCAAGATTTCTCCATTGACACTGGACCGGTTGCTGTGAACGTTAAATACATTCATAAAAACACTAATCAATAAGGCCTCGCGCTGTGCATACGGGTCAGTGCACCTCTCAACTTTAACAATTCGCCCATCAGCGGGTGAGAGAACAGCATTCTCCTGCGTTGGTACTTGGCGTGGGGGATCTCTGAAAAACTGGATAACAAAAACACTGATCACCCACAAAGGAATACTAAGCCCAAAACCCCATAGACTCCACACACCCATGGATGCAAGCAACGAGGCTGCAATATAAGGCCAACCTTCGCGGGCTAATATGGGGTGGGGATAGTTCATAGTAATTTCAGTTAAGGGTTTTGGGAGCTTTTAGGGTAAAGCTTAAAAGCAAATTTAGTAAAACACAAACTACTGTGACTCAAACTCTTTGAAAGAGCAAGAGTTTGAGTCCAACAGATTTGCATCTATTAATTGCGTGTTTGGTCGACCAAACGGTTTTTCGTAATCCAAGGCATCATCGCACGCAATTTACCCCCCACGATTTCAATGGAGTGCTCTGCGTTTAGGCGACGTCTAGCGGTCATGCTTGGGTAGCCTGTGCGGCCTTCCAAAATGAAGCTCTTGGCATATTCACCAGTTTGAATTCTCTTCAAAGCATTGCGCATAGCTTCTCTGGACTGCTCGTTGATCACTTCAGACCCTGTAACGTACTCACCGTACTCAGCATTGTTAGAGATTGAGTAGTTCATGTTAGCGATACCGCCTTCATAAATCAAATCAACGATTAATTTGAGTTCATGTAAGCATTCAAAGTAGGCCATTTCGGGGGCGTAACCAGCCTCTACTAAAGTCTCATAGCCCATTTTGATAAGTTCAACTGCACCACCGCACAAAACAGTCTGCTCACCAAAGAGATCCGTCTCGGTTTCTTCCTTGAAGTTAGTCTCAATGATACCGGCCTTGCCGCCACCATTTGCCATAGCGTAGCTGAGTGCCAAGTCACGAGCTTTGCCGCTCTTGTCTTGATGAACAGCAACCAGGTGGGGTACGCCGCCGCCTTGTGTATAGGTGGAGCGAACTGTATGTCCTGGCGCTTTGGGAGCAACCATCCAAACGTCTAGGTCTGCACGGGGGACAACTTGGTTGTAATGGACATTAAAACCATGCGCGAAAGCCAGAGACGCACCTTGAGCGATATTTGGCTCAACATCGTTTTTGTAAACTTCTGCGATTTGCTCGTCAGGCAACAAAATCATTACGACATTTGCACTTTTAACAGCGTCCGCAACTGGCATAACAGTGAGTCCCGCTTTCTCAACTTTAACCCAACTTGCTCCACCCTTTCTAAGTCCTACGACTACTTTAACGCCGGAGTCGTTTAAGTTTTGGGCATGTGCGTGTCCTTGGGATCCAAAGCCAATGATGGCAACTGTTTTACCCTTGATAACGCTCAAATCACAATCTTTATCGTAATAAACTTTCATTTCTCTCTCACTCCTAAAAAAATAGTTATTTAAAAAACATCAATCATCATTGAACTCAATTGGTCTTTGCATCTAAAGGAGCGAAGATCCTGTATTGTCTCAACAAGCCTGAACACCACGCGCCAATTTACACCCTGAGTATTCTCTCTCCTCGACCAATACCGCAACTACCCGTTCTAACGGTCTCAAGTATCGAGCTTCGGTCTATGGCCTCCAAGAACGCATCGTTCTTGGAGTGGTCTCCCGTGAGCTCGATGGTGTAACTCTTCTCTGTCACATCAATCACGCGTCCTCTAAAGATGTCAGCCATGCGCTTCATCTCTTCTCGTTCTTTGCCAACCGCTCTTACTTTGACGAGCATCAACTCACGCTCTGTGTAAGGGCCCTCGGTTAAGTCAACCACTTTTACGACTTCAATCAATCGGTTCAAGTGCTTGGTGATTTGCTCGATCACGTCGTCTGAGCCAGTGGTCTGGATAGTCATACGAGACAAACTTGCGTCCTCAGTTGGAGCAACTGTTAATGACTCAATGTTGTACCCACGAGCCGAAAAAAGCCCTACGACCCTGGAGAGTGCGCCGGGTTCGTTTTCAATCAATACTGCAATAATGTGTTTCATGGTGGTGTTCCTCTTTTCGTTGCCCTCCCCCTTGAGCGGTAACCCAAGAGCTTGGCAGACAATAGATTCTTGCCTGATTTAATTTTTTAAATTTCTGTTTTAACTATTTTGAACGTTCAGGGGCTAGGTATAGAAATGTTAAGCATGTAATTTCAGATTTTCGATCGGCTTATACGGCTCGATAAGATCTCTTTACGACTTATCTAATCTTCTCAGCCCTAACCTACAAATCCTCACTACCCAACAGCATTTCAGTGATGCCTTTTCCTGCCTGAACCATTGGGAATACATTCTCAGTTTGATCGGTCCTGAAATCAAGGAAAACAGTTCTGTCTTTCAGACGTCTCGCCTCTCTAAGGGCTCCTTCAACATCTTCAGGTCTCTCAATCAACATACCCACGTGACCATACGCTTCAGCAAGCTTCACAAAGTCGGGGAGTGCATCCATGTAACTGTGGCTGTAGCGCCCAGAATATTCAATCTCTTGCCATTGGCGAACCATACCTAAGTACCGATTATTCAAAGCGCAAATAATGATGGGAGTGTTGTACTGCTTGCAAGTAGATAATTCTTGAATACACATTTGTACCGAGCCCTCGCCCGTGATACAAAACACCTCACTCTCGGGCTTTGCCAATTTAACACCCATAGCGTAGGGAACGCCTACCCCCATGGTACCCAAGCCACCAGAGTTGATCCACCTCCTTGGCTCATTGAATTTGAAGTACTGGGCAGCCCACATTTGATGTTGTCCAACATCTGAGGTGATGTAGACATCATCATTTTGGGTCATGTTCCAAAGAGTCTCTACGACATACTGCGGTTTGATCACAGTTTTGTTGCCTCTGTCGTAATTCAAACAGTCACGACCGCGCCACTCATTGACGCTATTCCACCAACTCGACATTGCATGTGCATCAGGTCGAGCGGGGCTCTCTTTGAGCATAGTGAGCATTTCGGTTAACACTTCCTTGATGTCACCCACAATAGGCACATCAACCTTAACTCTCTTAGAAATACTGGAAGGATCTATATCGATGTGAATGATCTTTCTCTCATTTTGAGCGAAATGCTTGGGATTTCCAATCACACGATCATCAAAACGGGCACCTACTGCAAGCAGCACATCACAATTTTGCATTGCATTGTTTGCCTCTATCGTGCCGTGCATACCCAGCATGCCCAAAAACTTAGGATCTGAGGCCGGATAAGCACCAAGACCCATAAGTGTGCTGGTACACGGGGTACCAAGTAAGTCTACTAGTGCTCTGACCTCTGCAGAGGCCTCACTCATCAACACTCCACCACCTGTGTAGATGTAGGGTCTTTTGGCATTAAGAAGCAGTTGAAGCGCTTTCTTAATTTGCCCCCCGTGCCCCTTGACTACAGGGTTATAGGAGCGCATTTCTACGGCTTCAGGATACCCAGTGAATGTGGTTTTTTTGAATGAAACGTCCTTTGGAATATCAACCACAACGGGACCGGGCCTTCCACTTCTCGCGATGTGAAAGGCCTTTTTCATGATTAGGGCTAAATCGTCGACATCTTTGACCAGGAAATTGTGCTTAACGACAGGCCTGGTGATTCCAACTGTATCGCACTCTTGGAAAGCATCCAGTCCAATTGCGTGAGTTGGCACTTGACCCGTGATGATCACCATTGGAATACTGTCCATGTAGGCCGTTGCAATACCCGTAATTGCATTGGTCACTCCAGGTCCTGATGTCACCAATGCCACTCCTACGTCACCGGTGGCTCTTGCATACCCATCGGCCGCGTGCACGGCTGCTTGCTCATGACGAACCAAAACGTGTTGAATAGTGTCTTGTTTGTAAAGCGCATCATAGATGTAGAGAACTGCACCGCCTGGGTATCCCCAAAGGTATTTGACGTTCTCAGCTTGAAGCGCTTTGACCATGATCTCTGCACCATTGAGCTGCAAAGCCTCAGCCTGAGCAGAATCCTTGGATAAGGATTTTGTAGATGATGATTTTTTTGTTGTGTCGCCTAAAGCGCCTGATGAAACAGGATCTAAAGCAGCGTTTGGAGCAAGAGTGGATGAATGACTCTTGTCTATTGATGTTGTTTGCATTTTGACTTAACCTAACCTTTGTGAATTTCGGGAACGAAAAACCTTCGGTGCTCTTAAACAAACTCTTTTGAAGTTGCCTCAGAGCTTTGGACCTTATGACATTGATGCGGGTTGCACCGGACAAAGACCCGTTACCTTGATTGCTTGCTTTTACTGAGAAAAGCCTATTATTATTACATTTTTATGATTGAAATTATATAAATTACCCCATTTTTTCCCATAGTGCGATAATATTGGTTGGGACAAAGGTAGATTTTTAGGATAAAAGCCCCAAATATCACCGAAAACTAATTAAAAAAAGCGAAAAGAGCGAGACTTGGCCAGCGAAAAAGAACTCTCCGACTTCCTGATCGGCGTTGAAAAGCGTGCATTCAAACGCACTCTCTTTAACGTCCGTGATGAAGAAGCAGCTTTAGATATTGTTCAAGACAGTATGATGAAGTTGGCAGAGAACTATGCAGACAAGCCAAGTGAAGAGCTGCCCATGCTATTTCACAGAATTTTGTCCAACACCACGCTTGACTGGTTTCGGAGAAAGAAAACTCGAAATGCCCTGTTTTCCAACTTTGCTGACTTTGAATCAAACTCTGGTGACGAGGACTTCAATATTTTGGATACTTTAGGCAGTTCAGAGATACCAGAGCACTCAAATAGTGCAGAAAATGTTTTTAAAAGTAATGAAATAGTACGAGAAATAGAAAAAGAAATAGAAAATCTACCCACACGTCAACGAGAAGCCTTCCTGTTGCGTTATTGGGAAGAGCTGGATGTTTCAGAAACTGCAGCTGCTATGGGTTGCACAGAAGGGAGTGTTAAGACACACTGCTCCCGCGCTGTGCATGCTCTAATGACTGCATTGAGATCCAAAGGAATTGAGCCATGAATACAAACACAAGTAAAAATAATCAATCCGCTATGTTGATGGACCAATTTGGCAGGCGCCTTGCTGCCCGCCTAGATGTCTCAAGCAATCAAATCTCACACGATATAAGCGAAAGATTAAGGGTCGCCAGGCTGCAAGCACTCAGTGCACGTAAGACAAATGTTTGGGAACTCAAGACCGCTTCTGCAATTCAGATGCAAGGCAACTCAGCCAGCCTTAGCTTTGATTTCATGCAGGGCAATATCTGGAACAAATTTGCATCTTTTTTACCCTTGATTGCGCTAGTTGTCGGGGTGTTTGTTTTGTTTAATTTCCATGACAACAAAATCACAAGTGAACTTGCAGAAGTTGACTCTAAACTGCTACTAGACGACCTTCCCCCTATTGCTTACACAGACCCCGGCTTCCTTAAGTTCCTACAAAACACGAGTGCAAACGCTCTTGTTAGCCTTAAAAACGGTACCAGTATCGATAACGAATCCAACACTGATTCTTCAGACTCTGATCGTACTTCAGGCTCAACGAACTAGTCAGGTGCTCCCCTAGCAATTTCGTGTTCGAGTCTAAGTCATTAGACTAATGACTCTATTTACTTGGTTTTACAAAATCTTCCCTGATTTGAGAGCTCATAAGCCTTAAAATTCAATATACGGCCTAAAACCTCATATTTCTAATGACCCCATCAGATTCCTTATCTATCAATCACTTGCTCCATTGGGTAAGGAAAATCTACTGCAAGTGCCAATTTAGAAACAAGGGACGCACTTTAATTTTAAAAACAGGGCTGAAGTTGAGCGCAGATTTTTACTCAACCATTGCCTTAATCACGAAATTCATCACATTAGTTTTAACAACGCTTTTGGTATTTAATGCCCAAGCTCAAAACACACCAAATACTGAGGAAAATACATCTAACTCTGTGAGTTCAAAGGCTGTGATCCCATTAAAGTTGGAGAACCATCCTACTTGGCAAGATCTAGATGCAAATCAAAAGATTGCTCTGGCTCCGCTACAAAAGCTTTGGTCCAAAATGAGCGACTATCAAAAGCAAAAGTGGCTCGTCATCTCAAAGAACTACATGACCCTTTCAAGCGATGAACAAAGTCGCATTCAAAGTCGTATGAGAGAGTGGGTATCCCTATCTAATGAGGAAAGGGCTGTTGCAAGGCTTAATTTTGCAGAAGTCAACAAACTCTCAGAAGATCAAAAGAGAGTTAAATGGGAAGCCTATCAGGCCTTAGAACCAGATGCAAAACAAAAGCTCTTAGACCAAAGTCCACCTTTGCCAAAGGGGGTCGCAATTGCTTTGAAACCAACCAATAAATCATTACTAACCAACACGCCTGAGGTCGGCTTAAGTGAGTCACAGGTAGCAGCAAAAAATCCTAGAATCGATACCTCTAAAATCTCCCCCCAAACATTACTAAAACTTACACCTAAAAGCAGTCAAGCCACAAAGGGTGAGCAAACAGTTGTCAAATAATGTTACTCCGCCACCCCACCTTAACAACAAAGCTTCAGCAAGAGCCTCAATTACCTGATCACAACCACCCGAGCTTAAAAAGACGGATGGCATGTTGGATTTACGAGGGGGTATTGCTTTTTGGAGTGGTTTTTATTGCGGGTTACCTTTTCAGCACCCTTAGCCAAACACGCAATGCCTTAGATAACAGACACGCTCTTCAAGCGTTTATTTTCATTGTGTTTGGGATATATTTCTCATGGCTTTGGCGAAAAGGCCAAACTCTAGCCATGAAAACTTGGAAGCTACGCATTACCAACCTAAATGGTGAAAGTATCTCAACCAAGCAGGCATTAACTCGGTACGTTTTGTGTTGGATATGGATTATTCCTCCTCTCGCTTTTAGTAATTTATTTGATATCCATGGGCTCAATTCGTTTGTAATCCTTTGTACATGGGTGACATTTTGGGCGCTTAGCTCAAAACTGGGTAAGACAAAACAGTTCTGGCATGATGTTTGGTCACAAACTCAGCTAATACAGGTTGATCACTTTAACTGAACACTTAACCCCCAATACTTAAACGCTAATACCTAAACGCTGATACTTTACCTGGCTGAGTTCTAGTCGCAAAGTAGTAATCGACCTGAAATGTTTCACCCGGATAATGGGGTTCCTTTTAAACATTTAAATCAAATTCATGAATTCAAAGGCACCCACATTCTCGCTATGCGTTTACTGCGGCTCTCGTATGGGAGATGATCCAGGATTTGCCGCAACAGCCCAACTGGTTGGTCACTGGATCGCCGATCAAGGTGCACAACTTATTTACGGAGGCGGTAACAACGGCTTAATGGGAGTAGTCGCCCAGTCCACCCAGGCCAGGGGCGGCAGAGTAGTTGGTGTCATCCCCGAATCAATGGTCATTCGTGAATGGGCAAGAAAAGAGTGTGATGAATTGATTGTTGTGAACTCCATGCATGACAGGAAAAGAATTATGGCCGAACGAGCAGATGCATTTTTGGCACTACCCGGTGGAATTGGTACCTTTGAAGAATTCTTTGAGACCTGGACCTGGAAACAACTCGGATACCACAACAAGCCCATTGGACTGCTTAACCAAGGGGGGTACTATGATGATTTGGTGTCGTTTGTAAAGTCTACACTCAAGAGAAAGTTTATGGTTGATCATCAACTAAACTTGGTTGAGATCAGCTCGCAGGCTGAGTCCCTTTTAGAGGAGCTAAAGCTTCAAACCTTAAAAAATGCAGCGCTGAATTTGCCAAGCTCTTTAGACAATATCTAAGCAAAAATATCAGTTTAGATTCTTAACAACACAATCAATCCCAATGGATTCTTTACTCTTTGCTTACATCATAGTTTGTTCGGTAGGCTTGTTAGCAGGAGTGCTTGGGGGAATCATTGGTTTTGGCACTACTATCATTTTGATGCCCTTGTTGGTCCATTTCTTTGGGCCGCTTCAGGCTGTACCTATTGTTGCCCTTGTAGCAATCGTTGCAAACGTATCCAGGGTTTTCATATGGCTCAAAGCAATCGATTGGAAAGTCTGCATTGTCTACAACCTCTGCGCTGTTCCAAGCGTGATCTTGGGAGCCAATACACTGGTGATGCTCTCGCCTAGGTTGATAGATCTGATTTTGGGTTGCTTCCTTCTTTTCATGATCCCTATTCGCAGGTGGTTACGAAAAATTGAGTTTCAGCTCAAGTTATGGCACATGGCAATAGTGGGTGCATTTATTGGCTACTTAACGGGTGTAGTTGCTTCAACGGGTGCAATCAACACACCATTTTTCCTAGCTTATGGCCTAACAAAAGGTGCTTTCATAGGAACTGAGGCAGCAAGCTCACTGATTATGTTTGTAGCGAAGGGGATTACGTTTCATCAACTTGGCGTTCTAACAAGTGAAATTATTGGTCAGGGCTTATTGATTGGAGCGTTTGTGTTGATAGGCTCAGCATTCTCTAAACGCTTTGTATTGAATCTACCGGAGAAGGTTTTCCTGCAACTGATGGAGGCTGTTATGTTGGTGTCCTCTTTAAGTATTTTGGCTATGGCTTGGTAAAGCTTACAAAGACTGAAATAGCCCAAATTGGCTTGAATTAGTTTGAATTAGCTTGAATTAGTCGTCTATGGTTTTTAAATCTAGATTGATTTAACTCTAATTTAGAATTATTTTGGATCGGTGGGCAAAGGCTTAAAACCGTGATTAAGAGGTCCCGCATATGAGGGATCTTTGTCGCTTACCTCGCCCAGATTTATTGATACCCCTGAGCTAAGGGC
>Ga0164296_1004083_pt1 | contig 13437 bp, 8 predicted proteins | sample GEODES057metaG_FD_113533 | JGI IMG/M metagenome (GOLD analysis project Ga0164296, IMG submission 113533) | Dystrophic lake water microbial communities from Trout Bog Lake, Wisconsin, USA - GEODES057 metaG | ecosystem: Environmental > Aquatic > Freshwater > Lake | place: USA: Trout Bog Lake...
AACCGCTCGCCGCCCGCCGCGCCGGCCTCACCGCGGACTACACGGCCGCCGGCCTGCTGCTGCAAAAACGGCTGGAATCCCTCTCCACCCAAATCTTCGCCACCATCCGCCATCAGGATGCGGTGGTCGATCAGATGCTGGATCTGAAGGACCTCGCCTGGCTGGTGCGTGATCGCGCCGGCGAAGCCTCGCTGCTGATTTCCCAGGGCCTCGCCGCCGGCAGCCTGCCGCCCGATGCCCGCCGCCGCTACGATGGCTTCGCCGGCGGTGCCCTCGCGGGCTGGACGGCGATTGATACCCTGCTGGCCTCCGCATCCGTCCCGACGGACTTCGCCGCGACCGTCGCCGAGGCAAAGCGGGTTTCCTTCGCGCCAGACTACACCGCCACCAAGGAACGCCTGCTCACCGCTCTGCTCACCGGCACCAAACCGGAGATCGACGCCGATCACTGGTCGCCGTACACCGTGCCCAAACTCGGGGCCATGCAAGATGTCGCCGCCGCCGCCCTCGCCGGCGCACGCAATCAGGCCAGCATCGCCTACGCGTCGGCGCAACAGCAACTCGTCGTCGCCGGCGGCCTGCTGCTCGCGGTCGGCTTGCTCGCCGCCTTCAGCCTCGCCCTGGTCACCCGCCGCGTCACCGCGCCCTTGCGCGCCCTCGGGGCTGCCATGCAGCGCGTCGCCCAAGGCGCGCTCGATGTGCCGCCGATGTTCACGGATCGACGTGATGAAATCGGCGCCCTCGCCGGGGCGCTCGCGCGCTTCCGCGACGTCGCGGCGCAAAAAGCCCAGCTTGACGCCGCCGAGCAAGCCGAAGCCGCCAGCCGCGCCCAGCGCCAAACCATCATCGGCGACCACATCGCCCGCTTTGAGGGCAACGTCAGCGCTGCTCTGTCCAGCCTCGGCCTCGCCTCCACCAGCATGGACAGCAGCGCCCAGCAGATGACCGATCTCGCCGGCAGCAGCGGCGCCAAAGCCGGCCACGCCGCCGCCGCGTTTGAGGAGGCTTCCGGCAACGTCGCCGCGATCGCCGCCGCCACGGAGGAGCTCACCGCCTCAATCGGCGAGGTGTCCCGACAGGTCGCCCAGGCCACCGCCATCGCCGCCCGCGCGGTCGATGAAGCACGCGAAACCGATACCACCGTGCGCGGCCTGTCCGAAGTCGCCGTCCGCATCGGTGAAGTCGTTAAATTGATCAGCGACATCGCCGGGCAAACCAACCTACTCGCCCTGAACGCCACCATTGAAGCCGCCCGCGCCGGTGAAGCCGGCAAGGGCTTTGCCGTCGTCGCCTCGGAGGTCAAGTCCCTCGCCAGCCAAACCGCGAAAGCCACGGAGGAAATCTCCACCCAGATTGCCGCCGTCCGCACCGTCACCGATCAGGCCGTCATCGCCATCCGCCGCATCGGCACCACGGTGGGGGAGGTGAGCACCGTCGCCGGCAACATCGCCGTCGGGATCGACCAGCAAGCCGCCGCCACGCGAGAAATCGCGCAAGGCACGCAGGAAGCCGCCCGCCGTACCCAACAAGTCAGCACCGTCATGGCCGGCGTCACGTCGGATGCCGAAGCCGCTGGCCAGACTGCGACCACCGTCAAGCACGCCGCCACGAGCCTGCGGCAGGAGGCGGACGGCCTGCGAGACCGCATTGAACAATTCCTCGGCGGCATCCGCGCCGCCTGATCGGCGCTGCGGACAAAAAAAGGGCGGTGCGGGTTGCCCCGCACCGCCCTTTTTGCCGTGTGACTGGCTTACTTGCCCAAAGCGGTCAGCGCCCGGTCCAGCGTTTCCACAATCCGGTCGCACTCGGCGCGGGTAATCACCAGCGGCGGGCACAGGGTCAGGGTGTTGCTGTACATCCGCCCGCCACCGGCACGCCCGAAGATCACGCCGTTCTTGCGGCAGAAATCCAGCACCGCCTGCACGTCCGGGCCAGGCAACTGGGTCTTGCTGGCGCGGTCGGTTACCAGTTCGATGCCAATCAGCAGGCCCTTGCCGCGCACATCGCCCACCACACCGTGGCGGAACAGGGTGCGCAACCCGTCCTGCAAATATTTGCCCATTTCGGCCGCGCGATCGGCCAGCTTTTCTTCCAGCTGGATCTCGATGTTGCGCACCGCAACCGCCGCCGCCACCGCATGGCCACCCCAGGTGTTAACCTGCATCACCTGCCGGCCATCGGCCACTTCACCGAGGAAGCTGTTGAACACGTCGTTCTTCACCACGGTGGCCGCCATCGGCATGTAGCCGGAGGTGATCCCTTTGGCGACTGCGATGATATCGGGGGACACGTTGTAATGCTGATGGCCGAACATCTTACCGGTGCGGCCGAAGCCGTTAATCACTTCATCGACATGCAGCAGAATGCCGTATTCGCGGCAGATCTTTTCCACTTCCGGCAAATACTCATCCGGCGGCACCGCAATGCCAACGCCGGACATGATCGGCTCGACGATGATTTCACCCACCGATTCCGGCCCTTCGGCCTGCACGGTGTTTTCGATGTTCTTCACGCAGGCCAGTTCGCACGTCGGGTATTCCAGCTTGAACGGGCAGCGATAGCAGGTCGGCTGTGCCACATGGATGAAGTTGCCATCCATCGGCTCGAACTTGGATTTACGGTCGCCCATACCGCCGGCGGCCAGCGTGGTCATGGTGGTGCCGTGATAGCCGTAATGGCGGCTGATCACCTTGTAGCGGTAGCTGCCGGGCGATTCATGCTTGTGATACTGCCGGGCGATCTTAAACCCGGCCTCGTTCGCTTCGGAGCCGGAATTGACGAAATAGGTGTGATAGCCGCCACCCATCAGCCCGTTCAGCTGCGCTGCCAACTTCGCCGCCGGCTCGTTCATCGCCGTGTGCGGGAAGTAGGACAGTTGCAGCATCTGGTCATGCGCAACCTGCGCCAGCTCGGTGCGGCCATAGCCGATGTTCACGCACCACAGCCCGGCCATGCCATCGAGATACTCGGTGCCGTCGGCGTCGCGAATGGTGGAACCCTGGGCGCCCGCAATCACCATCTGCGACTTTTCCAGCGCACGATGCTGCACGATCGGGTGCAGCACGTTATCGAGGTCCTGTTGAACAATGGCCGCGCGGGCGGCGGGATCGGGGGCGTTGGTCAAGCTCATCTGCTGAATCTCCTGGCGGCAAGCACATCGAAGGCAAGAGGCTAGCCGAGCGTTGCCCGGCTGTCACCGGCCAAACCTTAGCTGCGGGGCTTAATCGGTGGCTTTATATTGGTCGGCAGCGGGCAAACATACGGATTAGTCGCGGTGCGGGCGGCATAGTCCGCTTTCGCCTGCTCAATCACCGCCGGATTTTCCAACGCCTCCAGCGCGGTTGCCGCCATCACCTTGGCCACATGCACCATGCCCTTATGCGCGATGCCGGATTTTCCCTGAGCGGTCAGCTGCCAGGAATGCCCCGGTGTGCCGATCGCATAGGTCGCACCGCGCGCCTGTACCGTCGGCACCACCCAGCTCACATCGCCAACATCGGTGGAACCCATCATCGGCGCGCCCTTGGCATCCAGCGGCACAATGCTGTCGGCCAGCGGCTTGGTCAGATCGGGCTTCATGCCGACGCGCCGGAAGGCCGAGGTAATATCCTCCGCCGATAACGTCGCCTGGATCTGCCTGGCATAGGCGCGGTCGGCATCATCGAACGGCGGCGGGCCGAGCCGCTCCAGCGCCCGCTGCATCGCCTGCTCCAGCGGTGTGTTGCCCAGCAGATTGCTCACCGCACTGATCACCTGCGCGTCGACCGTGGTTTCGGTCATCAGCGCCGCGCCTTCTGCCACCTTTTTCACCCGCTCGATCAGCGGCCACAATTCCGGCAACTCGCGGGCGCGAATGGCGTAGCGCACCTTGGCCTTGGCCTGCACCACATTCGGCGCCACCCCGCCGCCATCCAGCATCGCGTAATGGATGCGCGCGTCAGATGGCATATGTTCGCGCATATAGTTCACGCCCACGTTCATCAACTCGACCGCATCGAGCGCCGATCGGCCCAAATGCGGCGCCGCGGCGGCATGGCTCGCCCGGCCGGTAAAGGTAAAGTCGATCCGCGTATTGGCCAGCGACATCGCATCGTTCACGCCAGAAAAGGCCGCCGGATGCCAGGAAATCGCGATATCCACATCCTTGAACGCGCCTTCGCGCACCATGAACGCCTTCGCGGCCCCGCCTTCTTCCGCCGGGCAGCCGTAATAGCGCACCCGGCCCTTGATGCCGTTGGCCGCCATCCAGTCCTTCACCGCGGCGGCCGCCAGCAAAGACGCCGAGCCGAGCAGATTATGCCCGCAGCCATGCCCCAACCCATTGCCCGGCAGCGGCTTCGGCTCGGCAATGCCCGCCTCCTGGCTCAAACCGGGCAGCGCGTCGTATTCGCCCAAAATGGCAATGACCGGGCCATCCTCGCCGGCTTCGCCCATCACCGCGGTCGGAATACCGGCCACGTTCTCCGTCACCCGGAACCCTTCGGCACGCAGCATGGCGGTATGCTCTGCGGTCGATTCGTATTCGTCATAGGCGATTTCCGGCTTATCCCAAATGCGATCCGCCAGCGCCTCATACTCCGGCCGCTTGTCGTCAACGATGCGCCAGATCGGTTCAATATTCTGCATGTGGATGGCTCCGGAGTGTCAGGTGTGGAGGGCGGTGGACAGGAAGGGGGCGGCGGCCGCGGCCATGCGCTTGCCGTCATGGCTCACCCCAGGCACGTCGGTGATGGACCAGGCGCAGCTAACACCGAGGCGCGCGGCCTGCGCTTGCGCGGCATCGAAATAGCGATGCGCGCGGGCATAGCGCGTCGCACCTTGCGCCATCGCGGCGGCATCCCGGGGGAAATTGGGCGACGACGTATGCACATCATCCGTGCCGGCCATCACGGCGAGAGGAAAACCCAGCAGCGCGCGCAAATTGTCGTCGGCGAGGCCGGTGCCACCCAGACCGAACGGGAAGGCAACCGAGAGGTCGGGCATGGCGTAGGTGCCGGCATTGGCCGAAACCGCAATGCGCACTTTATCGCGCAGTCCGAGGGAGATCATCCGGTGCACATATTGCGCGCCCGCCGAATGCCCCCAAACGCCGTAGCCGGACTGCCGGCTCAAGCCTTCGGCTTGCAGCCCGGCAAACACGGCTTCGTCAACACCATAGGTCCATTGCGCCACCGGGTTGGAGTGGCCCTGCGGATCGGTGCGATTGCCAAAATTATACCAGGCGGAACCAGGAAAATTCGCTTTGGGGAACTCCGGGACCACGACCAGCAGATCAGCATCATCGACCAACGGCAGCCAGTAGTCGCGATAGTCGGCCCCGTTGCGTTCCACCCCGTGATGCACAAACAACACCGGCGTCTGCGCCGTCCAGCGCGCCGGGCGGGCGCTGCGCAGAATGATCTGGCGGCCCGGCAGGCCAGGCGCGGCATAGTCCAGATCGTTGCGGCCGGCAGCGGCGACCAATGGCAGGAAATCGGGCATGACGGTGACGATAGGCGGGCTTGCGGCGCGGCGCTACCCCGGCCGCCGTTGCACCACATACGTCACCCCAAACCGCATCACCACCACCCCATCGCGCAACGCCTCACCCGTCATCACCGCGCGCCCCCGCCCGGCATCGCGCGGGGAAGGGGAGGCCTCCGTCCAGCGCGCCACCACCTCGTAGCGCCTGTCCGGCCGCACGGGCTCGTAAAACCGCGCCTCATGCAGCGCGTAACCGGCCACCACCGCCACATCGGCAATCGCCCGCACCATCAGCCCAATCGCCGCGCCCTGGGTATGCAGGCCAGAGGCGCATAGCCCTTGAAAATACGATTGCCGCGCCGCCGCCTCGTCGAGATGAAACGGCTGCGGATCGTATTTTTCGGCGAACGCAATAATTTCCTCCCGCGACAGCGTAAAGCCGCCGCAGGGGAAATCGATGCCCAGCGCCAGATCGTCGAGGTACCGCAACGCTTAAGCAGCAGCCTTGGCCAACCGACGGTTCCGGTGCAGCACGAACTCGGTGTAGCCGTTGGGCTGGTTTCGGCCCTCGAACACCAGTTCGCAGGCCGCCTTGAAGGCAATCCCGTCATAGCCCGGCGCCATGGCGCGATAGGCCGCATCGCCGGCATTCTGCCGGTCAACCACCACAGCCATCCGCTTCAGCGTCGCCATCACCTGCGCCTCGGTCACCACGCCGTGATGCAGCCAGTTGGCGATGTGCTGGCTGGAAATGCGCAGAGTGGCGCGGTCTTCCATCAGCCCGACATCATGGATATCCGGCACCTTGGAGCAGCCGACGCCCTGGTCGATCCAGCGTACCACATAGCCCAGGATCCCTTGGGCGTTGTTGTCCAGTTCCTGTTGCAAATCCTCCGGCGACCAGTTCGGCCGATCCGCCAGCGGCAAGGTCAGCAAATCGTCGCGCTTGGCGGCAACGCGGTGCGAAATCTCGCTCTGCCGGGCAGCCACATCCACCTGATGGTAGTGCAACGCATGCAACGTCGCCGCGGTCGGGGAGGGCACCCAGGCGGTATTGGCCCCCGCGCGCGGGTGGCCTACTTTCTGCTCCAGCATATCGGCCATCCGGTCCGGCGCGGCCCACATGCCTTTGCCGATCTGCGCCTTGCCGCGCAGCCCGCTGGCCAGCCCAACATCGACGTTATTGTTCTCGTACGCCCCAATCCACACGCTGCTGCGCATGTCGTTCTTGCGCACCATCACCCCGGCTTCCATCGAGGTATGCATCTCGTCGCCGGTCCGGTCGAGGAAGCCGGTATTGATGAACGCCACCCGTTCCCGCGCCGCGTAAATACAGGCGGCGAGGTTGGCGGAGGTGCGCCGTTCCTCGTCCATGATCCCCATTTTCAGCGTGTGCCGGTTCATGCCCAGCATGTCCTCCACCGCCGCAAACAGGTCGGAGGCAAACGCCACCTCCTCCGGCCCGTGCATTTTCGGTTTGACGATATAAACCGAGCCAACGCGCGAATTTGCCCGCTTGCCGTTCACGTCATGCAGCGCGATCAGGCTGGTAATCGCCGCATCCATAATGGTTTCCGGGATCTCGTGACCCGCCGCATCCAAAATCGCGTCGGTGAACATGTGGTGGCCAACATTGCGCACCAGCATCAGGCTGCGGCCGGGCACCGTTACCTCGCCGCCCTTGGGCGCCGCATATACCCGGTCCGGGTTCAGTCGCCGCTGCAAGGTCTTGCCGTCTTTGGTGAAGCTGGCCGTCAGCGTGCCGTTCATCAGCCCGAGCCAGTTGCGATAAATCTCCACCTTGTCGTCGGCATCCACCGCGGCAACGCTATCCTCGCAATCCATGATCGTGGTGATCGCCGATTCCATCACCACATCGGCCAATCCTGCCGGGTCGTCCTTGCCGATCGGATGCGCACGATCGAGCTTCAACTCCACATGCAACCCGTGCTGGCGCAGCAAAATCGCCCGCGGCGCGGCGGCATCGCCGAGGAAGCCAACCAGTTGCGCCGGATCGGCCAGCCCAACACCGGCAGCGGTCTGCAAGGCCCCGCCCACGATCGCGTAGCCGGTGGCATCCGCATGGCTGCCGCTGGCCAGCGGCAGCGTCGCATCCAGAAACGCCTTCGCCTTGGCCACCACTTGCGCGCCCCGCGCCGGATTGTAGCTGGCGCCCCGCGCCGTCGCACCGTCCTCGGCAATCGCATCCGTGCCGTACAGCGCGTCGTACAAGCTGCCCCAGCGCGCATTGCCGGCGTTCAGCGCGTAGCGCGCATTGCTCACCGGCACCACCAGTTGCGGCCCGGCAATATGGGCGATCTCGGCATCCACGTTCGCCGTCGTCACCTGAAACGCCGGCGGCGCCGGCAGCAAATAGCCCAGTTCGGTCAAAAAGGCCTGATAGTCCGCCGCATCCAGCGCGCGACCGCGCCGTGCCACATGCCAGGCGTCAATCGCCGCCTGCATCCGGTCGCGGGTCGCCAGCAAGGCGGCGTTGCGCGGCGCGAACACCGTCACCAGCCGTTCAAACCCGGCCCAGAACGCCTCGGCGCTGATCCCGGTGCCCGGGAGCGCCTCAGCGTCCACGAACTGTTTCAGCACCGGTGCAATCCGCAGCGTTCCAACGGTTAGATGGCTCATGACTTAGGTCCCACTCTGTTTTGGCGTCGTGTCGGCGGCGTTATTTGCCGGACTGGCGGCATTTGTCGAGGGGGCAGGCGACGAAACCGCCGATGGTTGCCATCCGCGCATCGTCTCCGCGGCGCCGCGCAGCAGCACTTGCACCTGCCGCGCCAACTCCGCCAGTTCCGCGCCCGGCCCGGCTGCCGCGGCCGTTTGCAGCGCCTCAGCCGCCGCCGACAACTGTCTCAGCCCCAAATTGCCCGCCGCCCGCGCCAGCAGCCGTGCCTGATGCGCAATCAAGTCGGTGCGCTCGGTTGCCGCCAAAGTCCCGATGGTTTTGCCGCGTAACCGGCTGCCATCGATAAAATCCCGCACCGCCGCCTCGGTCGCCGCCAGCCCGATTTCCTGGCTCAGCGTCGCCAGCGCCGCCGGGTCGAAGGTCGGTGACGGCGGATCCTCGCCGGCCTCCGGCGCGGGCGGCACGGGCGGCGGCAGCACGTCGGCAATGGCTGCGGCCAGACGGGCGATGGTGATGGGCTTGGTTTCAAACCGATCCATGCCCGCCGCCAGGCACCGCGCCCGATCCGCCGGCAGCATGTTGGCGGTCAGCCCGATAATAATCACCTCACGCGCCTTGCCCGGCAGATCGCGGATCATCCGGGTTGCGGTAATGCCGTCCATTTCCGGCATCATCACATCCATCAGCACCAGATCAAACCCGCCGCCCGTCGCCGCCTCCACCGCCAGCGCGCCGTTCTCCACCGCCGTAACCGTGTGCCCCAACCGCTCCAGCATCCGGCACACCACCAGCCGGTTGGTCGGGTTATCTTCCGCTACGAGCACCCGCCGCCCCACCAGCGCCGGCGCCGCCGCCAGCGCCTCCTGGTCGGGCGAGGCCGCCGCCGCTGCGGGTTCCGACGGCAATTGCAGGAGAATATCGAAGCGGAACGTGCTGCCCACCCCCTCGGTGCTTTCCACCCCGATCCCGCCGCCCATCTGCTCCACCAGTCGCCGGCTGATCGCCAGCCCCAGCCCGCTGCCGCCAAACCGCCGGGAGATCGAGCTATCCACCTGGGTAAACTCGGTAAACAACCGCCCGATCGCCGCCGGCGCGATGCCGATGCCGGTATCCAGCACGCTGAACGCCAACCGCACTGCCGGCCCGGTATCGCTCCGCTCCTCACCGATGCGTTGCACCCGCACCCGCACGCTGCCGGTGGAGGTAAACTTGATCGCGTTGCCCACCAGGTTCAGCAACACCTGCCGCAGCCGATGGCTATCGCCCACCACGGTCGCCGGCACGTCCGGGGCGATGTCCGTCAGCAGCGTCAGCCCCTTACTGCGCGCGGTGTGGGCGACAATCTCCAGACTATCCTGCACGATCCCCGTCACGTCGAACGGCATCGCCTCCAATTCCAGCCGGCCGATATCCAGCCGGGAAAAATCGAGGATATCATTAATAAGTTGCAGCAAATGCTGGGCGCTATCCAGCACAATACGCACGTAATGTTGCTCGGTCGCCGCCAGCTTCATATCCATCAGCAGGCCGGCCACGCCGATGATCCCGTTCATCGGCGTGCGAATTTCATGGCTCATCACCGCCAGGAACTCCGCCCGCGCCCGCCCGGCCTCCTCGGCGGCATCCCGCGCCGCCGCCAACGCCCGCTCATTGCGCTTCAAGGCGGTGATATCGGTATAGGTCCGCACAATTCCGCCATCGGCCAGCCGCTCAGAGCGAATTTCCAACACCTGCCCGCTCGGCCGTGTGCGCACCACCGGGCTGCCTGCAATCGTCGGCATGCCGGTACGCAGCACCTCCAACACCATCGCCGGCAGCCGGTCCGCGCTGCCAAACTCACCCTGCGCGATCTGCCAGCGCACAATATCGCGGAACGTGGTCTCCGGCGTGCGTAAACTTTCCGGCAGCCCGAGCAAATCCGCCACCCGGTGATTAACCACCTTCATCCCGCCATGTGGGTCCACCATCAGGATACCCTGGCTGATATTCTCCAACGTCGCCGACAGCGCTTCCTGCGTGCCAATCATCCGCCGGTGCTGGCGCATCATCGCCAACGACGCCAGCAGCATCACCAACGCCACCACCGCGCTGGCAGACAGGGTGATGTGCTGATGGCTGCGATAAGTGGCAAAGGCCGCCGCGTCCTCAATCCCCACCAGCACCAGCAGCGGGTAATCCTGCACCCCGCGATAGCTGAACAACCGGGATTTACCGTCGTAAAAACTAACCCCGCTGAACTGGCCGTGATCGCTGTCCGCCAGCAGCAATGCGTCCGTCCCCACGCCGCGATACGGCAGCCCCACGCTGTTCTCCAGCGGCGGCACCCGGGCGCGCACAATCCCATCCGTGCCCAGCAGCAGCACCGCGGTGGTCTGCAAATCCAGCGCCTCATAAAACCGGGTAAAGTAATCCAGGCTGATGGAGGCCACCACCAGCCCGCCAAACCGCCCATCGGGCAGCAGGATCTTGCGGGTCACGTTCAACATCCACCGTCCGGTGCCGCTCGCCCGCACCGGCAGACCAATGCCCAAACGATCCTCCGCCGCGCCGGACTGCATTTGCATAATCTCGCTGTCCGACAGATCGACCTTGCCGCTGGCCTGGCCGAGATTGCTGCTCAGCAGCACCCCCTTTGCATCGAGCACGGCAAGCCGGATCTGCGGCCGCCCCACCACCGGCCCGTCATGCGTCCAACGGTTCAGGTCAAACCGGGTTGGGTTGGCAATATAATCGGCGCGCACATACAGCAGCGTCTGGTCAATCGCCTCCAGGCTGCGCTGGATATTTTCGGCGAACCCATGCGCCAGATTGCCGGTAACTGCGTAAATCCCCGCCTCGGTCTGGGTGTATTCCCGCTGCAAATGCAACACCAAACTGCCGGCCATCAGCGCGATGGTCGCCACGGCGACCACAATATAGCCCAGCCCCACCGGCACCAGCGCCGCATAGGCCGCCCGTAGCCCGCCGCCCCAACGCGCCCATCCCCGCACCCAGGGGGGCGGCTGGGCGGCGCCCGTATCTATGGCCCGACTGTCGGTCATCCCTGATCGGAGCGCGGATCGAAGGCGGATTGCAAGCCATCACCGAAAAAATTGATCGCGATCACGCTCACCAACACCGCCGCACCGGGGTAAATCGCCAGCAGCGGCGCGGTGGCGATCAGTTCCTGCGCGTTGGTCAACATGCTGCCCCAACTGGTAGAAGGCGGCTGAATGCCAACTCCCAGAAAACTCAAAGCCGATTCCGTCAGCAACACCCCGCCCATGCGCAACGTGGTCGCCACAATCACCGGAGAGATCGCGTTCGGCAGCACATGCACCCACAGCACCCGCCACGCCGAGGCCCCCTGCGCCCGCGCCGCCAACACAAACTCCCGCTCCGCCAGCGCCAGCGTCGCCGCCCGCACCAGCCGCGCCACCGTCGTCCAGCCCAGTAGCGTCACGATGGCCACAATCCGCCAGTAGCCGGCATCGCCCGAGCGGACGAAATCTTGGCTAAAGCCCAGCTTCGTCAGATCAATCGCCGCCAGAATAATCAGCACCGGCAGCCCGGGCAGCGCCAGCACAAAATCGGTGAACCGCATCAGCACCATATCCACCTTGCCGCGGAAATACCCGGCGCAGGCACCGATCACCGTGCCGACCAGACTAGACCCCACCGCCGCCATGAACCCGATCGACAGCGATACCTGCCCACCGCGCAACAGCCGGCACAACTCATCCCGCCCGGCCTCGTCGCTGCCCAGCCAATGCTGCGCATCCGGCGGGTCGAACCGGCTGAGCAGATCGGTTTCCACCCCGCTCACCCCCAGCCAATCCTCCAACCACGGCGCCGCCCGGCATGCCAGATACAGCGCCACCAGCACCCCAGCCCCCATCAGCGCCGGCCAGTCACGCCGCAACCGCCGCCAGCGCAACTGCCAAACCGAGACCGCCGCCTCGCTCATTTGCGCCGCCCCCCGAGGCTGATGCGCGGATCGAGCCACGTGTAAGCAAGATCGGCCAGAATATTGGCCAGCAAAATCGTCGCCGTCACAAACAGCAGGCAGACCAGGGCCAGGTTATAGTCGTTGCCCAGAATGGCCTCGAGAATGAGCCGGCCCATCCCGCGCCACGCGAACATCGCCTCGGTCAGCGCCGCGCCGGAAAACAACCCGCCGAGTTGCAGCGCGATCAGCGTCAGCACCGGGATCAGCGCGTTGCGCAGCGCATGGCGCAGCAGCATGCGCCGGTTGGTCAGCCCCTTGGCGCGCGCGGTGCGGATAAAATCCTGCCCCAGCACCTCAATCATCGCCGAGCGCGCATAGCGCGTCAGCCCGCCCACCTCCACAATCACCAGCGTCGCCACCGGCAGCGCCAGATGCGCCACCATGCCGCGCAGCCCCTGCTCCGGGCGCGGCATCCCGCCTGCCGGCAGCCAGCCCAATTTAACCGCGAACACATAGATAAACAGCAAGCCGAGCCAGAAACTCGGCACCGAAATCCCGGCAAAGGCGAACAGGTTAATCGTTCGGTCCACCCAGCTGCCGCGCCGCAACGCCGCCACCGTCCCCAAGCCAATCGCCAGCACGGTCGAGATCACAAACGCCACCCCGGTCAGGATCAACGTATTGCCCAAAGCGGGGATCACGATATCCAGCACCGGGCGATGTTGAATGCGGGAAAAGCCCAAATCGCCCTGCAACGCATCCAGCAGCCAATGCCAGTAGCGCAGCCAGATGGACTGATCCACGCCGTAAATCGCCCGCAAATGGGCAATCTGCTCCGGCGTGGTCTCAGGATTGGCATTTACCATAAGATCAATGGGGTCTCCGGGCATTAAGCCAATCAACGCGAAGATCACGAACGACTTTGCCAACAGCACAATCGCCGCCCCCAGCAGTCTGGCACTCAAAAACCGCCCCATCACACCACCTCCACCAACGGATGATGGCACGCCACCGCCCGGCCGGCTCCCAACGGCCGCAACGCCGGCACCTCCTGCCCACAGCGTGCCGTCGCTCCAGCGCAGCGCGGATGAAACACGCAGCCCGGCGGCGGGGCGAGCGGGGAGGGGATATCGCCCGGCAGCGTCCCGCCCGGCACCCGCTTGCCCGCCCCCAGCCGTGGCACCGCAGCCAGCAGCCCGGCGGTATAGGGATGCGCCGGCCGGGCAAACATATCCTCCACCCCCGCCACCTCCACCACCCCGCCGAGATACATCGTCGCCACCCGGTCGGCGAGGTGATGCACCGCCGCGAGGTCATGGCTGATCAGCAGATAGGCCAGCGCGATCCGCGCCCGCAATTCCACCAGCAGATTGAGGATCTGGCTCTGGATCGATACGTCGAGCGC
>Ga0164296_1004086_pt1 | contig 13431 bp, 9 predicted proteins | sample GEODES057metaG_FD_113533 | JGI IMG/M metagenome (GOLD analysis project Ga0164296, IMG submission 113533) | Dystrophic lake water microbial communities from Trout Bog Lake, Wisconsin, USA - GEODES057 metaG | ecosystem: Environmental > Aquatic > Freshwater > Lake | place: USA: Trout Bog Lake...
AATTGATTTATATCAACTTCATCCCCAAGGTATTCCATCCGGAAATAAAATCTTGATTCATTAAATAGCTTGTCGTCTTTTCTAGACTTTACATATTGAGAAAACATATAAGCAGCGGTAAAAGGCCACAAACAGGTAAATAATACAAAGCCTAATGCGTAAATTATGGGAGTCAATATTCGTTCTAATAGTGGTGGCTCATCATTGAGTATCTGAATCATTTCATGATTCATGCGAAAGTTAATATTTTCAATGGCTTCATAAAGGGGGTAAATACAAATTGCTACTCCTACCCCTAGATAACTCAACAATGAAATTTGATGGCTGTGAACAAAAGAGTTGTCAAAAAACATATTCTTTTTTCCTTTATTGTTGATTTTGAGTAATGGATTCGCTGATGAATAAACCTTGCTTTACCTCTAAAAAAAGATCTTTTTCATATGTACTGCCGTACCCCATATGTACGTATTCCAATTGTTTACCTATGGGGCAACGCAGGGTTCCATTAAACCAATGCGCAAATACACCATGTGGCGAATCTGGAAAAACATCCTTGAGAGTTAACTCTGCTTGACCACGTTGATATCCTAGTAGTTCAATGAGATAAAGCCCGTAGCCTTTTTCTGGTGAGCCTTTGAATTCCCAAGTTCCTATATATCCTCTCCAACAAGCAGTATGGGGTGATTCAAACTTAATTTTCGGATTTTGATCAAGAAATAACTCGAGCGGTTCTGTACACATCGCATATTCTTGATTTTTGTACCATAGAACTTCTGTAACTTGTGCTGTCAATTTATCCTCCATTTTTGATTAATTTGACAGGTATTTAGCTCATAGGATGAGCTTACAAAAAAATCAGAAAACTTTACGTGGCTCATTTCTTGAGCTTTAAATTTTGTAGATTATGAAAACATCTGAATATTAATCTTCACAAAATTGAGGGAAATGGACTTTTTAAGCTTGTATCTAAATTTTGATTTTCCAAGAAATAGCTCAATCAAATTGGGTTGAAAAATGTTGTATCTAATTCACACTAACTTCGTAGGTAAAAAATGAATCATTTATGGGAGTCGTTGCTAATGGAGGCAGTTGAACAGTTGAAACCCATTTTTGAGAGGATGGGTTATCAAGTACCTCCAGTAAAAGTTTCTGTGGGGTTCACGAGTTCGGGTAGTAAAGGGAGACACTTAGGACAATGTTGGTCAACTAAATCATCAGAAGATGAGGTAAATCAAATTTTTATTGCCCCGCATTTGCCAACAGCGATTGAAGTGCTAGATACTTTAGATTATGAGTTTGTACATGCAAAGGATAATGGGTTAAAGGGACCAATGAGATGTGCTAGAGCAGATTTTTTATGAATAACCAATCTAGATCCGTTCAAACCTCTTGGGGATTTTATGAGAAATAAAATGATTAAATTTGGTTAAAAAATATATTTAAAACTAGGTTTTTAATATCAATAAGGTTAATATTAATTATTTATAAATTTCTTAAGTAGTTATTAATCCTACCAATATATTTTTAAGTAAATAAAAATAAAAAATGAGAATTTCTAATCCACCTAATGCTTCATCTTTGATGGCAACTGCACGAAGTTTTGGTAATTATGATTTAGCGGCAGCACTTGCAGACCTAATCGATAACAGCATTAGGGCAAATGCAAAAAAAGTCTCGATACGATTTGAGCCATCGGATGGTGATGTAATTGTTCGCATTCGGGATGACGGATTTGGAATGAGCAGAGATCAGCTCGTTGCTGCAATGCGACCGGCAAGTTCAAACCCTGAAGATCCACGTGAGCTAAACGATCTAGGAAGATTTGGGTGGGGCCTTAAATCGGCATCTTTATCTCAAGCTAGAGTGCTCAGCGTTGTTTCATGGAGAGTCCCAGAATATACATCTGCAATTTGGGATATTGACAATTTGGAAGATTGGTCTATGGATTTACTAGTAGGCGATGAGGCACTCAATTTATTAACAAACCCTCCAAATTCAAATTCAGGAACTGAGGTTATTTGGAGTCGATGCGATCGTTTGCTTGATCAAAGTATCTCATCAAGCTTAGATGAGCAATTAAATGAAAAAATTTCTCATGCTAGTAAGCAGCTCTCACTAATTTTTCACAGATACCTTTCTGGGGAGGTGAAAAACAAGCTAGCCATCGAAATACAAGGTTACTTTTTGAAGCCTGTAGACCCATTTATGAGTCAACACGCCGCAACTCAAACCGTTGATGAGGACATCATTAAGTTACGTGGTAAGGAAGAGATAGCCGTAAAACCCTTCATCATTCCTCACTTTTCTAAATTGACTGTAGAAGAAAGGGAGATGCTAGGCGGAGATGAGGGTCTAGTTAGAAATCAAGGCTTCTATGTGTATAGAAATAAAAGACTCATTATTTATGGAACATGGTTCCGCCTAATGCCTCATGGAGAGCTGTCTCAATTAATGAGAGTCCGGGTTGATTTACCAAATACCTTGGATAAGGATTGGAAAATTACACTCGATAAATCTGATGCTCAGCTTCCGGTTGTATTAAGAAAAGGACTTAAGGATTTGCTTAGAAAATTTGGTAAGAGATCTGTAAGTGCCAACAGAAGAAGAGGTGTAGAGCTTACGATAGATAAAAAAGAGCCCGTCTGGAAACGGGTTGCCTATAACGGGAGAATTCGTTATCAAATTAATCGTGACCACCCATTTATTTGGGAGCTAATAGCCGAATCCCAGGATTCAGAGATTGCAAGAGAGGCGCTTAAGCTGATTGAGTCTTATGTACCAACCGAGGCCATGATTAAAGACAGAGAAGACAATCAACTGGAACAGGTGCAAGCTATTACCGACCCAGAAATATTTGAAGTCTTAATTGATGCCTGTTTTATGGCCTGTCTTCGACAAACTGGCAGACAGCCAACGCTGAATGAATTCTTAGAATTTGCAAATAAGATGGAGCCTTTCAGTAGTCAATGGAAGTATTCCGAGAGCTATATAAAAAATAACTTAAAAGAAAAATGGGGGTTGGTATGAATGAGGCTGAATTTAGAGCAAAGCTAAATTACATTCGCGACCTTATCGATGCTGATTTAAATGGGCAGAGAGTTGTACCAATTGGATACCTAGATCAGGCGGTTCGGCAGCATGGCTTAATTTTTGGCTTATCCGAAGGTGATGTTGAGAGATTTGTTAAGCACTTAGAGACAATATATGGCACCACCCAAGCAAATGGCCACATACTAAAAAAGAACTTTGTTAAGTGGTATGAGAAGGAAAAGAAAAATATAGACTTCCACTATTGGAGTAGATTGAAGGCGTATTGGATTCAAAAAACAATCCTACCTAAGGCAGTTGTTAACTCTGTTGATGATGTCAGTGATGAAATCATGGAGTTCTTGGGTAATCCTCGTGATAGGGAGTCTTGGAATCGAAGGCGTGGCTTGGTTATGGGCCACGTTCAAATGGGAAAAACTACCAACTATTCTGCTTTAATATCGAAGGCAGCTGATGTAGGTTACAGAATTATTATTGTGTTGGCAGGTCAAACTAATTCCCTGAGATATCAAACCCAAGTTCGACTGGACAAAGCTTTTGTTGGTAAATCATCGGTCAGCGATTCAACGCATACAAGATTATACGATGTCGCAAATATTCTTAAATTCGAGAATCCGGACTATGTACCTAGATATCCATTTTGCGGAACAACACAATTATCAGACTTCAATACAGCTACTGCAGGTGCTGTTGGCGCCCATCAGGGAACATTTGCTGAGCCAATACTCTTTGTTACCAAAAAGAATCCTAAGGTACTAGAGAAGATTGCTGATTGGTTGAAGGGCTTAAGTAATGGCGCTGAGTTAGATGGCCCAATGTTACTTATTGATGATGAGGCTGATAACGCAAGCGTCAATACAAATGCAAATCCCAATCAAGCCACTGAAATAAATAAAAAAATCCGACAAATTTTGAAGACATGTAGGCAGTCTACTTACGTTGGTTATACCGCCACTCCTTTTGCAAATATCTTTATTGACCCAGAGTCGGCTGATGAAATGCTTAATGAGGACTTATTTCCTGCTGATTTTATAAAGTCACTTGATCCTCCTGATAACTATGTCGGCTCGCACCGACTATTTACTGATGAGGGAGATTTATTGGAGGCATGTGTCAGACCCATTCCAAATGACTATCAGGATTTATTGCACCTAAAGCATAAATCTACGCATGAGATTGAAGGACTTCCGCCAAGCCTTAAGGAAGCAGTTATGGAGTACATATTATTCAGGTCTATAAGATTGGCAGATGGTAATGGCACAGCACACTCATCCATGCTTATTAATGTCAGTAGATTTAACTATGTGCAGCAGCAAGTAAAAGAGAATGTAGATGAATTGCTAAAGTTAGCCTCTGATGCGGTTAGATCTTGGGCTCTTACTGATTGGAAAAAATCCTCAATATTGAACGAACTCTATCGTGTTTGGCAGCTTGAATATGAACATGTTGTAAGCGCTGATATAAGTTGGGATTTGATTAGAACCAAGCTATTAGACGCCATCAACTCCATTCAAACAAAACTAGTGAACATGAAGGGTGTATCAATTGATTATGAAAAGGCTCCTCCCGAGGGGCTTCATCTGATTGCGATTGGCGGCTTAGCACTTGCGCGTGGCTTAACTCTTGAGGGGCTGGCCATTTCCTATGCACTTAGAAATATTGGTGCTGCCGACACACTCCTTCAGATGGGTAGATGGTTTGGTTACAGACCGGGGTTTGAGAAACTTTGCAGAATTCACGCAACTCAAGAATTAATAGATGACTTTGCCTCAATTAGTGAATCAGTCGAAGAGTTACGGGTTGATTTTCAAAGGATGGCATTGCTGGGTAAGACTCCATTTGATTTTGGTTTAAAGGTAAGACAGAGTAAGACTGGAATATCAATCACTGCAGCAAATAAAATGCGTACTGCAACACAAATTTCACTCGCAGAAGACTTCTCGACTAGACACGTTCAGGCGCACTCATTAAGTGACGACCCTGCGGTAAATAATAGGAATATGAAGTTAGTTAAGGAGTTCATCGAAATTCTCAACAGGGATTTCTCAGAAGGCTACGAAAACGATATAAAAAATAAAGCTCTAGTTTGGAAAAAAATTCCAGGGAAGCTTGTAATTGAATTCATTAAAAAAGTTAACTTCCCTCAGACCGAGTTTGACGTCATTTCAGCGGATGGGACTAGCTTGCTAACCTCTTATATTGAGGATCGGTTGGGTAGCGAATTAAGCCATTGGGACATTGGGATACCCTATGTATCTGTAGGTAAGTCTAGCGCGCTTAAGTTTCCAATTGAACTAGATAAGCAAGTCTTCTGCAGAACTAGAAGTGGGACCGTTCGTGAGTCTGAGACCGTCATTAAGGTAAATAAGAAAAATGCTGTCGCATTCGGTGTAGATGATTTTAGCTTGGGAGAGGACCAAGCTGAATATGAGAAACGCGTTGAAGAGTTGATGAAAAAAGCCGAACCTGATCAGGGTGAGGCAGGCCCATCTAGAACTTGGGCCCATTCGGTAGCAAGAACACGCCCTCTTTTTTTGATTCACTTTATTCAACTAGAACCGCCAGAAGGCTTTTTAATGAAGCTCTCTAAAGCAGACCCAGTTGTATCAATGGGAATCTTGCTCCCCGGAACAGGCATTAAGTGCAAGGAAAGAAAGTATCAAGCTTCTAAACGATTAATTGCCATGATTCAAGCCTTACGTGAAGAGGCTGTTACAGATGAGGTAATCGATGATGAATGATTTTGAATCTCAATGGAATGCGCTTGGAGCAAAACACCATTCGGCTGGAAGGCTAAGGGTATATCCAGATCATCAGCTGGATTTTTTTATTGATTACGCTCTGAATGGTGACAGAGAGTTAATTATTGAAGCCAAAGACATTGCTTTTAATTTCCCCGAGCTACCTTTTTTTGAAAATTTAGAAGTAATTTTTGCTCAAACATCGGGTGGGTCAAGGATTGGGATTACTTTAACCGATGAGCATTTGTTTAAGAGCTTTGCAGTGATGTGCTTTGATGTTGCAGAAAGGTCCAAGAGTGGCAAGAATCTGGAGGAATCATTCATGATTGCTCTTGAATGCCTCAAGGATTGGTCGGAGCTTTTGAAGCGCCGGGGAAGGGTTGGATTAACCCGTAACGAAGTTATCGGTTTGTGGGGTGAACTGCATACGATTGAATCAATACTTCAATCGAATATTGCTCCAGATGACTTAATAGTCCAAGGTTGGAGAGGTCCAAATGGGGATAAGCGAGATATTGGATTTAATAAAACACGTATTGAAGTTAAGACTCAACTTGCGACAAAGGCTATCAGCCTAAGAATTAGCTCTTTAGACCAACTTGATGACGGGGGCAAAAATTTAAAACTTACCTTGAATCGTATTTCCCCAACAGAAAAGGGATTCTCGGTTATGGAGCTGGCTCAAAGATTATTTGAACGGTTCGAGACTAATCGACTTGCCCATGCTGAATTCGAGAGAAAAATTGTTTTGGCGGGCCCTAGTGAGGAACAGGAAGTGTGTAAGGAAAAATTTGATCTTGATGAACGCTTAATTTATGAAGTTGCAGATAATTTCCCAAAATTAACTCTGTCTAATGTACCGGTTGGAATCATTGCAGCCGAATATGTGATTTCAGGAGCTACAATTACATCTTTTCAAATTGATTGGGACAAGCTTGTGGAGACCTTAAGTGAGTAATTTGGAGCAAGAGTACTTAAATTTAGCTGAAGACATTGTTATTGGATCTGCGGCAGATGGCATCCCCAAGGTTGAAGAGTTTTTCAAGGTTTTTTCGCAGTTAGCAGCTGAAAACGGCGATTGTCCAGATCTTGCATACTCGCCAATTCTTAGTGGCAGTGGTTACCGCGTTGATGGGTATGCATTTGACATACCCGAAGATACTGCAGGCGCTTCTGGTGATCTATATCTTGGTGTCTGTGCGTATTTCCAAGATGATAGACTTCCTACAATCAATGCCAGCGATATAGAAAAAGCTGTTTCAGGGGTAGGGCGCTTTCTTAAGCTAGCGCTATCCAGTAAATCCCTCGAAGATTTGGAAGAGTCAAGTTATGACTTTAAGCTAGCCATGCTTATCCGCTCATATGTTGATCAAATTTCGAGAATTCGGATTTTAGTCTTTACTAATGCCCATCTAAAAATCCGTAAAAAAGTCTTTGAATCATTTGAAATTAATAACCTAACAGTCCATACAAATACCTTTGACATTGAGCGGTATGAAAAAATTGCTTCTACTGGATTTGATCCTGTAGAGATTGACTTAGCAAATGATTTTTCTGGTGGAATTTCATGTATACAGGCCTCTAGTAACGCGGTAGGCTATAAAAGCTATCTTTTCGCCATACCAGGGCCAATTCTTGCCGATATATTTGCAACCTATGGAAATCGATTATTAGAGCAAAACGTTCGAACCTATCTTCAGGCAAAGACTGATGTAAATAAAGGAATTCTCAAGACCATATCAGACGAGCCATCAATGTTTTTTGCCTATAACAATGGTCTGACAGCTACTGCTTCAGCCGTTAATACTTCTAATGCACCTGATGGATCTCTTGTAATTGACTACATTAAAGATTTTCAGATTGTTAATGGCGGTCAAACTACCGCATCGATTTTGTACGCTAGAGATGGCTTGAAGTACAACCTCTCAGAGGTATTCGCCCAAGTAAAGTTGTCGGTAGTGGATGAGGGTAAATTAGGTGAAATCGTCCCAAAAATTTCTGAATACGCCAATACTCAAAACAAGGTATCTAAGGCAGATCTAGAGTCCAATAGTGCATTTCAAATTAAGATCGAGCGACTTTCCAAAGAGGTTAACGTACCTCAAAAGGGTGGAGCCCTTTATGCAACCAAATGGTTCTATGAGCGCTCAAGGGGTCAATACAGAAATTTATTTGCATATAAGACTCAGACCCAAAGAAATAAGCTAGAGGCAGAATTCCCAAAAACACAGCTAATTGAGAAAACAGATCTTGCGAAATTTGAGCTATCTTTTGATGGCAAACCGTACTATGTTTCCGAAGGTTCCCAAAAGTGTTTCAATCGGTATATCACTGGCCATTTAAAACAGATGAGTGATGCCGACCTCAATGAAGTCTGGTATAAATGCGTTGTTGCAAAAGGGATTATCTTTAGACAACTTGATAAGGCAATCGCGCAATCTGAATGGTACAAGAATGATAAGGGTTTAAAAGCCCAAGCACTTACGTACACAATTGCTGCTTGCGCCCAAGTATTTAGAGATAAAGGTTATCAAATCGATCTTTTGAGGATATGGAAAGAGCAGGAAGTTCCACCTCTTTTATTGAATTGGATGCTATGTCAGGCAAATACAGTCCATAAAATTCTGAACTCTCCGCCGGGGATAGTAAAAAATCCTGCGGAATTTTCTAAGAAAGAATTTTGCTGGACCTTACATGTAAGGGGGAAAGTTGCTGAACCGCCCCCAGTCGTATTGGAGTACGGAGTTCCGCTTGATACTTTTGTAGAGGAACAAGTTAGCGGAAGAAAAGATGCGCGTCGTGATAATGATCTTGATTTTGAAATTACATTGGCAAAATTAGTACCGCGTGCTCGCGAGATTAGAAGTAAGGCAGAACTAAAACGTTTAATTTCTACAAACAACACTCGAGCACTTGAAAAGCTTGAGTCTGGAAGATTATCTTTTACAAAAACAGAAAAAAATGCTCTTAAAAATTTACTTGAGAGGCTAGGTATAGAGACCTAATCCTTACTTGCATTGTTTTAAAGAATTTTAAAAATTAACTTATCTAATATGAATTCACCGTCCAATTTAACCCCAAGCGCGAAACGTCTGATTTCTTCCATGCGTGATTTGGGCTATGAATTTTCAGACGCCGTAGCTGAAATTGTCGATAACTCAATCCAAGCTGGCGCAAATATAATTCAAGTAAATCTTCAGTTCGATGGATACGACTCATATTTAACCGTTCTCGATAATGGCGTAGGTATGACTCCCTCTGAAATAAGAGAAGCCATGAGATTTGGGTCTATGAGAGACTATGAGCAAGATGATTTAGGCAAATTTGGACTCGGCTTAAAGACCTCTTCCCTAAGCCAATGTGACTCATTAACTGTTTCTTCTCGTAATTCCGAGAAGAAGGTGCAAATACATTCTTATTCTTGGGATATGGATCACATTAATAAAGTAGATAGATGGGAAATTTTGCCCATTGAGATAGATGATCTCCTTAATCCTGTTGTTGAGCATCTACATTCGACAACTGGTACTGCGGTAACCTGGAAAAAATTAAATCGTTTATTGAACTTTCAGAACCCAGCTGGCGGCAGGGCGGAAAATGATTTTAAGAAACTAATTCAAGATTTAAAGGTATCTCTTGGGGCAACATTTCACCGTTATTTAACAGGAGAGCAGAGATCAAAGAAGGTCATGATTTTTGTAAATGGCGATTTAGTTGAATCTTGGGATCCTTTTTGTCGTTCAGAGAAAAATGCTGTGGAGCTTGAGTCGTTTACGATCCCAATTTCAATGGATGGGAAGAAGGAATTAGTTAAATTTAGACCATTCGTTCTGCCTGCTCAAAGCCAGTTTTCATCCGCATCCGCGCATTTACGGGCGGGCGGTCCTGCTAAGTGGAATAAGCAACAAGGCTTTTACATTTATAGGGCAGGTCGTCTTCTCCAAAGTGGCGGCTGGTGTGGTCTACGCACCTCTGATGAGCATTCTAAGCTTGCGCGTGTCTTAGTGGAAATTCCGGCTGGGTTTGATGACCTATTTAAGGTCAATATTTCGAAGATGAAGATTAACTTCCCTAGAGAGATGCGGGAAGAGACCATTCACAAGCTGGCTCCAACACTTAAAAAGGCCAATGACTCATATAGAACTCAAGGCGTGGCTTCATTTTCAGATACCTCTGTTTATGAGGCCGACATTAAGCGCTTTAAAAAGCTAGTTAGTGATTCACTATCTAAGCTTGACGCTGATTGGGGCTTAAGTCCTGGTACGGTAGGGAATGTGCTTCCTAAGTTGTACGGTCAGGCTACTCCAAGTGAAAGAAGATATCTTTTGAGGATATTTAAGCGGCTTGCTGGCGAAGAGAAAATAAGCAAGAAGCCTGCAGCCTAACTACGCAGAGATAATATTATTGAAATAATAATCTTCCTCGGTTAGTTCCTTGTTTTTATAGCGAGAATTTGCTTCTTCAGCTATAGGAATAAGCGCAACTGGCCAGCCTGATCTTTTATAGTAAGGCGCCAAAATCTCACTAGTTCCTGTTGGTGATGAAAGGTACACCCCCCCAGTCTTATTTAAAGCTGTTTCAGGATGAAGGGTGGGGTGAATGAGATGAATTAAATTCCATGCAGCTAAGAATTCTTCAGAGCTCAGCTCTTTTAAGCCTCTTTTATTTTCAAAGCTCAACAAATACTCTAGTTTTTTAATAGCCTTTTTTCTCTCGGATTCTTTAAATTTTGGCCTAGCATCTGCGTTGGCATTATTTTTTAAATATGCTTTGATGGCATAGCCGATAGCCCTTCCAATCGAAGGGGGTACTGCGTTACCAACCTGTTCATATACATTTCCTCTTTGCCCTGCAAATAGAAAAGTGTCTGGGAATGATTGTACTCGAGCAGCCTCTCTAGGTGTTAGTGACCTATTCTGAGTAGGGTGGATAAACATTAATCCATCCTTTTTTAAGTGGGCAACTATGGTAGAACAAAGTTCGTATCTACTCTGCCTTTTGTATTTGTCGGAAAATGATTCCATTGAGTAGGGCGTTTCTAGTACTTCGCCTCTCGCAATTGCACCTTTGCTATTCTCACCTTCGCGAAGACGTAAAAAATCTCGCAAATCTCTCTCTGAATGGGGTCTAGAAACATGCCAAGTTAGCTTTTGTGTTTGATCTGCATGCATTAAATCGATGATATATCGACCGCCGTAGTTTTTGAGATGTGTTTTTCGAAGATCCAGATCATATGTTGATTCAATTGAGCCATCATCAGCCTTTAATAGGGGTAGATCACAAATTGCCTCACCCAACGTTACTACAGGTGCCATTGAATCTCCATTAGGTTCTAAAGCATGTGTTTTTGCTAAATATCGGCTAGGCATAAAAAGTGGTAGGCCGACCCTTGTTCCTATAAATAGTTGGCGAATACGTTTTTGAGGCACTCCGAATTCCCAGCAATTAATTTGAAATGGGGTCACGGAGTAACCTAAAGCTCTGCTTGCCTCTTGAATTTTGGTGAAATAAATACCACTTCCCATACTCTTAATGCCTAGAACGTTTTCCATTACAAATACCTTAGGCTTAAAGTACTCAACATATTTTAAAAAATGCTTATATAGGTCTCTTCTCGGGTCATCAACAAAATCTTTTCCAAAATTAGCCCCGCCTTGGGTTCTCGCCGTAGAGAAGCCCTGGCAAGGAGGGCCTCCAACAACCAAATCTACTGCCTTTTCGCCAATTATTTTAGCAAGCTCCTCGGGTTCGAATTGAGTTAAATCCTTTTTAAGGCCAACAGGATTGTTGTGATTTAAGTTGAAAGTTTCGATTGCAATTTTATTGAAATCTAGGCCAGCAAGGCATTCTAATCCTGCCATCTCAAGGCCATAGGACAAGCCGCCACACCCACTAAATACATCTATAAATTTAATTATTGTTGTCATATGATTATTTTAGATTAATAAAGCCATCAAAATATTTAATGATAGGGATTAATGATTGCATGAGCATATCTAAGATACTAGGTATTTATATACTATTGTTTATATTAAATAAAAAATTTTGATAAGGGGAAATTTTTATAAAACAATAATTTATTAAATTAATGGCTCATTTTTTTCTGATTATTTACAGCTCTCAATTAAAGAATATCCTTATATACGGGAAATAAGGATTTTATTTGCTTAAAAAATGAGCTTCATAGCAATATATGGTTTTTAATGGAGGAAGGGTCTGCGATATATGGTGAGATTGATTTCTTAATTATTTTTATCTTGTGTTCTTCAGTTATCTTCTCAAAAACATGAGGTTTAATCCATGCATGTGATTTACTTATCTCTCCATTTGAATATGCCCACTGAGAAATTCTGACACAACAACTAGGATCAGATATAAATCCAAACTTGCTTATTTCGTATGAGTTATCTTTGTTACTAACTATTTTTGTAAGCCATTTATCTAAATGTATCAGTCCTGCAAGCAAATCCGATTTACTTCTATTACACGTATGGCAACTTAGAACAAGGTTCTCTGCTAAGTTTCGTGAATATTTTTTCCATGGGATAAAGTGATCTACATCAGCTTCATTTTTTAATGATTTCATGCAATAAAAACATTTGCCATTTTGAAAATCCAATAAATAAGGTCTTAACTTCCCAAGATTACTTCTAGACGTCCCGAATAAAAAAGATTCAAGGTCAGAATCACTACTTAAGATTAGTTGATTTTTTTGATTTGTTTTTAAGTGCGTCATCCAACCGTTTTTAGCATATTGGCCAATGTATTCGCTAAATTTTCTCAAGCAATAATGTGCTTGTTTAGTTAGAGTTAAGAACTCTCTTGAACTTGAGTAGCTAAAGATGAATTGGTTATCGTCTTCTTGAAGATAAAAGACTGGGTTTTCCCATACGGTTCGAATAATTTTTTTTATTTTTTTATTCCAAATATCTTTCTTAATTACATTTGAAAAGTTTGTTTCTCCAGTTAATTGTTGAATCTCAAGTAGAGAAGTAATGATTTCTGCTTGAGCTCCTTTATTTTGATTCAGAATGCCAGTTTCTTTAAACCCATTTGAGTAAGGTTCTTTTTGAGGCCAGTAAAGCTCTGCAAATCTAGTGGCAACTTGTTCACTTGTAAGTTTTAATTCATTGCCAGAGTCATTACCTAATTCAATTGATAAATCTGTAAGAGTTATTAGAAGAGCAAATTTATAGGTGGCATTAAAGGAGCTATCTTCAAACAAAGTTTGAATTTTTTGTAAAAAGTTGATTTGCTCTTCAGCTGGTATGGGGTTAGGAATTTCAATCATTCCCAATACTTTGCTTTATCAGGAATGATCCACCTAACCCCACCACGCGGATCTTCTTGATCGCCTTTAAATCGCGGTATGAGGTGAATATGGAGGTGAGGTACTGTTTGGCCAGCAGCGGAACCATCATTAATTCCAATGTTAAATCCATCTGGATTGATTTTTTCAATTAATAACTTTTGTGCCCGGTTCATTAAATCTAATAGGGCAGTGCGTTCTTGTTCTGTGATTTCAAAGAATGAGCCAATATGACGTTTTGGAATGATTAGGGTATGACCAGGTGATATTGGAAAACCATCGCGAATGACCCAGCCTAACTCGTGGGAGTCGATAATTCTCTCCGGCGGAAGA
>Ga0164296_1004087_pt1 | contig 13429 bp, 5 predicted proteins | sample GEODES057metaG_FD_113533 | JGI IMG/M metagenome (GOLD analysis project Ga0164296, IMG submission 113533) | Dystrophic lake water microbial communities from Trout Bog Lake, Wisconsin, USA - GEODES057 metaG | ecosystem: Environmental > Aquatic > Freshwater > Lake | place: USA: Trout Bog Lake...
CCGCAAGCGTCGCCAGCGAGCACTTGGCAAGTTCACCCCAGTCGAATTTGAGGAACTCCACCGATTGCTTGAAGCGGCATAATCATCTCAACAGAAACCGGAAACTAAACCCTCAGCAGTCCCTTCTGTCGGGGTAAGCCGAGCAGTGCAGGTGCGATTGCAACAGCTCGGTCGTACAATGTCAGAGTGAGTTTCCGTTTCGTAGACCTGTTCTCGGGTATCGGTGGTTTCCACGGGGCCCTCGGGGCCCTCGGCGGTACGTGTGTATATGCCTCCGAGATTGATAGGGATGCTGCTCGCGTCTATCAGCGTAACTGGGGGCTCAAGCCATCGGGCGACATCACCCTGGCGGCAAACGACACGATGATGGAAGTCCCAGATCACGATGTCTTGGTCGGTGGTTTCCCATGTCAACCATTCAGTAAGTCCGGAAAGCAGCAAGGCATGGATGAGGCCCGTGGGACACTGTTCTGGAATATCGCAAAAGTCATCGAAGTTCGCCAGCCGTCGCTCGTGCTTCTGGAGAACGTCCGGAACATCGCTGGTCCGCGTCACGCTCACGAGTGGGAAGTCATCATCACCACGCTCCGTCAACTCGGCTACCGCGTGAGTTCTGAACCTTTGGTCGTCAGCCCCCACCGCATACGGCCTGAGTTCGGAGGACGCCCTCAGATTCGAGAGCGAGTGTTGATTGCCGCCACGCGTAGCGACAAGACTGCAAATGGACTTGCGATTGAGCCACCACCACTCGACCTCTCTGTGGCCGAGGACAACTGGGACCCCCAGAATTGGGACCTCAGAAAGCATTTGCCCCTATCGAGGGTCGCTGGCAAGGAACGTTCAGCACTTTCCCTCTCCGAAGCAGAGTTCCGCTGGGTCTCTGCGTGGAACGACTTTGTGGTGACGATGCGGAAGAAGCTGGGGCGCGTCTCACTTCCCGGCTTCCCCATTTGGGCAGACGAGTGGGTGCCTCTTGGCCAGCTCTACATCCCACATGGCACGCCAGTATGGAAAGCCAACTTCCTCCGAAAGAATGCGGAGTTCTACACCGAGCATCAGGGAGCCCTTGATGAATGGCTTGATCGCTGGGATTACCTCGACTGCTTCCCGCCGAGCCGACGGAAACTTGAGTGGCAGGCACAAGACGCCAAGGACCTCTGGTCGACCGTGATGCACTTTCGTCCATCGGGAATCAGGGCCAAGAAGCCGACCTACGTTCCCGCAATGGTTGCCATCACCCAAACGTCTGTGTACGGACCCCAGAAGCGACGGCTTTCGGTGCGCGAGTGCGCCAGATTGCAGGGGCTTCCCGAATGGTTCGACTTCATCGACCAATCACCATCTGCTTCGTATAAGCAGTTAGGCAATGCGGTGAACGTGGGCGTTGTCTACAACACCCTCAGGGCGCAGGTCCTGAGGGACCTCGACATCCTTGACCCAGAGTTGGCTCGGATCATCTTGGGTGCCCCGGCAAATCCCGATGAGGTTCTGAATGACCACAAGGGCCGTCACCTGCGCTCCCGTGCACCGTCCGTGAAGGAGGCGTCTGAAGCAACCCACCCGGATCTCAAGCTTGCCTGACTAGAACATGTGTTCCTCGACTTGAAGGCCATTCTCTCGGCATAAGCGAAGGTTTGCCTTGAATTTGAGTCCTCGAGGCTGTCCGCTCTGTTGAACGCCCTGCTTGAACTCACTCAGACATCCGGCCTTCACCGATCGCTGAAGAGCATCGACATCTGGAATCACGAATAGTTCAAGGCGCTCTGGGGTGAACTCCGACTTGATGAGACGTCGCACTTCGGTCCTTTTCCCCCGAAGTTCCATGTGCCAAGTTTGGAAATCGAGGTCATACGACGGCCCGCCGCTGAGAACGATGAGGCCGAGACCTCGTTCACCTATCGCCTGCTCCATCGAGCCCTTGTCGTTGAGGATGCAGTCGTCATTGGGACGTCTTAGCTTGCTTGTGGAGGACTCTCCACCTCTCGAACTGTGGACCTTTATGTCCCACACCCGATGAAGTGAATAGTCGAACTCCGTCTTGGCAATGCGAATTGGACCGCCGCCCAACTTCGCAATGAGCGCGTTGCGGGCGATGAACTCGAAGTACCAGCCCGGCCACTCCGTCTGGCGCCAGTTCGTCGAGCCTGCATCACGCATTTCCTGAATGCACGTCTTGCCCTCCATGACACTTGGCGTCACGGACGACACAACGTCACAAATCTTCGAAGCTTCATCTTCGAAGTCAACCGGGCGCTCTGATCCTTCTGGATTTCTGACGCGGCGCCAAGCGCCCTCCAGAAGCCGATTGAGCCCAACGAGCGTGATGGTCTGCCCTGTCGACCAACAAGCCGCATCCCAGGCTGCTCCCATCTGTCGTGCGATTTGCTCGCCCAATTCTGGCTTTGATGCTCGCTCATCCACCTCGAGTCCCAGCCCTCGGGCGAGATTGATGAGGACTGACTTACGTTCCTTACTGCCCGGTCCCAACTCTTGGGGGCCGCTGTCGGTGAGACTGCTGATTCGAATGACCGCTTCAAGCTTGTTGTCAGCCGGAGCGAAGAACTGATCAATGTGGGAATGGGATACCATTTAGCAAAGTACCAGCGCAATGGGGATCGATCTCTTCGACGGATCGACCTCGAGATTTTTTCGGGAATCTGGCGGACTCAATGACTTTATTGAGAGAAGCAAACTAGACCTTCTGGCATGAGTCCAAAATCGGATCCAAGAAGGAACTAGGTTCCCCCGAGTGACAAAGAATGAGAAGATCTCGTGCTCGCATCATCGCAACGAAGAGTGCTGAGAGTTCAAGTCTTCGGTGATCTTCTAGTTCTTGCGGTGGGATCTCATCTAGCGTTCTTCTCGGTACGAAACCTTGACTGAGGTCGGCAATGATGACAGCCTTGAATTCCAGTCCTTTCGCACGGTGAAAGGTGCCGATTTTCAGAGCATCGGATGCTGACCCGTCGTATTCTTGTAGCCGAATGAAGGGGAGTAGGGCTTTCCTGCATGCTTCAGCAATTGAATCAGAGACGCGATTTGTTGGGGTGAGAATGCCAATATCGCCAAGAGACACGCCCTCGCCACGCTCTCTGATTGTGGCGATGAGGCCCTTGAGATTTTCATGCCAGGTGTCTTGCGAGGACAGCTCGTGAATCAGGACGGGATCTCCCTGCTGTGGAGCGACGTCAGCCTGGATCTCGTGGAAGAAATCTTCATCCAAGTCTTCAACGAGTATCCCGCCGGCGACTTTCGCAGCGGCATCCGCAATCGCTTGTGTCGTCCGATAGCCGCGCCTCAAGACCGTTGTGCGGCCTCGAACATCGACGTTGGCCTGAAGCAGCGTAAATCCTCCTGGATAGATGCGTTGAGCACCGTCTCCGGCGATGAATAATTCGTCTTCGCGAGGCTGTTCGCGACTATTGACCAGAGCTGCAACCAACTCCAATCCACTTTGGCTCAAGTCTTGAGCCTCATCAATGAGTGCCGAACGATAAATCGGGGTTTGGAAGTTTTGAGCGATTCGTTTGGCTCGGTTGACAATGTCGGCGAAACATGAGGTCTCTCTTTGCGCCATCTGCCGATCCCATTCCAGGAGTAAGTCCCAGGTCTGCTTGCGGAGAGGTCCCGCGAATTGTGTTGATCGGCCAACTCTACGAACCTCAAGATATTCATCGAGTGCAGTGATATCTCGCCCTTTGATGACCTTCTCCAGTTCATCTCGCATGTAGGACCGGGAAAGTTGAGACCGATGGATCGCTGTTTCTGGCTTCACGACGACGTTCCACGCTGAGGCGAATGCTGCATCAACGAGGCGCGGAGAGACAGAGGCACTTTGCCCTGCATCGTTGCAAATCTTTCGGGCGAGCTTGTCAATGTTGGTGAATTCGACACCCTCCTTGGGCCCCAGAGGCAACTGCTGATACAGCGTGGCGAGTATTGGGGGCAAGTTCGAAATGTAGGTTGTGACCAAAATTGGAGCTTCAGCGAGCGTCGCTTCGTAGCGTCTCGCGAGAGTGGCCGCTCGATGGAGCAGAACAACGGTCTTGCCTGTCCCGGCCGAACCTCGAACACGCGCAGGCCCGCTGTACACCTTGTCTGCAACTTCTCGTTGGTCGGGGTGGAGGAAGAGCATCCACTCCTCGATTGGAGCTCGAGCAATGCGCGCGACTTCTTCTTCGCCGAGCAAGGGGGAGAGGCCAGCAACTGCTCCGTAGCGGGCAATTGCCCGCTGTAGGTGATTCTCCCGGTCGACCTCTCCGTCATCGAGAAGGCTTCGATTGACGTAATCCTGATAGGTGGTTTCGAGGAGTGTGAGAACTTCATCAACGCGGTCCTCGCCCCAACCATTTCCGATCAGGTCGAGAATCTCTTCCTCGCACTCCAGCGACCGGAGGGTCGCTACTTCGTTGGCATCAAAGCCAATCGAAGTGAGTTGTTCATCCGTCCAATTCTCTAGTGGTCGAACCGAAGAGTCGAGACGCGTTGTTGTTAGCCCAGCGTATGTTTGCCCGATTTCAATGAAACCGATTCGCTGCGTGGCGTCGTTGACGATGAATCTTCCATTTTCGAGTCGCTTATATACCTCGTCGTGTTGACCAGTAAAGAGGGCGACATACGTACTCCCCCTTCTCGAGAGTGCGATCCGGATTGATCGGGAAGCACGGATCGTCATCAGAGACGGATCAAACTTCATTGCCTCCAGGTTGAGGCCCGGCATGTCCGGGTTCGACCGAAATTTCTCGATCGCTCCAATCGCCCTCTGCCCGTCAGCTGCCGACAACTTGTGCACTGATGAAAGGAAGGTGTTCGAAAGGGCAAGATGAATTTCAGTAGTCACGATTCTCCATCCTGAACTCCGTCAACGATTGTGAGATCGTACGGCGTTGCTTGCCGCCACTTCAAAGACCGACCAACTCTACGAAGAGTTCAGGATGTCTGCGAGTGAGATGCCAAGGATCAGAAAACGTCACCGCATGGATCCCTTCCTCAGTCCTCAGGGCATCGACCGCTGCACGTTGTTCTGGTGTCCAGAATTCTTCTTGTCGGGACCAGAGCGGATGACCGATAACGATGCCGGAAGTCCTGTCCGCCCGAACAATTCCGAGGAGGGAATCCGCCTCCACCGTCCGCAGTGTCCCTTGTTGCCCGTATGCCTCAATGAATTGATTAGCCAACCGCAGCGCATCGTCGAGCCAACGATTGAGCGGGAGCTCGCCACCACTCGAAAGCGTTGCGACGTCAAGCCCGAGTCTCCAATCAAGCGCGCTGTGAAGCTGGCGATTACCCCAACTCCTCAAACAATCGGGGCAGGCCTCCCTGCAGTTCGCTGAATGTCCATCTGCCTCGTAGTCCCTCGCCAACTTCCCGACGATTCCCTCGAGGATTTCCTCCACGCGGTCGGGCCTGCTGAGTTCTGGAGCGTAGCCTGCTCCGTTCTCAAGCCGGTCAGCGAGGAAAATCTTGGCTGTGGCTTCGCCGTCCACTACAGCCAACTTGAGGCCAGCTTGCAGTTCGTCCGGCTGGAGATCGAGTGCCACTTGGCAGCCTCTTCTGAGAATCTCCGCAAATGACCACATGGCTGACTTCCCTGCAGGTGATCGAAAAGGCGAAATTGGAACGATACCGCCCGGCAACTTCACACCCTCAACGGAGAAGACAACGACATCCGTGGGCCGAATCTCACCGATAGCAATTCGACCTCGAGCGGTCAATTCGCTGAGGGGCGGTACCGTCTCGCCATACAGGTCCCTGTCGGTACAAATGACAGTTCCATACTTATCATCAGCAACACCGAAGAGCCTTTCCCGGTTGTCGTTGATCCGGATCACTTCGATTGGATCGTCAGATCGCTCGATGACGAATGATCGAATGCGCTGAGGACGCGGATCGCCCGGGAACACCCCGAGTTGTGGGTTCGAAATAGACCCGCGTGATTCGCTGAGGTCGTCGAAGTCACGGGCCCGATACGCAGTCCGGAAACCCTTCGGTTGGTGGAGCGGAAATTGTTCGACTCCTTTCGCCCCGCACGACTGGCATTCCTGCGGGCCCTCAGTAGGTGCGTCGGTCTTGACGTCCCCGCACTCGCCACAGCGCGAAATGATGATCGCTGGACCTAGGGGGTCAATAGCCACTGCTCGGCTTCCCTTGATTTCATAGGCGGCAAAACCCGAACAGGTGTGGATCTCTCCTTCTCGAACGACCTCGGTTCCGGGGGAGAACATGCCGATTGCTAGGTCGAGCGGTCGGTCACTTACGGCAAAATCTTCAGCGTCGCGTCGGGAGCGCACCCATCTACTCCACAACTGCCGAACTCGAGTTGGAAATCCGAACATAGGCAGAATTCCTGCATTCGCAAGGAGTTCGCTGAGTTCAACCATTTGGTAGTTCTCGTTGGCGATGGCGCGATCGATTGCCGGGACCAGTTCTCGACGTTGCCATCGGACAAGCAGATCCAATTCGGCCGCCTTGATTCCCGATCTGGCTCCGAACCGATAGACAACCTCTTCGACGTCTGGTGCAAGGCTGAGGAAGTCTTTGATTTCGTCGCGATATTGCCCCCACTGCTCGGTCAGTCCAAAAATTCCGTGAATTGAATCAGCGGTTCTTCGGGGGCCGTGAGGGAGAGACTTAAACGCTCGTCGAAGATTCTCCGCTGAAGCTACTCGCTGAATGATTCGTTCTCGGCGGGTATCGAGGAATGGCTGGGGTGGTTCATCACCGGTAATTCGTTCCGTGTTGTTGAAGTAGTAGTCGTCGTGGGAATTCCCTCGTGCAATGGTCAATGCATAAGAGAACGGTTGCCCGGCCCGGCCAGCGCGACCAACACGCTGTTGATAATTGAATCGCTGGGGCGGCATGTTCGCCATCATCACCGATCGAAGAGCGCCGATGTCAACGCCGACCTCCATGGTGGTAGTCACACTGAGGACGTCGATTCCGTCGTGAGCAGGACTCTCGAGCGGCGGAGGAAGGAAGGCGCCTCGGAACTGCCGCTGCCGCTGTCGTTGCAGGCTTAACGGCTTCGTTTGACCGGTCAACTCGCGGACCCTCAGTCTGCGTGGCGGTTGCTGGGCGAGCCAGTTGTAGTAGTCGTCTTCGTGATCCAGTGGCTTGGTCTGCTCTTCAAGTTTTCCAGTCATGCACCCAGTCGTGGTACAGACTCCCGCGGATGGATGCGAGTGAACGCGTTGGCAATTGGAGCACACCCACCGTTTTCCTCCGTCAATGAAAGTCACGAGCAGGGGTGAAGTCGCGCCCGTGAGGAGTAGCCACGTGGGAGCGATGGTCGCCCTCACGTGGTCGTCAACCATGCCAATGAGCAGGCCAGGTTCAACATTCAGGGAACCTGCGACACGCTCGAGCCACTTCTTTACCAATTGCGGCATTGCTCGATCAGTTTGCCAACTGCCTTGGTAGGAGTGGCTTAATCCCGTGATCCGAATGACGGAACGAATGATCTCTCTTGCAACATCGGGATCGATGCCAAGTGCACTGAGTTCAAGCGGAGGCGAATCAATGATCGCCAAACCCAATGATTCGATGTCGCGACCTGCGCGGTCCCAAATTGCTTCGGCAACACCCACGGCAAGTTGGGAAAGCTGACTATTTTGTGCGTCAATTGCGAGATCTGACGGCAGTGGATCCCATGCTCCAGCGGGGTTTGGTTGCCACGCTCGATACCAAGGAGTTGCGGTTCCACCTATCGTCCGGAACGACGCAGCAGGTCCCGCAGGGTTGCTGCCAAGTGAGCGAAGGTCTTCGCTCACTTGTCGAAGGAGTGACCCCCATGGCTTGGACGTCGACCCTCCACTACGGGCGTCGATGAATGCTTGGATGATCGCGCGCTCGTCCTCGTTGGCTCCCCCTCGTGCTTCGCTCATGAATGCCATGAGGGCGGAGAAATCACTCTGCGCGAGCGACTTGAAAATTGTGCGCTCGATATCAGTTGCGAGTGCAGCCTCTCCATTGGTGACCCCTCGTCGCATGATGTCGACCTCATCAACTTCGACCGCCGAGATTTGACGAATCAATTGACGAAGGAGATCGCGGAAGGCGTTCAATTCAGTGCCACTGGCGGTCCGAGAGGCGCTCTCTCGGCTATCGGTGAAGACAATCGTTCGCGACTCCTCTGAGGTTTCGCCAGTCGATCGATGAAGCCCAGCAAGGAAGAGCTGAACCGATTGGAGGGCACCGGACGTATGCGCTCGAATCGGCGATCGAACCGTCCCGCTCGCATATTGCTCGTGGTTGACCCTTCCTTCGGAGAGATCACAACGAGGGCAAAACCGCGGCAACGCAGCGACGTCCGTACCATCAGGTATGCCACCGATGCTGATCCCGGAGCCACCACTCAGTGATGGCTCGAGGTAACCGAGACGAGGGTTGTACTCCACGGTGACGAAGCCGACGTCACCCTTCAGCGACTTGTCGATATTGAAGGCCCATTTGCGCTGAGATCGCAATGGCCCGGGTCGGTACCACCGATACGTTCTGTGGGGTCGAGACGAAACTCGGCTTGTGCCGAATGGGTCATCATCGATTGGCGTGGATGAGAGGAAGACGCCTTCCCCCATCCGCTCGATGACGAATCCGCCGAGACTGGCGTCGCCGCATTCAAAGCAGTAGAGCAATTCGAGAACTCGACCACCGCAGATGCACATTGCGACTGGAGAGGAGTAGAGCCGTCCAAAGCCGACTTCCTGGCTCCATGAGACTTGAGTGCACTCAGCGTTGGAGCATGCCCAAACATTGCGCAACGTGCGAGCGAACATGTGAGCACGATGTGGGATCAGATCCGTGCTTGGCGCTTGCTTGCCAAGGAAATCGAGCAAGTCATCAAGGAGTGAGTTGTCAACCACTGCATCCCCGAACAACGTGGATGAAAGCGAATCAACCTTGGTCGCCCGGAAGCGTCCTGATTCACTCTCGCGGCATGCAAGAGCGAGGGCGTGACTCACATGTCGGAAGCCTTCGAGTTCGCCACCGTTGGCTAGCGCGTGACGAATTTGATCGGCGGTGATTGGCAGCGATCCAGATACGGACATCGGCTTCCCGGCGGTTACGAAGAACGAAGTCTTGTCGACACCGAAGAATGCCTGGAGATACTCCAGACCCGACTCGTCATCGGTAAGTGACGCACTCGTGGAGACGCATCGAAGTTGGGGGGAATCCGGCTCCAGTCCAAGGCGCGAGAGGAGCGATCGGACAATCATCGCAACTTCTGAACCTTGAGTTCCCCGATACAGGTGGAGTTCGTCAACGATCAACGAGAACACATTCTTTGGATCGGCAGCAAGCCACTCGCGTGTTTGCTCAAAGATTGGCTCTTCCAAATCTCTCATTAGCATCGCGTTCAGCATCGAGTAGTTGGTCACCAGAATGTCTGGTGGACTCGCAATCATGTCCCAGCGTGTGAGCATCTCGCCTTGAAGGGGATCTGCGAACTGCGTCAAGTCCAAATCGAGCTGGGTGCAGAGAGATTCGTATTCAGAGCGAATGGCGCGAAGTTGTCGCGCCACTTCCTTGAGATTTTCCTCTCCTGGCTTGCTTGGAATTGATCCGCCGCCGAGCGTGGCACTCGTGTACCTTCCAAACCAAACTTGGGGCAGACCGCTCTCGGCGATCTTCCGTACTGATCGACGAAGGCGCGAAATTTGGTCCTCGACGAGAGCGTTCGTTGGGTAGAGAATGAGCGCTCGAACTGCTGCTGGACGAGATTCGTTCCTCCGAGAATCCTGCCAACGGCCAGTGCGATCGTCCCACCATGGGGTGACCCCGGATTGGGCCCCCCACGAGAGGGACTCCTCAACGATCTTCGAGAGCACGGGAAGGAGAAATGCCTCGGTCTTACCCGAGCCAGTTCCAGAAGTGATCACGGGGTTCCTCTGGGTGGATTGACCTCTCCTGAAGAAGTGACGAAGCGAATCACCTTGGTGATCTCGAACGCGGATGGGCTCCCCCTCCGGGGTGTAGGCACCGAAGAGTGCCTCTCCAACAACATCGACAACTCTCTGGTCAAGGCCAATCTCTCGGGCAATTTCCGAGAGGACAAGATTGGCAGGGTAGGGGAGCACTGGCTCGAGAAGTACATCCGTGAAGAGCAGATTGCTCTCGGCAATGAGCTCTCGACGAGCCTGCATGATGCGCTCGTCTCTCAGCCAATAAGCCGAGTCGATGTAGCGGAGATAGGACTCAGTGATGTTCCGGTAGACGGCTTGGGGATTGGTGAACATTGAGATCCAATCAGTTGAGGAGCGTGAAGAGTCTTTTGGCAAGCGAGGGGGTGATGCCCTGGTAGGCAACAAGCGACTGCTGGTAATCCTCCTGCGGGGGCTCACCAAATGCCAATGCTGCCACTCTCGAATACAACATTGGGAGTTCTGCTCCAAGTGGCGCGTAGAGCACGCTCGCCTCTTCGTCGTATCCGAGAATTGATTGTTCGTTTAGCGAGGCATCAAGGTATTTCCCTAGTCTTGCGTCGACGAGCGTCGATACATCGCTCTCAAGGTCAGAGTGCCTCCGGAGGGCGTAAGTTCGCCTGAACGACTCGAGTCGAAAGAGGCCAGCACTCGAATACCCGGACGCCGGGATGAAGCGAGCTGAACGAAGATCCCATTGTTCAATCGATCGAGCGTTGACCTGATGGATCTTGGGGAGGATTGGCAGGAGCGCACGGAGTGGAGGGAGTTGCTCCGACAGGGCCATCGCAGCGTCAAGCCGAATGTCGACCGTGCGCTTGAGCGATGCAGACATGAGGTGAGCAATCTCGGTAGCGACTTCTGGGTCGACGGTTTGAAGCAACCACTTTTGAGGGGAAAATGCGACATCCTTTGTAGAGAGAGCCACTCCAGTTGCGTAGCAGGCGTCGTCCAGTGCGACTTTCGTTGCCTCTGAGCGCAGTCCAACTACGAGGAACTTTCCATCACCTCGTTGCGCGAGTGTTGTCGGGTTGATGCTCCACGCCTCGACTTCGAGGGTCTGGAGATTTCGCACCACTTCGAGGTGGCCCAGCATTTCGAGATTTCTGATCATGGTATCGACGAAGAGTGAACTGCTCTCAACTTGACGAGCAATCGTTGCCAACTCGCGACGACTTCCATGCCTGAGGTGACCAAGAGCGTCGAAGGCCTCGTCAAACGAAGGGCTAGCCACTGGGCGGGTACTGACGAGCTGACGAACGTCAATCGTTGGGGCAAGTGCCTTACCCTTGCGTCGCGTTGCCCGTCGAGCTCGCGGTCGAAGCGGGTACCTTCGCTGGAGCCCACATGACTTACATGTTCCACCCATGTATTGCTCGCCCTTGCGCAAACTCTCAACCTGCATAACGTGACCACCGGTCACGATGCAGGACTTTGGATCAGGTGGGGTGAAGGTGATCGGGGCCTTCCGGTCTCGCGCCAAATCTGGCGCCTGTCGTACGTGGTACCAGTCTGGGACAAAGGATTCCTGACCATCACCATGATGAGCGTCGATCGACAACTCTGGTGCAACAGTGAATGTCTCGCCGGGGGCATCGGTTGCAGTGAGGGCTAATTCCGCAGACCCTGCAAATCGTCCGAATCCCGAATTGTGGCTGCGACCAGATATGGCGGGGTTGTCAGCCGACCGGAGCCGGAGGGTTCTATGGGTTTCCGGAGCCTTGGAATCATCGGAAATCGTGATGAGGTAGTCCCCATCTCCGAGGTCGAGTGCGGCTAACTCCCAGATGAGAACAGGCTGGCCGCTCTCAATGGACACATCGACAGGCTTGGGATTAGTTAGTGCTCGCGTGCAAGTGATTGATGCCCGAATGAGACTTGCACCATCACGCGTCACCCGCAATTCCGGAGGTGAAGAAGTTGCGTATTTCACAGTGTTCCCAGGAAGTCGGAAGCCGCCCTCTAGAGTCGCTTGAGATGTCGCAATAGGTTGAAGAATGCTGAGTTCAAACCTCCGATGTTTCATTTCATCTTCTGGAATCGATGAGAGAATCTGAACCCCCTGGATAAGCACCCAACCAGCGGGAATTCCTATTGCAGCCTCATCGACTGCAAATCCTGGTCGCGCCACGAGGTTGAGCAACTCCAAAGTTTGCACCTTGAGGGATTCTTGACAAAGAAGAATGAAATCGAGCCCCAACGAAACACGCGGAACCTCTACGTAGGACATGAGGAGTTCATCCTTCGTGAGGGGAATCAGCCTTCGAGGTTCTCGTTCAAGTGGCTCTGGCCGCTCGTCAACCTTCAATTTGAGCGACGTCAGAAGGAGTGAACCAAAGTCGATTTCGGAGTTAGCGGAAACACTCATCCACCCCGGGGCAACGTGTACTAGGTCGACCTGTTGATCGTGGCGAGACTCCGCGTCGAGAAAGCTCGCTGATGCTCCTAGATCTGCTCCTTGATTAATTAGAAGCGAAAGTGAATATCGTTTGGAAGGGAAGACCCTTGAGGTCAATCCGATCTTCACTGCGCCCATTAACCTGCGTTCAAATCGGGGGAGATTCCCGTCTCGAACTCCTGAGCCATCCCATACCGCGAGGAGAGAGCACGCCACCTCAGCAATACGCTCCTTCGTCCCATCATCGGAATCCCAAAGACGTCTGAGGGTTGCGCTCGCGGAACAATCTTCAGATTGGAACCATTCGCCCAGAAGTTCCACCATCTCGAGCACGTCAACCGAGGACCGTGGAGCTAGGCCGAATGCGGCAAACACGGTGGGAAATTTCTTGCGATCCAGTTGCCGGACGAGGGCCTGAGATATAGGCATGCCAATGTGGACATGGCTGTTCGTGGCGAAGGCCGTGGGTAGGCCGCGGTTTCCCTCCCACATTTCGAGCCATAGGTTTAGCGAGTCCCAGAGCCACGCTGATGCAGGGCGCCCGTCGATTGGGCGCCCGTAAGCTCCTTGAAATTCCTCGGTCTCCGAGGGGTTGAGCAGGAGTAGTTCGCCTAAACGGCCATAGAAATTCGCCGCGCTCAACTCCCCCGAACTCTGCATGTTGAGCGCTGTCCTTGTCAAGATCGCAAGGAGCGGTAGCACCGGCGGTGGACTGAGCCGGTCCGAGGACCACCACGCGTCAAACCTCGGCCAATACCCACGCAGCACGTGAGAGGGCCCCGATCCGAACTGCAGAGTTGAACGAACGGTGCGAACTAGATCATCGAGGCGGTGTTGCCCGGCGCTCCCATCAATCGAAGTTAATGCGGCGAGCCTTTCGTCTGAGACGTCGAAGTGGACTGGCTGGCCTGCAACCTCATCAGAGAAAATACTTTCGGCGAGGGCTTCGTTCCAAGTATCAAATGCCGACCAGTTCACGCTCTCGCACCTCCACCTCGCCATTGTCACATGGATTGAAGCGAAGTATCACCGCCAGCGACGCCAGCGAGCACTTGGCAAGTTCACCCCAGTCGAGTTCGAGGAACTCCACCGATTGCTAAAAGTGGCATAA
>Ga0164296_1004088_pt1 | contig 13417 bp, 14 predicted proteins | sample GEODES057metaG_FD_113533 | JGI IMG/M metagenome (GOLD analysis project Ga0164296, IMG submission 113533) | Dystrophic lake water microbial communities from Trout Bog Lake, Wisconsin, USA - GEODES057 metaG | ecosystem: Environmental > Aquatic > Freshwater > Lake | place: USA: Trout Bog Lake...
AATCTCAGTGAGCCAGATGGTACGTGGAGACATCTCTCATAGGCCAACCCGAGAACCGCTTTGGCTCAGGCCTTCCCCGGCGCCAGAGCACCACATAGCGTACACCCAAGCGACTGCTATGCGCGGCGGTGGAGAGAAAGGCCGGAGACGCGTGGTTTGACCCCAAATTGACTCGGCGCAACGCCACATGGCGGTCCCCAAACAGGTCCCCAATCGGCAGTCCGGCAGGTCCCCTCACAAGGTCCCAATTGGCGAAAATTCCGGTCCCGGGCGGCCTGCCCTTACGCCACGCGGACAAAACGCTTTCCTTGCCCCTTCGCAATGGCCAAGTCCAAGAACCACACGTCCCACAACCAGAGCAATAAGGCTCACCGCAACGGTGAGCACACTCCCGGTGGTGGCTGGACGGATGCGCACGGTGGCCTATGTCGTGTGCCTTTTAGCGGCTTGCAACCCGACCATACCGCCTGCGCCCTGCCGCCGCGCCCGCTGCCTACAGCTACGAGCGCAGGCTTCATGACCGTGGCTGCTCGCTGCACCCCGGCGCCGCCCCTGCGCCGCGTGCACGGGGAGCTAGAGTCTTTGCAACGCTGCTGCAGCCCTTTGGCTTGTGTCTTTCCTACGTCTGCTGCTGACTGGCTTCTGGACAACGCGTGCAGGCATCAAGAAGGTGAAGAAGCAGCGGTACAGCAGCACAAAGGGGGTGCGTGTGTGTCTGCGCCGCCTGATCTGTCCACCGCAGCTTCAACCCTAGGCCCTGAAGTGTGCGTGTTCTGACGCCTGTGCTCACTCCCTGCCACCTTGCACTCGCTCTGTGTACTGCAGATGGACCCCAAGTTCCTGCGCAACCAGGTGTGTGGCTGCACGGTGTAACGTTGGTGCTGCTGTTTCCAGGCGCACACAACGCCTTCCTCACACGCACGCGCGCCCTCGTCCCTCTGCCACAGAAATATGCCAAGAAGCACAATAAGGTCCAGAAGGCATAACTGGCGGTGTAACTAGACGCACTGCTGACTCCTGCAAACACCGCGTGTCCTCCTCCACTTATTCACTTTGTGTATGTATTGCCCTGTTATTCACGCGCGCGCGTGCTGTGCTTCTGGTCATCATGCTGCTTTCGCAGCCGCGGCTGCCTCTGCTGCCGTCTCTGCCGTCCACAATTTCACTGTGCGGTCCTTGTCAAGTGCGCCAGTGGCCACCAGCCTTCGCCGCGGATTGACATCTAATGCGCACACCACATCGCAGTGGCCATCGCACGGCGGCACGCCCGTGCCAGGCGCCTCCGTCGCCGGGGCTGCGTCGCCATCAGGGACAGGGACACCTTCCAGTGCCTGCAGATGCCGCCCGCTCTGTAGATCCCACACATGCACGCCCCTGTCTTCGCCGCCCACAAACACGGTGCTGTCGTGCACGCCGAATGCGGCGAAGCAGCAGAATTGCTGGCTCGAATGGCCACTGTAACTGCGAGCGCACACGTTTGTGACGAAGTCCCACACGCGGAGGGTGTTATCAAGCGTGCTGAGCAGCAAGTATCTGCTGTTGGGCGAGAACTGCGGAGGAGAGGAAAGGGCGCGCACACGTGTGGGAGTCAGCTGCAGTGTGCACTGCACCAAACTACCTGCAGGGACGCACTCTGGCGCAGCTCACTGGCGGCGCGTCCTCCTGGACGAGGGTCTTCATGCAGGCCCCGTCCAGTGGATTCCATAGCCGCACCAAACCTGGAAAGGAACAACAAGCCAGAGAGGCACAGGTTAGCTGCCTGTCCAAACAACTCACTGCGCTTCTGTCCGTGTCCACACCGTCATAGCTAGCGCTCACAAGCAGCGTGCCGTCATGGGAGAAGGCGACTGAAGTGACAGGGTCGCTGTGCGCAGGCAAGATGGCTAAACACTTGCCGCTACGAGCTTCCCACAAGCGGACCGTCTCGTCGAACGAGCCGCTGGCCAACACGTGGCTCAGCGGGTTAAAACAGCAGCAGAATACAAACGCGGTGTGCCCCGTGTAGCTCAGCACCCGCTCGCCGGCAGGCAGGCGCCAGAGGACGAGTGTTTTATCATCGCTGGCTGTGGCAACAAAGTCACTGCCTGCGCTCCAGCACACGTCTGACAAGCCGCCTGCGTGTCCGGATAGGACGGCGACGCACTGGCCGTCTGAGACGCGCCAGACGCGGCAGGTGGCGTCTGCAGAGGCGGTGGCGAGCCACTGGCCGTCAGGCGAGAATTTGACGGCCGCCACTGACCCGGCGTGACCCACCAGCGTGCGCTGCAGCCTGTACGGCGCAAACGGGACTGTTCCCGGTGCTGGCGACACCATAGAGCTCGCGATGGCAAGCCCACAAGTGCCACGCATGGGACGCTTGCAGGCCTCCGCGAAGAGTATTGCGATGCCACCCAAGAAGGCAGCCGCCTCGGGCGGTGGCGCTAGCAAGGGGAAAGGCAAGGCCGGCGCAGATGAGCAGGCGCAGAGGCCCTACAGCTCGCTGGACTTGCCGGACCTGCCTGCTGGCGTCTTGCCGCCGGAAGTGGAGCTTGCGCGCACGCGCGTCATCTGCGGACCGGATTTCAACAGCAACGTGCGTGTTGCACTTGTCACCACGTCGTGCGCGCAATACGTGTGTCGAAAAGCAGCCGACGTCTCACAACCTCCTCCTTGTCGCGCGCAGACGGAGGACTTCGCGAGCTCGCACTCCTTCATGGCTGCCGGCATTGACAACAGCTTCGACTTGGACGACTTCAAGCGAGGTTTCAGTATCGAAGTCGTGTCGCTGGGTGCGTCGACACGAGGCGTGGGCTAGACGGCTGCGACCTCCCACTACGCCCGCTGACCCACATTTGTGTGTGTGTTTCCAGACAAGGGGACGTTGAAGTTCGAGATGAAGGGCTGTAGCCCGTCAGTCGCGAACGCGTTGCGCCGCATCTTGCTGTCTGAAGTGCCGACCATGGCCATCGAGCACGTCTTTATGGTCAACAACACAAGCGTCATCTACGACGAGGTGCTCTCTCACAGGCTGGGCCTTGTCCCGCTGAGGATAGATCCCCGCCGGTTCGAGTTCAGAGCTGCAGGGGAGGCTGCAAGCGAGAGCAATACCGTGGTGTTTCGCTTGAACGTCAAATGCGATCGCCCACCTCGTGGAGAAGGCCCCGGCGCGAAGATGGTAGTGACTAGTGACCAGTTGGAGTGGCTACCCCATGGCAGCGAGTTGCCAGAGGAGGCTGAGCAGAAGCTGACGAGATTTGGAGAGACGCAAGATGGGCTGCTTCCCAGCGGCGCAGCTGCTGTGGATGCCAACATCGTGCTTGCGAAGCTGGCGCCGGGACAGGAAATCGAGTTGGAGGCGCATGCGGTGAAGGGCCTCGGCAAGACGCATGCCAAGTGGAGTCCCGTGGGCACAGCTTGGTATGACCTCTGCCCTGAGGTTGTCTTGCTGCAGCCCATTACCGGGGCAGACGCGAGTGCATTTCTGGAGGAGTCGCATCCAGAGGGGTGGGATGCTCAACGGCCGGGCACTGGGGGCCGCTTCCACAGCGGGCAGCAGGGCCCGTGCTTCGATGTGCACAGCGGCCAGCTGCGTGTGCTCAACTCCCGGGGCTGCTGGTACTGCCTCGAGAAGCTGCGGCACATGAGCGGAGACCCGCGGTGGTCAGGCAAACTGCAGGTGCGGCGCATCAAGGAGCACTACCTGTTCACCATCGAGTCCGTGGGCCAGCTGGAGCCAGAGGAGCTATTCACGGAGGCAGTGCGCGTTCTGCGCGAGAAATGCGCGCGGCTGATGCAACAGCTGTGAAGGAGCAGTTCTTTTACTACACCGTCGTGCAAGCCTCTGGCGCGAGCAGCTTGAGGTACACCATGCCTGTCATTGGCGGGGGAAGCCCCTGCAGTGGCGTCACCAAGGACGTACTTTGCACGCTGACACTTCCATTGGCCAGTTTCATTGCTCCAATCGACAGTCCCAGCCACTCAGGCCCCGATTTCGTGGCAACAATGTCAGGAGCGAACACGAGTGTCTGTTCATGATCAGCAGCATGCAGCGCAGCGTTTATCTGTGCAGCCGTGATTGGATCGCTCACATTCGCGGTGGGGCAGCATAGCGACAAGGCCACTGCTTGAGCACGCTTCATCTTAACCCACAAGTGCGGGCCAATGCCAACCTGATGCAGTAGTCCCGGCGCCAGCCACTGCGGCGCTACATTGGAACGTAGCAACGCTGGCGGCACTGCTGAGAAGAATGAATCGCAGAAGGCATGGATATTCACCACCGCGCTCGAGTTCTTCACATCAACGCTCGGTTTGCTGCGCACAAACTCAGCGTAGTCACCATGCACCGTTGCCTCCACGCGAACTTGATTGAGGAGCGTGGTGTTGTCCGTCAGCTCTACGCGCTGTGCCGCCATTGCAGCTTTGGCCGCACTTTCTGTGCTGCGTGGTGGCAAACTGTTGTGCACATGATGCGCCACGTTATCATCCAGCGCTTGCATAAGCAGTGGCCAGATGCGCCGCATGTGTGTGACTGACGCGTTCAACAACTTGTTGCCGCCAGCCGCGGAGGGCTCGCGCAACATGATGCCACCTGGTACCAGCACCGCGTAGCTTACATTGCGCACGTCTGCTCGCGGGTACACCCCATTGGCGCCAAGACTGCTCCCATACGATCCATCACTTTCAAGCCACATGGCCGTGCCGTACTGCCAGCCACTATCACACCCCAGCTTTGAGAACGCACCTGTGCAAGACAAGCCGGCTGTGTTGGTGGTGTTCCACATGGCGCGCAAAGTGGTGGCATTCAGCAGGCCGGCATTCGGCTGGAGCGCTAGACGAAGGAAGCGGCCGTAATCCGCTGGGGATATAATCAGCCCACCCTCTACCGGCCCAAAGCTACCCCCCTGCGGCTGCGTGTACCGCGCTGGGCTGCGGAGCTTGGACTGCACTGCCTGGGCGAACAATGTGGACCACGATTGGTTGGCTGCAATCTCAGCCATCGCGCCAGCAATCTCCAGATTCACCCCTTGGTACGAGAACACCGACCCCACAGGCGCAGACAAGAGCTTCGGCGTTGCGTCCGCGATGCGGGTCACGCAGTCTGCAAGTGGAGCAAATGAGTCTGGCGCCGCCCGCTGCCCGCTCGCCAGCCACGCTTTGCACGGCGCGACTGGCTCTGTAATGCCGCTTGTGAAGGTGAGCAGTGTGCGCAGTGTGACCTTGTCACGACCGTCGGTGGCATTGACCGTCCAAGAGTGGATGAACTTCTGAACTGTGTCGTCGAGAGACAGGACGCCTTCTTGGACGAGCCGCATGATGATCACTCCACTCACCCACTTAGCGGCGGACGCTACTGGTACAGGCACGTCCGCGCCGGTGCTGTTTCGTCCCTCGTACGTGAGCTGCGGTTGCTGTGAGCAGTCTGCTCGACCAGCAACGAGAGTCCAGCCATCACTGTCTGCTGATTTGAGGATGTCGATGACCTCGTCCCACGAGCTGCCTGCGACACTGGCGCACGCGAGGCACGCACAGATGAGCCAACGGAGGCGATGGCCCATTGCACACATGGGGAAATTGAACTGTCGGGGAAGGGAGACTCTTTCACACCGGCGGTTACCGATCAAATGTCATAACATGAAGAGTGCCACGTGTCATTGGGAGCGCGCGATGTCCAACGCAGTGCCCAGCGCGAAGAGGAGGAACAGTGAGCCGCCAACGTAGGAGACCACCCGCTCACTGACGTACTCCCCAAGCAGCGAGCCGCCCGCCACTGCCAGTGCCGTCGCAGTAGCATGGCCCCCACACGCGCCCAGCGTGACGCCCACCGGGTCAGATGCCGCTGACAGAGCGATGGTTGCCAGGAAGCTCTTGTCTCCCCACTCCGCGGCGAACACCAGCGCAAATGTGCTCGCCAACACCGCCGCAGTCTGCTGACCCCCTTGCGATGATGCGAGTCCCGCTACTGCAGTTTGCGCATCGTCACGCTCCTCCTCAGCAGCTTCATCAGCATCAGCGGCATCCAGCAGCGTTCGGATGCCGAAGAAGAGGAGCAGCGCAACGGCTGCGTAATCATCCCAAGGCACATCGGAGTGCAGCGCTGGCGGGAGTGCCTCGTCTGCGAGGTGGAGTGCGCGTCCGAGGGCGGCGCTGATGGCGGACATGACGGCTAGTGCTCCGAAAGTGCCTGCAAATACGGTTCCTCGCGGCTGCTGCGTGGCCAGCAGGAGTGCGATGAAGAACGTCTTGTCGCCAAGCTCGCTGAAGAAGATGAGCAGGAATGCCTGCGGCAAGAGAGTGTGTGAGGACACAGGAAGCAAATGCAGGCGGCGGCTCGTATCACGTCACAAACATCAATGACGTACCGACACAAACCCAGACTGCAGGTCTTGTGCGTTCAGCGCGCCTGCAGCTGCGCGTCACCAGGACAGTTGCGTGTCAGTGTGCACTGGGCACCCCTCAAGGCTGCACTTGCACGACACACTTGTGCAGCAACACACCTTCAGCTGCCCACGCAGGTGAAGCAGTCACCAGCGCCGTGGCGGCAGCGACGAGGGCGGCAGCAGAACCGGTGGCGAGAGAGCGTGCAGTTCTGTGGCTCGCCCCTGCACTCGGAAGCTGCTCCACCACCGTCACTGCCTCACTGCCAGCGCGTCTGCATTCTGTCCGAGATGCATGTGCACTCCGACAGACGAGCGGTCGCAGTGATTGCGGAGCCGCAGACAGAGAGCCAGGGCGTTGGCGGGCGGGTAGTGCAGAGGTGTGCGGAGACCGCTGCACGCTTCGGCTCAGATATGGTCCCAGTCGTGGGCGCAGTGCTGGAGCGACCGGCATTGTGCCCCGGGACGCACTCCGCGAGGGGTTGAGCGCACCGGTGGCATGCCAACGCGTCAGTCCCCGCAAACCTCGCTCGCTGTATTCTGGATGCGCGGCCGCGCGTGTCCCGACACCGCCATGCAGCGCAGCATGCGCGGCGCGAGTGCGCTGCTGCGCCGGGCGGCTCCAACCGGGGCTGTCGGAAGCTGTCGAAGCAGCTCCACGACGATAGCGGCGACGCTGGTGAGACGCCAAGACGCAGCTGCGGCGCAGCAGCCACGTAGCTTTAGTGGCCGCTGCGTGGTCGCATCAGCCCCGGCGCCGGTGGCCGCAAGGCGGCTCACCACAGGCTGGCCTGCTGCTGCGGCAGCCGCAGCAACAGTGGAGCACGCTGCGGTGTCAGACGACACCGCGCCCGTTGCCCCGCCGCTGGTGGAACTGCCTACTAGTGACGAGTCGGAAAGCCTGCTGCGCATCCGCCACACGGTGCGTGCGTGCGCCTGTTGTGGGCGTGCTGAGGAGCGCTGCTGTTTTTCCCTCCCCCGCCCCGGTTTGCTGACTCGCCGTCTCTCCGGTTGCTTCTGCCAGTCTGCGCACGTGCTTGCCATGGCAGTTCAGCGGCTATTCCCGAAAGCGCAGGTCACAATCGGCCCCTGGTGAGTTGTGGTCAGCACCTATCTGCACTCCTGCACGCGTGTGGCTCACCCCTGCTGTGTGCGCTACCCTCAGGATTGAGAACGGCTTCTACTACGACTTTGACTACGAGACGCCGTTCAGCGACAAGGACTTGAAGCGCATCCAGAAGGAGATGTACAAGATCATCCGCGAGGACTTGCCACTGCGCCGCGAGGAGGTGTCTCGCGAGGAGGCGCGCGCGCGCATCACCGCCCTAGGCGAGCCGTACAAGCTTGAGATCCTGGACGGCATCCGTGGGGATGCCCCCATCACAATCTACCACATTGGAGACAAGTGGTGGGACTTGTGCGCGGGCCCGCACGTGGCCAGCACTGGCGCGCTGGATGGCGACGCGCTGGAGCTGGAGGCAGTAGCCGGGGCATACTGGCGGGGTGACGAGACAAAGGCGCAGCTGCAGCGCATCTACGGAACTGCCTGGGAGTCAGCTGCACAGCTGGAGGCGTACAAAGCCCGTGCAGAGGCCGCCAAGGCGCGGGACCACCGCGTCTTGGGCAAGCAGTTGAATTTGTTTAGCATCCAGGAGGATGCGGGCGGCGGGCTTGTGTTCTGGCATCCACCTGGGGCCGCTGTGCGCCACGCGCTGGAAACGTTTTGGAAGGAGATGCACCTTGCTGGCGGGTACAGCCTTGTATATAGCCCCCACGTCGCGAAGCTTGATTTGTGGAAGACGAGCGGGCACGCCAACTTTTACTCGGACAGCATGTTTGCCCCCATCATTGTTGAGGAAGAAGAGTACCAGCTGAAGCCAATGAACTGCCCCGGCCACGTGCTCATGTACAAAGACGGCTTCTGGTCATACCGCGACCTGCCGCTGCGTTGGGCGGAGCTGGGCACAGTGTACCGGTATGAGCGCAGTGGAACCATGCACGGCTTGTTCCGCGTGCGCGGCTTCACGCAGGATGATGCGCACATCTTCTGCCTTGAGCACCAGATTGCGGACGAGATCCGGGGCGTGCTGGACTTGACGGAGCAGACGCTGTCCACCTTTGGCTTCAGCGCGTATGAGATCAACCTGAGCACCCGGCCCGAGAAGTCAGTTGGCAGCGATGAGATCTGGGAGAAGGCGGAGACTGCCCTGCGCGCTGCGCTCGACTCCAAGGGCTGGGCGTACAAGATCGACGTCGGTGGCGGCGCGTTCTACGGGCCCAAGATTGATCTCAAGATCAAGGACGCCCTGGGACGCAAGTGGCAGTGCAGCACCGTGCAGGTGGACTTCAACTTGCCGGAGCGGTTTGACATGGAGTACACAGACGCGGACGGGACGCGCAAGCGGCCCATCATGATCCACCGCGCCCTGCTGGGCTCCCTGGAGCGCTTCTTTGGAGTCCTCATCGAGCACTACGCAGGCGCCTTCCCCTTGTGGCTTGCGCCGGTGCAGGTGCGCCTCCTGCCCGTCTCCGACGAGCTGGCAGACTACACAGCAGAGGCAGCGGCGGCGCTGCGCAAGGCTGGCTTGCGCGTGGAGGTGCTGTCGCGTGCGAGCATCGCCAAGATGATCCGCGACGCAACGCGCGCAAAGACGCCCATCATGTGCGTGGTTGGCGCCCGCGAGAAGGAGTCCCGCAGCCTGTCGGTGCGCACATACGCCGACGGAGAGGTGGGCTCGTTGCCCTTAGAGGAGGTCATTCAGCGGGCGGTGCGCCAGAATGCAGAGCGCAAGGGGAAGTTTTGAACGTTTCACTAGATGAAAATGTTGTTGCGGTTGTCACTCCTCATCATGGTCAGTCTGCTTCCCCGGATGATTTCGGACTTTCCTGAACCGCTGCTGGTTGGGATCGAAGCCGCCCTCAGGCGCGCCAGCGAGTGCCCACTCCGGCGTAGGCGCTGCGTAGTCCGCTGCACTGAAGTCCGTGGCTCCAGACCGGACGAGCGCGTTGAACTTGTCGTAGTCGATGTGCGTCCACCACACTCCTCCATCGCGCAAGTACTTGTCCCTCCGAGCGAGCAGCGTGCAGCACGAGTGCGAGTGCTCGCATGCCAAGCCATACTCGCCCGCACCCGCCGCTGCTGCAGCGGCGGCGACCTCGAGCGCGAACTTGACCACATCCGTATGGAAAGGCACGCTCTGCATCGTGATTTCCTGTCCTTTGGCGACCGCGCCTCCTGTTCCGCAATAAGTCACTCCCTTTATCTCCACCAGGTCAGGCATGCCCAGCGTCATGAGCTGCGCATACGCCGCGGCGTCGCCGTCACGCATGTTCTGGCCCTGCACGAGGGTCAGACGGTACACAGTTCGCTGCCGCTTGCTCCTCAGCAGCGTCAGGCTCTCCTTCAATCGGCGCCACGCGTCTGAAAATAGGGGCCGGTCTATGGCGACCAGGGACTCGGGAGTGGCGGCGTCCACACTCACGTACAGCTGAGTGACTGGCCGCATCGCCTGGATAGCGTCTGGGAATTGGCCGTTGGTCACCAGAAAGGTGCTGATTCCTGCGTCATGAAGCATGCCAACCAGCTCATTGATGCGCGGGTAAAATATCGGCTCGCCCACAAGAGACAGCGCGCAGTGCCTCGGCCGCATGCCCTCGTCTATTCGCTCTTGGGTCACCCCCGGGCAGCCTCTGAGCTGCTTCACCATGCTCGCATGCTCCGCCAAGGCGGCAGCGACGATTGTTTCGGGTGCGTCCATCGCCCAGCGCCAGGTTGTCCCTACAGGATGGCTGTTATGCCGCCAGCAGAAGGTGCATTTATTGGCGCATGCCAGCGACGGAGTGGCCTCCATGCACCTGTGGCTCTGGATGCCGTAGAACGCGTGCTTGTAGCACCCGCCGCGACCACGCAGCATGCTCTTCGTCCAGCGACAGAGCTTGACGCCGGAATGGGAGCCCAGCACGCGGTAGCCCTGCTTCGTGAGCGTTGCGCGCACTTTGGGCGTCACCATCTCCTTCAGCGCGACAGGAGCCTCTTGCCCATGCGCGCCCCCCAAATCTTCGATGTCCACATCGCTCTCGCTGCCGGCGCGGTCAGAGCCGCCATCATCGCTCATGGCATCGTCGTCCTCCAGGAGCTTGGGAGCAGCAGTGGGTGAAGGCCCAACCGATGGATTCCCACTCCTTTGCAGCCGCTGCACCACGGCATCCGTCCACGCAGCGAACGCGGATTCGCCAGCATCTGCCACATCTGCGTCTGCCGCTGCAACAGGCACGATGCGCTGGGCGCCGAGCTTCGCAAGACTTGCATCAAGGGAAATGGCGGCGGCGTTGTAGCGCTCGTGCCCGTACGCACTGCTCGCGCATCCGAAGACGGCAAACCGTGTGCGGGACAGGAATGCAGCGCCGACGCGCTCGTCAACAGCAGCGTCTGCGAACCAGGTTGTGAAGAAAGCTCCGCCGCCTGGCGGGCCGCTGCCGTTGTCATACGTGCTCACGAACAGCACCGCCACCTCCGCCGTGGCGAGTGATTCCGGGTCGGGCAGCGTGCACGCGTCCACCACGTCCGCTCTGGAGCTGTTGTCATAGCGATTCAACGCGGCAGCAAAACGCAGCGCCAGTCCTTTGGACGTGCCTCCTTGTGACGCATAGTACACGCGGCATATTGTTGGCGCTGCAGCAGTAGCACAAGCGCAGGCGGCGGTCGCCTCAGCGCCGCGACAGCAGTCTGTTGGTATCAGCGGCTGCTCCGGAAGGCTCCTGCCCCGGCTGGTCGGCAAGGAGGCGGCGACGACGAGCAGAACAGCCACAGGAGCTACCGGCAGCGATAGAATGAAAAATACAAGCAGAGCGGTGACGGCCGCCAGCAGCAGCTTCTCCGAGTTCCTTTGGGCTGCACTCATGGTTCCAGCCTTGGGCTAGCTAGACCCGAAGATGACCAATCCTACGTGCCATCTGCAGCGCTTGCAGTGCGCACTGAAATGCGTCTGACGAAGGTGGATTCCGCCACAAATTTGCAGCCGCGGTCGAAACTCGCCATTACGCGTTCTTTACCGACGCCTCGCCACAACTATGCGTGCGTTCACGCAATCGCACTGTCTTCAGCGCCATCAGAATGGTCGTCGCAGGGGAACAGAGACTCTCCTGAGGAGGGCTCATGTGCCACACAGCTTCAGGGCGCCGCTTGCTGCTTCCGCTGACAGCTTCTCCTTGGAGCAACGGGCTGCAGCTCAAGCGGCGGTAGATGCTCACGTGAGGAGCGGACATATCATCGCGGTGGGAGCAGGCCCGCTTGTGTCACTAGCCGTAGAGTACATTGGCCGACAACTGGCTGCCGGGCGACTGAAAGACGTCAAAGCACTGCCGACGTGCGCCTTAGCTGCGTCCGAAGTCGCTTTTCACGGCGTGCCGTGTGTTGCATCGTCCTCTGCGGAAGACACGGTTCCAGACCTGCTGATCGAGCAGCCAGACAGCCTGGACAACGACGCAGGGTTGACTTACTTGACTGGGGGAGCGACGGGCGCGTCACAGCCACAGCTGCGACGTGCTCAGCAGTTGCGTGAGTCTGCTGCACGAGTCATCTTGCTTGCCATGCCCGGCACTGTAGGAAACGGAGAAGGACTGACAGGATCCGTGCCAGTGCTGTTGCCTGCTGCAGAGTGGGAGGAAATTGCAGAGGAGCTGGATGATTTGTTCATTGGTGATGCCGAAGTCTGGCGCCGACCCATCAGCGGAATCGCCGACCCACAAGGTGGCCCGATGCCGTATGTTAGCGCAGAGGGACACACCATCGTTGACCTACGCTTTGAGGACGGGTTCAGAATGGATGGGGCGCCTGCTGCACCTGCAGACATTGTTTCGGCCATCGAGTCTATCCCAGGAGTGCTGGCTCATGGACTTGCTGTGGGCCTTGCAACGGCGGCCTACGTCCCAAACATGGCGTCACCAACGGAGCCCAGGATTCTCTTCCCGCTGACGCCATGAGCTGTAATGGAGTATGCTAGATCTCTATATAGCGGGGTTGCCTAAGATTTTCCACCTCAGTCGTCCAGCACTATGACCTCGTCTATGTCAATGACGCCCATCCGCAGCACCGGCGGCAGGCCAGGACCTTGGCCAGGCGCCGCCATGCCATAGATAGTTCCCGGCTTGCTGGGATCGCCGATGGTGGACACCCATCGCTTCAGCAAGTCCCCTCTACGCAGCGCATCCGCCTCTGCCACAAACTGCCTGCCCACGTCGACAAAGTATTCGTCCGGCCCCGCGCCCCACTGTTTCTTGGCGTACGCCTCCAGCAGCAGCAACTCTGCCAATTGCTCGCGGTGTGCAGTGATTGCTTGGCGATCCAATGGCGAGCCATCCTTCATCACCTCTTGCAAGAACACGCTTGTGGCTGCAAATGTGCCCACCGGGTCAGAGCGCGCGTCAGCCTTGAACTGCCGGTCCCGGGCCGCGTTTTCTACTTGCGCCGCCTGCTCGCTTTGCATCTGCGCTAGATGCAAATCCCGCTCGAACTGCGCTTGCTGCTCCTCCTCATACCGCAGCTCTGCTAATGCCTCCGGTGACAATTTCTGTGTGGATGCACCACCTGCTGCTGCACCAGGGCCAGCTCCTTGTGCTCCAGCCGCTGCTGCTGCTTTGCTAGGTCCACCAGCGGCGCCCGGGTACACGATTCGCTGCATTATCCACATCTGCGCGCGGTCCTGGTCGCCACCACTCTCTCGCAGCGCTTGCTCTGCTTGGTCACGGCTTATGCCCTGAGCAACGAAGAAGCTCGCCGGGTCGTCCGAGTCGTAGTCGTTATTCAGAGCGTCCGATAGGCGAACAGATGTGGCCGGCGCGCGTGGTTTCGGCGGCGCTGGTGCAGAACCAAGGTGAGGCGGGCCTCCTGCTGCCACTGCTGCTCCTGTTGCTGCCGGGCTGTGAAAGGCACCGCTCGCAGGTGCACTTGCAGCACCGACGAACGGCTTCACCGCTTTCACAGCTGGTTTGTGGAACACAGCCTTAACGCCGCCCACCGCGCCAGGAAAAGGCACTGGTTTGGCAGGAGCGCCAGTCAGGTGCGG
>Ga0164296_1004089_pt1 | contig 13414 bp, 9 predicted proteins | sample GEODES057metaG_FD_113533 | JGI IMG/M metagenome (GOLD analysis project Ga0164296, IMG submission 113533) | Dystrophic lake water microbial communities from Trout Bog Lake, Wisconsin, USA - GEODES057 metaG | ecosystem: Environmental > Aquatic > Freshwater > Lake | place: USA: Trout Bog Lake...
TGCTGGTCTTGATACCCTTGATTGCCTCCGCGTAGTCCTTGGCGCCGAAGACGCCAGAGCCGGAGACGATGGCGTTGCAACCCGCCTCGATGACTTTGTACGCGTTCTCCGGGGTGACGCCGCCGTCAACCTCGATCCAGGGGTTGACGCCGCGCTCGTCGCACATCCGGCGGATGGTCTTGATCTTTTCCACCTGCGACTCGATGAATTTCTGGCCTCCGAAGCCGGGGTTGACGGACATGACGAGGATGAGATCCACCACGTCAAGCACGTACTCCAGCTGCGACAGCGGCGTGCCGGGGTTGAGCACCACGCCAGCCTTGCAGCCCAGGTCCTTGATCTATTCAGACGTGCCGTTAGGCGGAGAGTCAGGACACGGATATATAAGTGACGAGGACGACGGAACCAGCGCTGCGCGTGCTTCCACGCACCTGGTTCAGCGTGCGGTGCAAGTGGATGGTGCTCGACTGCTCGCAGTGGACGCTGATGATGTCGGCTCCAGCCTTGGCGAAGTCCGCCACGCGCAGCTCGGGCTCCACAATCATCTGCGGAGCGGGGAGTCACGAGTGAGTCCCTTTTTGGCACACGGCCCGTCCCACCGCGCGGAGTGGCTGTGCTCGAGTGCGGCGGGAGTCGCGGCAGGCGCTCTAGACGAGGCTCGCACCAGGTGGCAGTCCAGCACTTTGTCCGTGATCGGGCGCAGCGCTTGCACAACGAGGGGCCCGATGGTGATGTTCGGCACGAAGCGGCCGTCCATCACGTCCACGTGGATCCACTCTGCGCCGGCCTTGTCCACCGCCTGCACCTGCGGAGACGGAGCAGGTGGACAAAAAGAGGCGCAGCTCAGCGGGCAGCCGGTGATGCCCATGGCTGTCGGAGTGCACCACCCGGCCGTGCGCACCTGCTCGCCCAGCTTCGCGAAGTTGGCACTCAGGATGCTCGGAGACACGATGACGCTCTTCTTGTCGCACTTATCAACGCGAGCGGTGGCACTCGTCACGCTGCGGCACGAATTGCTGCGCCGCTGCGTGGTTGCACCTGTGCGGCCTCCCAACACGCGCGCATTCAGAGTCTGCATTCTTGCTGGAGCAACAACACCAGTGTGGCGTGAGGAGGTGCTCGGGCGACAGGCAGCGCAACCGGGGAAGAACTCGCGTGTGGCAGCCGGGATGACGCGTCACGCGTTGGCGTGTGACCGCTCAGCTTTTCGACGGACCAGTTGCACATCAACCTCTCAGCTCCTGCTCGGCGGCGTGCAGCCTCCGACATGGGAGGAGCAGACAGCTGTGTGAGGCGCTACCGCCTGGGGTGCGTCGCCCCAGTTGGGACGCTCTTGCAGCTGCCCAGCCTGCGTCCCTGTGCCTGCACTCACGGCTTGTGTGCTGACACCGTGCGCGCCGTCGTTGCTGTGCCCGCTCCCAACAGAGTGCACGTCCTGTCAGGCACTGTGTCCTCACTTCCGGGCTCTGCCTGGCTCAAGCTCGCGCTGGGCTGCTTCAAGACGCGCACCGCGACTGTGCGTCACCGTGGCACCTCACTCGTCGTGCCTGCCTTTGCTTGGGGGCTGCAAGCCTGGGGTGCCTCTCTAACGCGCAACCCCATGTGCTCCTGCTCCTACCTTGCAGGTGCGCGGGCCGCAGCTGGAGTGGGATTTCTACACCTCCTTCGAAGTGGAGAGCGTGGACACGGACGAGCTGAGCCTCACGCTCCTCGCCGCCGGCTCACTCGGACAAGGTGCGCGCTGCATTGCCCCCCCCCTGTTGTTCCCCTCATGCCACTTGCTCCACCGGCTCGGGGAGACAAGCAGCACGTGCATAGTTGCTGCTCCCTGTTACACCTCCTCTGCCTCGCCGTCTGACACGCTTTCTGCTGCTCCCTGCGCGCGTGAATCAGCTGTCCTGGGACGTCTCGCACTGCCTGCCAAAAGCGCCCTATGGACGCCCGGCGAGGCGCTGCCCACGCCCGTGGTGCACAAGCTGCTCAGCCTCAAGGCGAGCGGGCCGTCGCCTGGGGAAGTGACGCTGCGTATCATCCTTGTGGCGGCCCCAGAGCAGAGCTCTCCACTTCGCGTGCTGGCGGCCTCTTGGAATGTCGGCAACGCAACGCCCTGCGACGACCTCGGCCCGTGGCTGCGCAACAGTGATGACAGCGCGGAGCTCGTGTTCGTGGGCGCGCAGGAGTGCCATTACACGCCGCACGCAACCAAGGACAAAGCTTTGCGCAGACACACGACGCGTGGCAACTGGGACGGGAACAGCACGCTCCGCTTCTCCCCCTGCGAGGATGACTGGGTGAACCGCCTCGGCGATGCACTAGGCGACAGCTACAGCCTCGTGCGCAGCGATTGCATGGGCCAGATGCGCCTCGCGCTGTTTGCTCGTTTCGACTGCCGGGCAGGAATCACCAGCAGCGAGTGCGGCCGCGAGGCCACAGGGCTTGGACATGTCCACACCAACAAGGGCGGCGTCGCCACGAGCCTTGAGCTGTGGGATACGCGCCTGTGCTGCGTGAATACCCATCTTGCGGCACACCAGGGGGCGGTGAAGCGTCGCAACAGCGACTACTCCGAAATCGTGCAGGGCATACAGATGGGCGTGCGCGGGCAGGACATGATGAACCAGTGGGAGCACCTCATCTGGCTGGGCGACCTCAACTACCGCCTGGACCTCAGTGACATGTTTGGCGAGGAAGCAGCCACAGCGAAGACGCCGCCCAGCGAGCTGTTCGACACCATCACGCAGCTTGCGGAGCAGCGCGACTTTAGGGAGCTGGCGCAGTGTGACCAGCTGGGCCGCGTGCGGGCGCGGGGCGACGCGTTCGTGGGCTTCCAGGAAGGCGTGCTGTGCCATGAGCCGACGTTCAAGGTGAAGCGCGCCAAGGGGCTGCAGTATAACACGCAGAGGTCACCTGCCTACTGCGACCGCATCCTCTGGCGCAGCCTGCCTGGCGCCACGGCCAGCCAGGAGGCACTTTGGGCAGCTCCAGAGTGTGACTCCAGTGACCACAAGCCTGTAGCCGCCATGATGCTGCTCAGCCGCCAACCGGTGCGCCCCGTGTGGGTGCCGCGCCCGAGCCATGGCCTGCCGCACCCGCGCCTGAGCCTGCGCGACGCGCTTGCGAGGCGCCAGAATGCAGCTCCTCCATTGATGACTTGGAGCCTGCAGCTTCTGACGCTCTTCGGCCACGACTTGTTATCCGCCGACTTCAACGGCCTGTCTGACCCCTACGTCGCATTCATGGGCGCCTGCATGCCCCGCATGGCGGTCACGGACGTTGTCTTTGCAACGCTGGACCCCGTATGGAGCCTGGACAAGCTGCCCACGCTCACGCTGGCGGCGCCCAGCGAAGAGGCGCTGCGCACAGAGCGCATCCTCATCCAAGCTGTGGACTACGACGCCACCAGCATGGATGACCCCATTGGATGTGGAGTCTTGCCTCTGGGCCCACTCCTCGAGCAAGCGAGCGCAAGCAGCGACGGAACGGCCGAGTTCGAGTGCCCTCTCACTTGGGCAGGCCTGTCGCAAGGCTACCTGAACGGCCGCGTGCGTCTCAGCCAGGGCCCCGCCATGGCTGTGCGCAGCTTTCTGGACGAGAAGCGCAAGTCCCAATACGTAGCGCCACGCAAAAAGTTCACCTTTGCAAGGGCGTTGGGCCTCATCAAGGATGCTCCGCCAAAAGGGGGCGAGCAAGCGGATGGGCAACACGGGCGCGCAAGCAGCAGTGGAGACGGTGGCGCTGCAGGCATGGGATGTGGCTGCTTCGCGCCACCGCAAAGCAAAGCTGCACTGGCAGCGCGGAAATCCTCTGCGGTCGAGGTGGATGAGGAGGAGCTTGAAGATGACTGAAACAAGCGATGCACACTGCTTCTATCACAGCGAACTATCTCCACGAGGAGCGTCTGATGCAGGTAATTTAGCCCCCTGTGCGCGTTTTACTCGTTGGGCCCACGCTGCTCTCGCCGCCTGACGCGTATCGAAGTCACCTGCCGGTGCCGGCCCCAGCTGTCGCGCATCTGCATTCCCGCCAGGCCCCTGCTCTCTGCGTGCGCCAGCAGCCGCAGGCCTCGGCAGTGTCTCTCGCCAGTTCTTGTTGGCAAAGTATTGCTGCCTTGCGCGTTGCCTCATCTCATCGAGGGCACTCGGTGTCGTCGGCGGATTGAAGCGGGGCAACAGCGCGCTGTCTTCAGCCTTGCTCGTGCTTCCCTGACCGTCCTCGGCTCTTGACACCGAGCCCGGAGACGACGGCGGCACCCATAGCGGAGGCAAATCAAGGATGGGCGTGGGTGCAGGTATGAGCACCGTCCGGAATGTGGCCACTGCACTCGACAGGAGACCTGCAGCCGCGGCCAGGGCGGCTGCGACGAGGGCCACTGAAGTAGAGACACCTAATGCGGCGGCGAGAAGCGTGCCGACAGCGCGTTGAAGAGCGGCAGGGGCGGCGGCAGCAGACAGAAGTGCAACAACAGCAACAAGAACTGCAGTGGCAGGGCCACGCCAGCGTGTGGATGGCGCGACGCCGTCCCTGTCCACTCGTTGTTGAATCACCGTGCCAGAGGGTGCAGGCGGTGGTGCGGCGGCGCTGGGCTCTACTGACGCCTCCTCATACTCAGCTCCCGGGGACTGCACAGCGGTCCGCCACAGCATCGTCGCCGCCAGTGCGACAGCTGCATGGACGCCAAAATGCGGAGAGGAGAGACGTGTGAGTGAATACAGAGCAAGAGAGACGCCCCTCCCGTGAGCGAGGCACTGGTTTCCCAGATGCAAACTGCAACAGTGAGTCACCACCGGGGGCCATACACGCGACACGCACCGGAGCCGGCTGCCAGCGTAGCAGCGACACACAGGGCCAGGCCAGACGCGCCCGTGAACACCAACGCGACCGCGCGAAGGCCAGCTGCCCCCCGAGCGCCCAGTCCGGCCGCGGAGGAGGCCGCGAGGGCCGTTGCGGGGAAGAGCAGGAGCAGAGCGCTGAGAGAGGCTCGCAGGCATCGCAGCGGCGCAGACGTGTCGCGACGACGCGACTGCTTTGCGGCTGTCTCAAGCGGGGCAGCGTATGGTGCAACGGGCAGACCAAAAGCCGCAGCCTCGCTGCGGACAGCGGTGTCACTGCGCAACGTCTCTTGCGGCGCAGTCTCCTCCAAGGCTGCTGCTACCCGCAGCTGTATGTCATCACTCTCCGCAGCCTGCCACACGTCGTGAGGCCTGCGGCTTGTCCTTGCAAGTACATTTGAATGGCGGCCCCGCGCAGCGGGTCTACGCCTGCACGCGTGCGCATGCAGTGCTTGATGACCCTGCACGGGCGCGCGCAACATGCTTCCTGAGAGGGAGAGAGCTTCGCCACGTAAGCACTTGATGTCTGGCGTTTCTTCGCCGGTCCGAGGGTGATCCATGGATGCCCGCAAGCGCGCCGACCTGGAGGCTGGCAAAAAGCGTCTGGAGGAATTCAGGAAGCGGAAAGCTGAGCTGCAGGCCGGACTGCAGGCAACTCAGAGCAGCGAGCCGGGTGCAGTGGGAGACACCCCCCAGGCGAAGGGGCAGCCGCACGTGAGAGCAGCTGATAATGCGGCAGAGTGCGAGCCTAGTACTTGGCTGCTGGACAAGCGAGGCGGCGGAGGCCCTGTGGCTTCTGGCGATGCTTTCTCTCACGGGGCACTCGACGGTGCAGGCCCTGCTCTAGATATGGTTGCTGGGCTTGACAGCACGCATGCAAACTCAAGAGTGGGTACGCCTGCAGAGGCTGCCGCCTCTGCGCTGGGGGCGACGCCCGTCGCCCCAACGCTGTTTGCAAACACCACCAGCAGTGGTCGTGCACCGCCCGCGCGTGACTCGAGTCTCGACGCTGGCAGCGGCACCGCCACGCCCAGCAGTGTCGCGGATGCGCGTGAGGAGGCGGCGAAGCGTGACGCTGCGCTGGCAGCCGCCCGCCACGAGCTTGCCGCTCTGGAGCGTGCCTCGGAGGTGAGGCGCGAGGCGGAGAGCGCAGCCGTTGCCCGTGCCGCCGCTGCCGAGGCTGCGCTGGCAGAGACAGCGGCGCAGGTGGCTCAGTTGCGAGGCGCGCTGAACAAAGCTGAGGCAGCCATCGCGACTTCCCAGACACAGCTGGCGGAGGCGCAGCGGCAGCACGGCGCCGTGACCGCGTCTCTGGAGGCACGCGTAGCAGAGTACAAGGCCGCCGCAGATGCGTCCGCGGCGGAGGCGCGGCGTGTGGCTCTTGAGGCGCGGCAACTTGTTCAACAACAGCAGGACAATGCCCACTCCCAGCAGCGGGAGATGGCGCTTGCGGCGCAGGTGGCTCAGCTGCAGTCGGCTCTGGATGAGCAGAGCGCCGCCACAGCTGATGCGAGGGAGAAGTTCACAAAGGCGGTGAACAAAGGCAAGGCCATCGATGCGGAGAGGAAGGCGCTGCAGGAGCAGCTTCAGAGCACGCAGCGCCGCTGTGAGGAGCTTGAAGCTGCGCTGAAGGCGGCGCAGATGAATGGAGCTGCTCAAGCTCAGGCAGAGGCGAGCGAGGCGGCGCTGCGGGTTGAGCAGGAGGCACTCAGTGCATTGAGGGCTGCGCATGAGGCCCTCCAGACGCAATCTCGCGCCGAAGTTGCGGCTCTGCACGCACAGACCGAGGCCTTGCAGTCGGAGCTGCAGGCTGTTAGCCAGCAGGCTGCTGGCGCTGAGCAGCAACTGCGATTGGCGCAGAGCAAGCAAGAGGCTCAGGCTGACGACGTGCGTGCGCAGTTGGCGAGCGTGGCGCAGGAGCGTGACAAGCTGGCCAATCAGTTGACGCAGGCCGCCGCGGAGGTGCAGAGCGCGCAGAGGAAGGCGGAGGCAGCGGCGAGTGAGGCTGCGCAAGAAGTGCAGCGCGCACTCAGCGACCGAGACGCCGCCGCATCGCGAGCGGCAGAGTTGCAGGCGACAGTAGAGGCTCAGCAGCAAGCTGCCGCGGAGTCACGGGAGAAGCTGGCTTCCGCCGCGGCTCGAGGGCGGAGCCTTGAGCAGCAGCTGACTGAGATCCAGGCTGCGGAGCGCGCTGCGCAGCAGGAGGCGCAGCGCCTGAGCGAGCAGTGCAGCAGTCTTCAGGCTCAGCTTGCGGAGGCGGGCGCCGTGGCGGAGGCAACGGCTGCTGCACTGAAGGCTGCTGCCCAGGGCCAAGCGGATGCGCGCCGCGAGATTGCGAACCGTGAAGCCACCCTCGACGTGGTTCAGGCGCAGGCTCACGAGGCGCAGCGGGCTATTAGTGACGCACATGCGGCTGCTGCGGCTGCGCAGCAGGCGAACGCGGCGCTGCAGGCAGAGCTAGCCACAGTGAATGATGCTTTGCGACAGGCGTTGGCGGAGCGCGACGCGGCAAAGGCGCACGCGCAGTCTGCCGCTGTTGAAGGGGCGACGCAAGAGGTGGAGGCACTGTCGGCGCAGGTGGCGAAGCTGCAATCGGCTCTGGATGAGCAGAGCGCTGCCACAGCTGAGGCGAAGGAGAAATTCGCGAAGGCGGTGAACAAGGGCAAAGCGATTGAAGCGGAGCGCAAGGCGCTGCAAGAGCAGCTTGACGGCGTGAAGCAGCAGCTGAATGAATCACAGGCGGCGGCAGTGGCGCTGGAGGCGACAGTGGCTGAACTTCACCTTCGGTTATCCAAGCAAGAGGCCGCCGCCGCAGCGCTGGATGAGGCGCAGGATCAGCTACGTGCTGCGCTACAGGAGCAGCGCCGACTGGCCGCTCAAGTGCAGGCTGCTCACGCAGAGTTGGCGTCGTCACGAGAGGCGCTGTCTGCTTCGAAGCATGCCCAGAGCAGTGCACACGCCGCTCTCGAGGCGGACGTGCAGCGCCTCTCATCTGAGCTGCAGACTGCACAGACAGAGCTGGCATCTGTCCGGGACGCCGCGAAGGCGGCGGAGTCGCGGGAGGCTGCGGCAGTGGAGCGCCTCAAGAAGGCTGTGTCCAAAGGCAAATCAGCTGAGGCGGAATGCGCAACTGCCACTGCGCAAGCACAAGCACTGGCGCAGCGCTGCGAAGACACAGTGCGAGAGCTGGCTGCTGTGCGGGAGGCGCACGCGCAGGCGAGTCGCGCTGCACAGTATGCCCAGGCGTCTGCGGAGGCGGCGGCGCAGAGAGCTGCCGTGGCCGAGCAGCGGTGCGCTGCATTTCAAGCTCAGCAGCAGCAGCTGGACGCGGCGCTGGCAGATGCTGCGGCTGCGCGCGCATCTGAGGAGGCTGCCAACGAGCGCCTGAAAATGACAGTGGCCAAAGACAAGTCCGCAGAGGCGCAGCGCCAGGCACTGGAGAGCCAGCTCGCGGAGGCACGCAAGGCGGCAGCAGCTGCTCAGGTGGAGGCTGCTCAGGCGCGCGCGCAGTGCTCTGAAAGGGAGCTTGCAGCTGCAGCTGCAGAACGCAGAGCAGCCACAACGCAGGAGGCGGCAGCGCAGGCTGCTGCGGCGGCGGCAGCGGCCAGTGAGGGTGCATCGTCGCTGGCGGCGCGGCTCACTGCTGTGGAGGCGGAGCGCGACAATCTCCGCACTGCGGTTGACCGTGTCAACGCTCAGCTTGCGGCTGCTGAAGCCGCTGCCGCCGCGTCGGTGACGTCTGTCGTGACACCGCATGCATCTCGACGCCGCGGTGGTGGCATGCCTTCGTCATCGGACAGGAGTGGCAGCGCGGCAGTGGCGATAGACATGGAGGGGGGTGAAAGTGCGTACGAGGACGATGGGCGCGGAGGCGCTGCATTCAAGTCGTGGAGAGACACCGCGCTGCACAGTGGCCGCCTGCGCGAGCTGCTAATCCGGCGTGCGCCGCCGCGAGTGAGTCGCGCGCTGGATGTTGCGGACCGTGGATTCGACAACGCCTTGCGCTGGCTGCGTGCGGACCCGGGGGTGAGGGCTGCACTGGTTGCATACACGCTACTCATGCACGTCTTGCTCCTCGCCGCATTGACGCGGAGACGAGAGGTTCTATAACACTGAGTGTGTACCACGCAAGACGTGTCAAACTCGGCCGCGCGCGCGCTGAGCATCACGTGAGAAGATATAGAGCCATCAATTGCGCATGAGTCCAGTCATCTAGTCTAGAGCTAGCTATAATGATCCGCACCCAATATGCTGGGGGCTGGCGTGTTCACGCGGTTGTACGAGGTCCCCGCAAGCCCAGGAAGTTTGCGATGGTAGACGCGCTCCCGCTGAGCCGTTGATCTGCGAGGCATTGACGCCGCAAGTGCCGTGACCACCTGCGATGCGTCCTCCAACGCCTCACGAGTCTGCGCCAGAAGCTCACGATGCTGCGCAGCACGCTGAGCAGCGGCAGCAGCAGCAGCCTGTGCGGCGTTTGCCTTCGCATTGGCAGCAGCTAAGCGGGCGGAGGCGATCGCCCGGGCAGCGCTGTTGACGCCTGCGCCCTGAGCCACAGTCGCAGACAGCGCGCTCTCTGCATCCGCAACACCCATCCAGGCTCGTGACTCGATGTCTGCAGCGACAGCAGCGGCAGCATCGGCCTGAGCGGCCTGCTGCGCGTGCTCGGCCTCTAGTGCGGCTGCCTCAGCATGCACATACTCAGCCTCCGCCAGCGACGTCTGCGCCTCCTCTATCGCACGCTGCCGGGCAGCGGCATCGGCAGCAACCAGCGCGTGTGCCTCGCGCAGCGTGGCGTCGGCCATGTCTTGCGACAGCGCAGCGGACTCGAGCAGCGGCGTGCCCAATTGAATGGCCTGGATGCGCGCAACCAGCGTCGCGGTGCTCAGCGGCGCTGCATGAGCCCCGTTTGTGACTGAGCGGCGACCTGACAGGTTGTTGCTGCTTCCCCGCGGCTGAAGCACACCCAGAGGGAGAGCACCGGCAGCCTGGGCCGCATGCGGCGATGCAGCACTGCCTGGCGACGAAGAAGACGGCGTGCGTGAGTGCGGTTGCACACCCCGGCCAAGAGCGGAGAGGCATGCAACTGCAGCGCCATGGCCTGCGTCTTGCTCGTGCGTTGCGGCGATGACTGCGTGGAGAGCGTCAGCGCCAGCAGCCGCATCCAGCGCGTCCAGGCCCTCGTCATCTGACGCGAGCACAGCCAAGGCGCAGGCGGCATGTGAAGCGGCAGCGGACTTGGGTGCCTGCGCGCAGAGTCCCACCAGAGCAGAGGCTCCGGCGGCGGCACACACAGCGCGCCTACACCGTCCACCGCCAGACAGAAGCAACTGGTGCACTGCCATCGCGGCAGCCTCGCTGCATGTGTCCGTGCTGCCACCGACTGAGATCGCGCAGAGGGGCACCAGCTTTGCGATGGCGCCACAACGGCACAAGACTTCGGCGCCGTCACTGCTCGCTGCCGCCATCGCTGCTATTGCGCGCGCTGCGCACACCACCAGATGGCGACTCCCACCGCCAGCTGCGTGCTGTGGCCGCAGCAAGCTGGCCAGTAGTGGCGCAGCGGCGGCAAGAAGGTCGGGCGATGGCGGTGTCCCGTGTGACAAGCGGGCAGCCAGCAGCGTGCACGCCGCCGCAGGCGCAGGCGAAGGCGGGGGCAGCTGCATCAACGTCAGCGCCGCATCAAGTGCGCCCGGGGCAGTGTCGAGCTGCTCGGCGCAGTGCGCGTCGGAGAGCAGGCCAGCGGGGGAGGCGAGGGCAAGAAGCGCTGCAGTGGCGAGATCCACGTCCACAGCGGTGGTGTCGCCCTCATCCAGCGCGGAGGCAAGCAGCTGCGCCAGCGCTCCCACGCACATCGCCGTGTCTTCATGGCCTGCCCATGACGATGCGTGCGCGTGCGTCAGAAGGCTGGCGGCGGCAAGAACGGCCTCTCGCCAGAACTGATGCGCAGCAGGCGCACGCAGCAGCGAGGCCAGCGTGTCTGGCCGCAGCGCACTTGCCAGCACTGCAGCCTGTGCCGCCGTCTGCGGCGAGGCGCTGACGCAGGCGGCGTGCGCGGCAAGTGCTTTGATGGCCTCCAAGCGGACCAGCAAGTGCGCGGCCCCATCTCCTGCCAGGCGACCAAGTCGGTCGTGTGCACCCGCTGCCTGTGCGCACTGCGCAGCGGGCGGGCCAGCTGCGACGAGTGCACGGAAGGTGGCTGCTGCGTAGAAGGGCGCTTCGTCATCTGAAGTGACATCCAGGAGTGCAACCAGTGCTTCTATTGCGCTGGGGTGACCCACCAGCGCGGTGGCGTTGCCTGCATGCTCTGTGATGCACGCGCACAGAGCTGCTGCTGCTGCAGAAGAGAGGGCGAGAGCGGCGGCGGGGTCGACGGCGGAGTTGACGCGAGCACTCTGCAGCACAGAGGACAGCACCGGCACGGCGGCGCAGCGCTGAGCCACGTCCCGGCAAGCAGCCCCCGGGCTGCCTGCTGCGCTGCAAGCTGCGCAGAGCACCGAGGCGGCGGCGGCCTGGCACTGCGGCGGCGGGCCCGAGGTTGAGAGGACAGCGACCAGGAAGGGGAGCTGCTCGCACGCCTCACCCGCGCGCTGCGGCAGCGCCTCCAGGAGGGCCGCGAGCGCGGTGCAGCAGGGGACCCAGGTGGCAACATCAGAGGGCGAGCTGCCGGAGCCGCTGAGAGCTGTGAGGAGAGCCGAGACGGCGCCTGCTGCGCCCAGGCGCTGAGCGCCCTCGCTCTGCTCCGGGTCCGTCGCGACCATGCTCACAGTCTGCACAGCTCGCGTAAGAGCGTCGCCGTGGCTCGTTGACAGCGCCAGCACGAGCGCGGTGGCGTCCACCACCTGGTGCACCCCGGCCGCAGACAGCACTCTGCTCGTCGGCGTCTCCGACTGTGACGCGGCAGACGCACGACCAGTCGAGCCCGTTGAAGGCGGTCGAAGGCTAGACGCAGTAGGCCCCGGACCTGGTCCGTTTGGGACGCCGTGGGGAGGAGCGCCAGAAACGCGGCTGGTGCTGCGATCAGAGTTATTCGACGCTCGTGATGGCGGCGGGCCCTCCATCAGGTCCAGCACTCGCTCAGCGGCCACCTGTCGGCGCTGAGCCTCGTCGCGCTGAGCACCGCTGCCTTGCGACGCGCGGTTGTGTGCCTGCAAGATAGCTGCCTGTGCAGCTGCCAGAATGTGTGGTTGCGGCTTCGCAATATCCTGGGGACGGCGCATGATTTATTCTAATGGACGGGGTGCCCCGGCGGGGGGACGCGAGCGATGGCCACATCAGCACGGGGGTAACTGGGATCAAATGCGAGCCTAACGGCTCCCACAACGCATGAACTGGCTTTGTGCCTGCGTCGCTGCATCGAATGGACATACGCTGAGATGAACTGAACCCTCGGGTGGTGTGATGCTGTCACTCCAACGGCAAGATGATTGCAGCGCAAGCGCCCTGGCGACCACCGCAGGCAGAGAAACGCGCTTGCAGTCGCTCACGCTGACGAGGGGCGCCCAGCCATAGGCTCCGATCCCCTGTACATACAAACCTGCACCAATGGCAAGCGTGGCAGTGGACTCCAAGCAATCAAAGCAAGCGAAGCTGGCAATAAGCAAGCCGACGTAAAAGTGGTGCATATGAGGCGCTCTCAGCTATAATGCAAGGAGGAAGGCGGTGTCAAGTAGATGCGAATGACAGCGCATCAACTTGGGATGCGCACATCGGTGCCCGCAGTGTGCGCCATCTGGGCAGCTACATAGGCGACGGCGTACGTTACAACAATGGCCCCTTGGCGGAACACGTAGACAGTAAAGCCTGCCCGCGATAGCATGCGCCATGCCAGCTGCAAGTGGCGAATCAGCGTAGCAAATGCGCAAACAGATGCAACAGCGATAGTGGCGATTGCGCTAGTACTCCACTGCCTGGAAGCGCCACCGCTATTTTCATCACTCAGACTGATCATTTCCATCCCGGGTGCTGCATTGAAGGCGGCAAACACCGGCGTTGTGGCCCAAAAGAGCAACACAGACAGAGCAGTCTTCCTCGGATGGGAGCACGCCCACCGAAAACGTGCGGGGCGATCTATGTGCACGAGCCATCCGAGTACAATCGACCCGCTGAGCACCTGCACGACATCCGCTGCCACATCGCCGCCGTGCCACTCTCGACTGCCGTCGACTGGTAGCGATGCATGGGACAGCAGCCCGGTGAGCACGTAGCCAGACAGCAGCGTGGCTGCAAGTATGCCGTAAGCGAGGCAGCCTCGTAGAAGGTGGCAATCCAATTCACCTGCCGCCACGGTTTTGGAGGTGGGCCGCACCGCCGCGGTGCTCGCCTCCGGATCAGCAGTTGACGCGTCATCTTCACTGCGCTGCATCGGACTTGCAGAGGGCAGGCGCAGGTGTCCTGGGTCGTTCAGTCGGAGGTGTCCTCGTCTCAACAATGATTGCAGCGAGTTCGTCATGCCCCCTCAGTCGCGCCCAGGCGGCTGCGTCAGCAGGCCCTTTGCCCAACGAAGTCCCTTTGGCAGCGATATCAACACGCTGCGAAAGCAGCCAGCGCACCATGCGTGTGTCACCTCGCCAGGCAGCGTTGATCAA
>Ga0164296_1004092_pt1 | contig 13407 bp, 24 predicted proteins | sample GEODES057metaG_FD_113533 | JGI IMG/M metagenome (GOLD analysis project Ga0164296, IMG submission 113533) | Dystrophic lake water microbial communities from Trout Bog Lake, Wisconsin, USA - GEODES057 metaG | ecosystem: Environmental > Aquatic > Freshwater > Lake | place: USA: Trout Bog Lake...
CACCTCCCGCCGCGTCAACGCCCAGCTCCGCGGCGCACTGGGTCACGTGGAAGGTGACGACAGCGCTCTCGGACAGGGGAAACAGCGAGTCTGGAGCGGCTGGCTGGTTGCTGTCTCGCAGCAGCACGTCATTCAAGTCAGTGGCAGCCACATTGGGAGCCTCCTCATCGCTGAGGGGCTCTTCATGGGCAGCAGCAACACGCATGACTGATGAGTGGAAAACGCGGCGGCGCTGGGGAAGGCAGTCAAATCTGACTGCCGTCGTGACGTCAACAGAGCACAGCCCCGCTCGTGGGGGCGGGTTGCACTTGAATTCGAGGTCTGCCAAATCAGCATCGAGGCTTGGGCGCTGCTTCTGAACTGCACACAGTGCGTACAGATAGCCTTCCTCTCGGGTTGGCTTCAATGTCGTCGGAGCTGCACGAGCTCATCGAGAAGGAGCTGCAGGCGGCAGACGTGCGTCTGGAGGCGGGCACGAGACTGCAGAGCGCCGGGACGCAGCGCACACAGCACCCGCAGCACCACGACCTGCCCCGAAGCCCATCGGCAGCAGCCAAGGACTACGCCCTGCGTGGACTGGACACCTTTTCCGTGTGGGCACACGACGCACACGTGTGGGTGAAAGCCTCCTACGCAAGTGCGTCGCCCCTGCGCGTGTCAGTACAGGCCACCTGCGGGGAGGTGAAATCGCCGCCCAGTGTGTTCTCACGCGACTGACCGCACTGCCGTGCAGCGTACCCGTTCCGCTGGAAGGTTGGCGGCACAGTCACGTTCGTGGTGCTGGTGTTGATTATCGCGCTATCGTCGGGAGGAAGTGGCGGTATGGTGATGGCTGGCACACCGGGAAAGTCACACAACCACCCGAGCGACGTGGAGACGCCGCAGCTGCACTACGTGCGCACACGCCAAGGCATGGACCCGGAGGCGGTGCCTAGCGTGGTTATTGCAGGAGTGCGTTCTCCTGGCCTGTGTGTGTACCGCAACGCTGTTGTCCTCCTGCAGTGAATACTCACGCGGCCGCCGCCATCACAGGTCCACAAAGGCGGCGCAACTGACTTATACCGCCGCCTGCTGGCACGCTTTCCAGCGCTACAGCCCGGCGAGTACAGGGAGCTGAATTTCCTGACCCAGTGCCAGAGCGATACGACTGAGCTTCTTGCATACCGCACCGCGCACAAGCATTGCGACGCGCCGCTGAACAACGGAAGCGCTGATCCAAGGTGCCACGGGTGCACGCCGCTGGGTTACGCGACGCTGTTCAACACGACCGGTGTGCGTCACCGCCTCGGCAAATGCAGCTACCCACTCACGACGCAGTCCATGTGCGCTGGCGGCGCAGTGTTCCCCGACGCGGATGCTGTCAAGACAGCAATGGAGGGGTACAGCCCCGTGTTCACAGTAGACGCGAGCGTGAAGGCGTACGCCAGCAGTGTGGGCTCTGCATACCGCGCTGCAAGCACCCTCTCCAAGGTGTCGCCCCGCACCAAGGTCATTCTGCTGCTCCGCAGCCCCGCAGATGTGCCGCGAGCAGTGTACAACGCGAAACTGGAGGCGGAATGCGGCACGCATGAGTGCCAGGGAGATGCAAAGGGCAACGGGTCAGTGCCTCCATACGAGACCCTCATCGCTCGCGAGCTTGCATTCCTGAACAGCAGTACCTCTGGAGGGAAGACCCGGCTTGCGGCGCTGGTGAATGCGTCTGATGCCAAGGTTGCGAAGCAGGTGGAGGAGGAGATGCTGTTGGATTGGACCAAGTACGCAAAGGCACATGGATTCGAGCCGACACTGTGGGGCCACGCCATGTGGTCACTCCACGGCTTGTACGCACCCTTGGTGCAAGCCTGGACGGACCGCTTCGTGACTGCCGGCCGCCCGATGCTTGTCTTGCAATCAGAGGCATACTTCCAGGACCCAGGGGCGGCTGTGGACTCTGTGCTGGGGCCATTCCTGTTTGGTGACGCCGACGCAGCGGCTGTGTTCAGAGATCCCGCTGGTGCCGGCCCTGGCGAAGCGGCGCCGCTGCGCAAATATGGGAACAAGGCAGTGCAGTCTGTGGGGCAGCGATGCGCAATGTATGATTTGCTGCGGGAGCCGACGAAGGTGCTGGAGGAGCAGCTGACGCAGTTGCAGAAGCAGGGCAAGGTGCAGCTGCGGCGGGCGCGGCCCACTGGCCCGTTGTGGCCTTGGCCCGCGGAATGCGGCCCCAGTGAGGAGAAGTCGCAGACAGCACCCACAGAGTCTGGCGATTACCTGGACTATGCCGAGGGGTTGGGTGGTCAGCAGGACAGCTATGCTCCAGACTACGATTACGCGTACACGTTCGCGAAGAGCACCACCTCCGCATGAGATCCAGTGGAACACACTTCGCAAAGACCTTTGTGTTCTCGTCTCCTCGTCCCCCATTCTAGCGCCACACAGACGCGATGTATTGAATATTCAGGAGCTGGCTGTTATTCTCATGGAGCCGGGAAGCGCTGCGCTGCGTGAGACACGCGGCGTTGAACAGGCTGAGTCTGCGCACGCAGTCGAAGACCGTGGTCAGTTCGAGGCGCAGGACGGAGCTGTCACGGGTGCCGTCACTATTGCCGCGTCTCATGCCGAGAAGCGAGCACGCGAGGACGAGGGGTTGACGGAGACTGAGGCGGGGAGGGGAGGGCAGAAACTCCTCAAGACGGATCAGGCGAGCCACCGCGATGAGCGCGGGGCCATGACGCACGAGCATGGAGCACAACAGGGGCATTGGAGTAACTACCAGACGACGTCGTTGCCTCCTGGTTGGGCGTCTGCCTTCGACCCAACATACGGTGTTGTCTACTACTTCAACGCTAGCACGGGCGAGAGGACGTGGACCAGACCTGGTACTGAGGCTGCGCCGCCGCTGCCACCGCCGCCTCCAGCTGCAGCAGGCAAGGAGCGCTTGCCCCCAGGCTGGCGGCGGATGCATGACCCGTCAACTGGATTAGCGTACTACGTGCACGCCGCGTCTCGCGAAACGAGCTGGACGCCACCTGTTGATGCTGCTGTCCTCGCAGGCATGCGTCGATGCACAGGCTGCGGCGGCTATGGCATCGGCTTGCTGAGGTCTCATGGTTACTGCGACCACTGCTCCCGCATTCTTGGACGCATGCCTCCAGGCACCGCGCAGGTAGCTGCTGCACCGGCCGCGCCGATGGCAATGCCTGCTCCCGTGGTCACGCCGACTCATGTGGCAGTGGCGACAGCAGCGCCACGACCTGCACCCCGGGCGGCACCAGCCAGCCGCATGATGGTGGTGGCAGCTGGTAGAGGCGGTGGCAGAAGAGCGGCGCGTGGTGGAAGGGGCGCTCTTGAGGAGGACGATCCAATGGACCCCTCCTCCTACTCTGATGCACCCAAGGGCAGCTGGTCCACGGGCCTCGCAAGTAGCCGTGCAGCAGACCCTACTGCCTCCGGGCCGCTGTTCCAGCAGAGGCCGCTGCCGTCTCCAGGCGCAGTGCTGTCCAAGAATGCAGGCAGCGCATTGCGTGGTGCACCCAGCATCGGGCCAGCGGGCATGCCTCCTCCGAGAAGCAAGGACGGGCTGGGCGAAGCGGACTAACTAACTGATGCAACTGAAATGAAATCAACCCGCGGGTGACTGCTCTGACCCTAGGTCTTTAGCCGTAGGCCCTGGCATCTGTCGATGACGTCATCCTGGTTCGGCATACACTTTTCCCCTCCCCATACGCTGTCAGGTGCGGCCCCACTTCTCCGCCCCTACTCACCCGGCTCATCGCTCACGCCGTGCATCTGCAGAATGTCGGCTTTCATGGTTGGCACCCCCATCGTGGCTCCCCAGCAGCGCGTCGCTGTGCAGCGCCGCACCTTCACCGTGAAGGCTAGCAGCGCCGGCCCCAAGAAGGTACATAGTTTTGGTTCCTCCCGTTGCGGGCGGGGCTGTGCTGCGCGCCAGCGTTGTTCAGGCGACGGTTGTGAAGACGCGTCGAGGACACTCGACTCAGTGTCAGTTTGAAGGCGAACTGCCGCTGCGCGACAGCAGTCGCGGCTTCTCGCAGCGCTTCCTGGCAGTCGCGCAGGCAGACCGGCCTCGCAGTCAAATGCTGTGACGCCGTTTATGGCCACTTTGACCGCTGGCCGGGCGGATATCGAGCAAGGGCCTAGGACACGCAGGCAGTGCCGGAACGGCACGCTGGGCAGCCTTGGTCCCTTCTCGCCGCGCGCGCTGCCGTAGTAGCTGTCGTGTCGGGCCACGAAGCCGAGCGGATGGCCCTCCCGCTCTTCTTCGCAGCCAAAACAAGGCTGACTCCCTTCTAACTCTGCTTTCCTTCCCTGTAGGGCTCCGCCGCCGCTGGCGCGCAGAAGTATGTGGGCTACAAGGGCTCCACCATCGCGGGCTCTGCACCCACGTGCGTTCCCACCCGTGGACGTCGCATCCTCTTTCGTTTCCTCTCTGGGCGCGTGCTTACTCTTTCCCCTCCCCGCCAAACAGCCGCCGCGACGGCAAGCAGGGCCTCGTGTACAAGCTGGGCTTGAAGAACGGCAAGGGCAACGTTGATGAGTACTCCCCCATCTACACGCCCGATGAGTGGAAGTTCGACGGCGATAAGTACGAGCCTGGCCTTGCTGGCCTCGCCGCCTGGGCCGCAACCCTGGGCGCCGTCCTGCTGGGCGGCGCATTCGCCGTGTACAGCACCTCTGCGCTGTAGATGCTGCTGGTAGATTTCCGACGGCCCGCTGTTGACAGACGCGGGTGGCAATAGATCTACCTAATCCGACGCCCGTTGCGTCTCCCTCCATTCGTGAATGCACCAGTCCCTTGTATTACATCCATCGTTTAACGGGACGCTGCCGTAGCCTCTGATCAGATGCAATCTGGAGCATCATGGTGCCGACGCGCAGCCGCGACTCCATCGTCGGCTGCCTGTACACATATGCTGCTTTTCGCAGCAGCGCTGCCAGAGGGCCCTCCAAGCTGATGTCGCCCAGGGGCAGGTTGACAGACGCATCTTTGGGTCCGAGACTCAGCATCTCGCCCAGGTGCTGGTACCGGAACGGCAGCAGAGGGCGGCCCTGCATGGAGGCGTACACATTCCAGGCGCAATAGTCCGCCTGCTGGAATGCAACCTGCGCGGTGGCGCTGTAGCTCGATGCAGGGCTACTCCCCATGGAGCTCCCTGCTGGTACTGCGGCAGCATCGCCTAGTGCGAACATGCGCTCATGACCCCTGGACATGGGGGGTAGTGTCAGTAGGTGTCAGTCTGAAAATTGGGCCATGTACAGGACACGCACCTGACACGCAGGGTTGCGTCTGTGCTGATGCGGCCAATGGCGTCATTCAACCAGCCCGGGCCGAGGAGCTGCGCCCCAACAGGTCGCTGCCCTGCAGTCCAGAGCACTAAATCTACATCCAGCGGCGGCGGAGGGGCAGTTCCATCTGAAGTCCGGAAGCAAACCTTCCGTTGACGCGGTGATGCGCCTTCATCGGCAGCTCCTGAAATGGACGCCACCCGTCTAAAAGGGACGACCTCAACACGCGCCCGGGTCAACGCCGCGCGTGCGGCAGCTCGCTGCCCGTCCGTGTTTTCGGGCATGATGTCTGCCCCTGACGCAAGGAGCAGCACCTCGCCGCCACTGTCGCCCAGAACGCCAGCCACCGCTGCCGCCAGTTCAACGCCTGCAAGCGCGGCGCCGATGACGGCGATACGCACTCGCCCCGCCCCGCGGGCTTGCTTCAGCGCCTTCTCCGCGCGTTGCACGTCCTCCAGAGTCAGGAAGGGAATGGCATGCCCCCGTGCACCGGGGACGATGTCTACCGAGGATGTTGCGCCCAGCGCCAGAACGAGCCAGTCGTACGGAAGTGTCTGTCCACTTCCTAGAGTGACCGTGCCACCACCCACGCTACCCAGCACGCCGCCACCGCGTGGCCCCTGCAGCGTGCAATCTGGCTGCACAGCTGTCGCCGCATCTTGGACGAAGCTGTGCGTGCGGGTGAAAAGGTGTTGGGCAGCGTTGATGCACTGTCAGTAGCTTGACGGCTTGACACAAGCTTACCCCGCAGCTGGCATGCACCGCAGCCAGGAATTGCTTGCTTTGATGGCCACACACATCGCGCACACACACGCACTTGACGCGTGTGCCGGTGAGGAGAGTCGAGAACGGAGGAGCGACTTCGTCTGTGGTCAGCTCGCCCATGAGGAGCTCGTACATGAGCGGCTTGAACAGGAACCGGGGCTCTCGGTCAACCAGAGTCACCTGCGGGGGAGCGGCGCTCAGAGCGTGCGTGGACACCAGCGTACAGCCTCCACCTGCCTGTGGCTCTGCACCTCGCGGCCACGGAAGCGCGTCCAGACGAAGCGCGGCATAGAGACCGCCGAAGCCACCGCCGAGGACAAGGACGCGCGAGGGCCTCGTGTGCGCTGACTCTGACGCCGTCGCGTCTGCACAGGCGCGACCAAGAAGACTACGACGCTGTCTGTGCGCTCTACACCGCGGCCACGCGAGACGTGCATGCGGCTGCTTCTGAGCCGCCTGCATGTCGAAATGTGAACAACGTGTTTTCGAGAGGGCTGTACGTGTGAGATAGCTGCGAATGTGGCGATGAGTCAATTCTCCATCTCTGGCTTCGTTTTCCGTCAATCACACGTGTGTGCGTCACAATCGCATCATCATGCTGCGCCGCTTTCATCTGCTAGCGCATCGTCGTCTGCGTGCCGCATCCCTGCAGGCGTCGCATACGCCATGTTACCATTGCTGTACTCAGCCGCCGCGGTGTCCGGGTCCAAGACATCGCCACCAAGCATGCGTCGTCGCAGATGCAAGTTCTGGTCCGTCACATGAGTCAGCTGCTGCGCCAGCGACTCGATTGTGTGCATGCCCCACTCCAACAGCAAGCGGGCTTCCTCGCTGTCGGCCGCATCAGCCGCCTGACGCATGCGCTCCAACGGCCTGCCACTGCCACTGAACAGCGCGCCGGTCGTAGATTTGAGGAGCTTGCGCAAGTGAGCGAGCTCAGACTCAGCCAGAACCTGGCGGTACGGCTGCCGCTGGTTCAGCTGCCGCTTGAGAGACGCGATCTCGGCGGCATGGCGTTTCCGCAGCTGCTCGCTACGCGCAGCGCCGTGTTGGCGCCACGCAGCGTTGAGCTCGATGAGGAGCTGCATGAAGGGAGCCACTGGCAGGCCACGGGGCTGCATGCGTGCAATGAACGCCTGCGCCAGCGACACGCACTGCCGCGGCACCCAGGTGGCTAGGTCATCCGCGCGGGGGTGCACTGCCCGGTCGCGCATCGTCTTCACCGCCCCCGTGAACACGCCCTGCTCTGCAAGCACTTCGGCAAGCTCGACGTAGTGCCGGCCGCCCAGGGACAGATCTGCAAGCAGGTCCTTGTACTCGACTGTTGACTCCAGCAGCGCAATGAGGCGGCTATTGTCCGCCCGAAGGCGGTTCACCTCATGCTGAGGTCCAACTGCATCCTCCAGCTGCAGCCTCAGACTTGCGTTCTCGCCCTCCATCACCGCACATGCCTCCTGTGCCGCTTGAGCAGCTCCAAGGGCAGCATCGAGACGGGCCTGGTCACCCGCATGGCGGAGCTTCAGCTGCGCCAACTCAGCCTCTAGCTCCTCCAGCCGGGCGGCATGGAGCGCCCCTCGCCGCGCTTCCACGGGACCCAGGCCATCCAGGTTACGTGCAAGCTCATCCGCACGAGACATGGCATCTTTGCCCCGCGCCGACGGAGCAGCAGCGCTGACACTATACGTCACCTGACCTTTGCTGCGCAGCGCGCTGCGTTGCACCGCGGCGGCAGCATCCTTCATGCGTGCAAGCTCCTCTCTCGCCATCTGCAGGTCTTGTTGCAGAAACAGCGCCCTGCTGCGCTCCTCCTCCAACTCGTGGCGTACTTGCAGCACCGCTTTCTGCGCAGACAAGTCCGCCTCAGAGACACGCTGCCGCTGCGCCTCCAGCTCAGCACGGAGCGCAGCCACGACCTGGGACGGCACCGGAAGTGGAGGGAGAACGCGCGCGTGAGACGCACTGCAGGTAAGGGCGGGAGCTTTGCAGTCCGGCAAGCCTCGAAGCTCGTTGCGCGCGTACCTTGTTATGCTCGTGTACGACCTCGTGTGTGTCTTCCAGTTTCGTGTCAAGCGACTGCTTCATGCCGCGCCACATGTCGGGGCTCACGTACACGCCCTGCTCAGGTCAACAGAGGAGTCAACAAACAACGGCCAGAGCACGGGGCGAAGCTACTCCACGCGGGCAGCTGTGCTGCAGGAGGAGTGCGTGTCCATTCACAGAGCAATAGATAGGCATGCACAGAGGTGTGCGCGGGGGGCGTGCGAGCGGTGGGGCAGAGAGCCAGCCGGCTCACCTGATGGTTGTGGCTGGCACGAGTGCTTGGCGGCGCAGGCGCCGGCTTCCACGGCTTGTTCTGTCTAAGCGGCACTCTCTCACGCGGCTTGGGCGGCTCGCCCTCGAGGCGCTCATCCATATATCTGCGACACACAGAGTCAAGCAACAAGCGAGAGAGGAGTGCCTGCGCCTGGCGCTCACGCACCCTCGCGTCTTCAGCTGCTCCAGCTCCCGGTCCTTGGACCTTGGTGAAAGAAGGCCGCCTTTCGTGCTGAGACTCCAGAAGCCGTCGCGAGGCAGCGCAGGGTCGTCCAGCGGCTCGCTGTACGCCAGCGGCCTATCCTGCGCTCTGCTGCTGGCGCCGCTGCGGGAGGGAGGCGAGCGCACGGGCGACGTCTCGATGCCGATGTTATACGCCATGCGAAGGAGCGATTGATGCTTGACTCGTGGGCAGATCGTGGGCCATGCCGGTTATGCTACCCCGTGTCCATCTCACTACAGCGCGTTCGCAGGTCCCATGGTCAGTAGTAGGTAGCAGCAGCCGCAGCCGCATGCGCTGCGCCGCGCAACATCATCCGCCTCATGAATGTGCGAGCTTCTTGTTTCCTCTGCCAGCAAGGACGAGCTCCTTGCTGCGCTTCTCGACACAGTGACGCAGCGTCTGCACGTGAATGATGACAGCCCCGACGCGGAACGGTGCGCGTTCATCGCAGCGCCTCGTTCGCAAAACGTGGTCAGCACTGCCCCTTGCAGCTGACACCCACGCGCGGCGCCCCCTCACAGTCTCCTCCGCGCAAAGCAGGCGCTGCAGAATGAGCTACTCCGCCGCGCTATTGCAGAGCGGCAGTTGCGTGAGCAGCAGAGTGCTGCGAGCGTCGACACGGAGTCCTCCCAGTCTGAGACTTCCAAACCCCGGGACAATAGTGCCGCAGTGCGTGCCGCTGCGCATGCTGCATTCGTTGCAGAACAACAAGGAGCTAGACGGGCTGCTGCTGCGCTGAAAGCTGGAGCTTCAAGTCTGGTTGCTGCCGCTCGTCAACGACGCCCAGCCACAGAGTCGTCTCCGGCTCACAGCTCAACAGCACGTCATAGCCCGCTGGGTGCAACATCGTGTAGAGCGCCTGCGGTATCAGCGCCGCCTGCAGTTGCTGTGGCCGCTCAACACGGTGCACCACCATCCCCTCCAGAACGGCCCCGTCGAGCAACAGAGCCCGCAGAGCCTGTGACAGCGATGGACGGAGCATCGCATCCGGACGATGTCACGCCAGCAGCTGTGGAGCGTGAGGAACTGGTGACTTCCATCGATGGGAGTGAAGACGCTTCTGCAGACGACAATTGTGGCGATGGCGCTGACATTGCACTGGCAGAGACCCACACATGTGATGTGGCTGCGCAGCATGTCGAAGCGTGGCAGTCTGCGCAGAGCGCGCGGCTATCGCAGCCCGGATCAGGCACAGTTGCTGATGCTCCACTTGAACCAGCTGGTCACAAAGATGTTGCTCAGCTCGCAGAGACCCCTCATGCTCTGCCTGCTGAAATCGACAGCGATGGCGCAGATTGTGTTCCATCTCCACCACGGAGCGCACCCGCTGGCGCGCAGCGGCCTCGGCACGACGCCGCACGCGCGCTTGCTTCGCGGCCTGCACGTGCCACCACCGGCACAGCTGATATACAACGTCCCAGGGTCCGTATGCCATCTCTTCCCCGCACTGGAGTTGATTACAGCCAATTGTATGGCTCCTTTGAGCACATATTTACAGGTTTCGCACCTGCGCCTCACCACATCGGTCGTGCTCCGAGAGCAGATCCAGCAGCGGTGTGCGATGTGTACCGCAGCGTCGCTGAACTCCTTGAGTCATGGTGTGCAGACCACGATGCTGCTACAAGCTCGCGGTTTTACCGCTGTCCGTGCTCCACGCATGAAGAAGTTACATCTGTTGTAGCGCGAGCGCTATCTCGCGACGTTGCAAAGAATTGGCAGTTGGTGCTTGATGCCGAAGAGAAAAAGAACAATTGGCCAGGCAGTTGGAATCTCCTCTGGACGTGGTCTTCCTCACAGCGTCCGCCCACGCGACTGGTGCCTAGCATGTTGGTCTGGCAGAGGTGGAACCACTTCGCGGGCATCAAGGCATTGACACGCAAAGATCTGCTCTGCCGTCACCTTGGTGCGGCACGCTCCGCATACGGCGCTGCCTTCGACATCATGCCGCAAACATTTTCGCTGCCTGGAGATTACGTTGCATTTGTAGATGCGTTCACGAGAGCTGCCGCAGACTCAAACTCATCGCAGCCGTTGTGGATTATGAAGCCGATCGGATCAAGCCGTGGGCGTGGCATCTTTATGGTGCGCAGCCTGGAGGATGTGGCCTACGGCGAGCCGCATGTGGTGCAGCGCTACTTGGAGCGGCCTCTCACAGTAGATGGCCACAAGTTCGACCTGCGCCTATTTGTCCTGGTCACCTCCTTTGCGCCAACCGAGGCGTTCATTTACGCCGACGGCTTTGCACGTTTCAGTACGGAGCGGTACACCACGGCAGATATCGCAAACTTACGCGTGCACCTCACCAACTACGCTGTCCAGAATGCATCCGGCACAGTTCCAGCCCCGCTGCGGGGCTTACACTCCGGAGCTGCTGGCGGCAGCAAGTGCAGTCTCACACATCTCTGGTCAATGCTTGCCGCCGGCCGTGCTGGGAAAGGTGCTTTTGACGCCGCTCTGCTATGGCCACGCATCTGCGACCTCGTGAGGCGTGCCCTGTTCTGCGTGCGCGGCGCCATCGGGCATCAGCCGAATGCATTTGAGCTGCTTGGCTTCGACGTCATGCTTGATGATGAAGCGCGGCCGTGGCTGTTGGAGGTGAATAGCAGCCCAAGCATGGAATGCGCTCATCCAATAGATGAGCGCCTCAAGACGCAGCTTCTCGCTGATGTCATGGCTATTGTGGCGCCGCCAGCATTCGACCGCGCCGCTCTTGCTGCCGTGCTGAGACAGCGTAGCGCTGGTGGCGGATTGCGCAATAGCACTCGAGACAGTCTGAATGCGGACTTGAACGCGATCCTGGGCGGCCAACTCCCACGTTGTTTCGGTGACATGCCGCAGCAGCTAGGACTCTTTCATCGCATTGCGCCAAGCGTCGAGTGGGACGCGCTCATGAAGCGCACCAAGAAAGCCGTGTAGTGAGAAGCGCCCTTCGCCAAGTGCGTCAATTGCAACTCTCTCTCTCTCTCTCTCTCTCTCTGTGTGTGTGTGTCTTTACCCGTCACAGAACCATGGCAACTGCTGTGGGCGGCAGCGGCTCTGTTGCAAAGAGCGCCGTCCGGCTGCGCTTCTGCAAGGACTCCAACGACCTGCTGTACCCGTGGGAGGACAAAGCCCGCCGCGTGCTCGTCTTCAAGTGCCGGCACTGCGAGTACCAGGAGGATGCGGGCACGGAGGCGGAGGACAACTGTGTGTACAGACACGTGATCGACCACTCGGCAGCAGAGAAGACGGTCATCCTGGCAGACGTGCGCGCGGACCCGACACTGCCGAGGACGCGCGAGACGACGTGCCCCAAGGAGGGCTGCGAGAACAAGGAGGCCGTGTTCTTCAGCACGGTCACTGTGGAGGGCATGACGCTGTGCGTGCACCTCTGTGCCCTTGCGCCGGCAAAGTGCATCTGTTACGGCCGCGTGCTGAGTCCCTCCCGTCTGTTTCGCGTTCTGTAATAGGTTCTACCAGTGCACAGCGTGTGCGCACCGCTGGCAGGACGTGGTTTAGGGAAATCTCGCGCGCGCCAAGTGGAAGCGGTGCTGTCTCTTGGCCAGCAAGAGAATTCTTCTGCGTGCGTCCCGTGCCGTCCTGGCGCAGACGCTCACAGTTGGCCAACACACTTAAGAAAGGCAGTCCATGGCGGCAGCAAGCAAAGACCATCGCCTATGCAACACGCCCCTGTTGCGCTGGCAACCCGACACTGAAGACCCCGCACAGACGCAGACGCGGGGCCGGTGCTTTGAATGGTTGGCTACATGTGTGTGCAATTGAAGCTACCACGAAGATTGCCATCACTTCAAGTGACAGTGTCACGCTTGCTTTGGCTTCTCCGAGCCCGCTACGTCTTGTTGGACACCCTGGCCCTCCTGCTCCTGCGCCGGCGGGTCGTCAGGTAGCTCTGTTATCACGACGCCAGGGCGGCGTTGTGTCACTCCCCCCGTGGTGTTGCCACCAGCTCGCTGCTCCGCTCTGCTTCTCGTCCCAGACGTGAACACCGTCGAGTTCACAATCAGCACCTCGCCCTCATCGACGCCATACATGCCGCTCGCGTAAGGCGACGGCGACGCGGCAAAAGGGCCGTAGGGAGTGAAGAACACAGGACGCCTGGTGTACACGGTCCTCGTCCGCCGCTCCTCCACTTGTGTCGGTGGGCAGCAGCATAGCGCGCAGGGCAAACAGCAGGCCAGTGGCGCGAGCACGCAGCACAGAGGGACGACCAGCGCGCCGCCAAGGATGAGGGCTCCAGCAAGGCATCCCAGCGGTACCGCAACGCACACAGCAAGCGTGCCGGCGGCGCACACCTCTGCCGCCTCCAGTGGCGGCGCCGGCATTCACACTTCAGCGCGCCTCGAACTGCACAACTGTGTGTGTGAAGGGGGCGTCAGACTTCATCAACCCTAGTCTGCGTGCTTGTCAGCGCGCACGCACTTCGCTTCGTGCGCTTCTTGTACAGAATGCGGTGTCCGCACTCGCGGCACTGCACGTGGTCGCCGGTCTTCAGCGTGTTCTCGAACCCGCAGTCTGCGAGGTGTGGTCACAGAGCGTATGTGTGACTGGGTCAGTGCACGCAACGCGGCTCTTGCAGGCGGGGCAGGCATGGAAGGCGCACCGCCACAGATGTAGGTGACCCCCTCCCGCGGAGCACTCGTCGCAGCGGGGTCAGTGGCCGGCAACATGGCCTCTCTGCACTGCGAAGGGAATTGATGTGGGGTACAGGGTAGGCCCGTACCATATAGTCTCCTCCCTTTCCCGCAAAAGTCAAGTCGTTTAGTCGCGGCCGTCGCCGGCAAAAGTCGCCACGTGGCAGGCAAAAGTCGTGCCTGCGGCGG
>Ga0164296_1004094_pt1 | contig 13406 bp, 12 predicted proteins | sample GEODES057metaG_FD_113533 | JGI IMG/M metagenome (GOLD analysis project Ga0164296, IMG submission 113533) | Dystrophic lake water microbial communities from Trout Bog Lake, Wisconsin, USA - GEODES057 metaG | ecosystem: Environmental > Aquatic > Freshwater > Lake | place: USA: Trout Bog Lake...
GTCAGTTCCCAAGTAAGGGCCGGTCCAGGAAAGACGACGGCCAAAAGCCAAAGCAGCGGCCCCAAGACTAGAACCAGCATCGCCAGGATTAGGCATAATCCAAATATTATCAAAGTATTCTCCTAGGTATTGATTGGCCAAACAGTTTAATGCCACGCCACCCATATACACTAAATTACTACTGCCAGTTAATTCAGCAGCACGTTGTATAACATGCTGTATTAACTTTTCTGCTACAAACTGCCCTGCGGCTGCTATGTTGTTTTTAGTGACTCCAGCGAATTCTCTAGAATCAAATCCTATGTGAAAATTATCTTTAAGAATTACCTCACTATAATCTTCTACAGCATAACTTGACATTTGCCCAACAGCAGAATAATCACCATATGCAGCCATACCCATAGTTATATATTCTTCTTCGTTAGGCTTTAATCCTACTTGTTTAGTTAGCGCACTGTAGAATAATCCAATGCTGTGCGGATAATGTTGTCCCCACATCTTGATATATTCGGCACGACCTGAGCTGTTGTATTGCGCCCGATATATGGATATGGTATCTAACTCGCCTATGGCATCGATAACAACCACAGCCGCTTCCATGTATGGACTTGTTTGAAATCCTGCAGCAGCATGGCTAAGGTGGTGATTGTGGCCACTGATGCTAGACGGTAATACGCAAGGTCCAAACTGTTTTTTCAATATTTGCCTTACAGTGAGTTGATCCCATTCAAGGCCCTCGCCGCTACGAAGCCTACGTAATTGCTTTTTCCAAGGACGTTCGTAATAGGCCACGTGATCTATAGGACCATGATCCATAACTTCTCTCATGAGATCGTTGCACAGGTCAGGATCGTTTTTAATTTTGCTGTAGCGTTCGCTGTGCCCAGCAAAAAGTATACGACCTCGTTCATCAATCACGGTCGCAGCAGCGTCATGATAACCTGCCGATATTCCTAATATATTTTTCATTCTTTTAAAATTCGGGTTTTTATATCTTCTAAAATTGCCAATCGTTCATTGTCGGACATATCTACCCATTGCTCGATTTCATCTAATGTACGCAGGCATCCGAAACACATTTCAGTCAATGGATCAATTCGGCATAATCGAATACAAGGAGTTATCATTTATAGATAAAAGGATCTCTTTTGCGTAATTCTTTAAGTTTCTTTCTATAGCGTAATTCTAATTTGATCTTATTGATTAAATTTTTAATCCAATTCATTTTATCCCTCAATTCTTTTTAAATTTTCGATTTGCTTGCTTTCGTGATCTGAGTCACTCCAGGCATAATCAAAAGTAGCTACAGTATCGTCTACTTCAATAGAGTATATATCTAAGTGGGATCCTAGCTGTTGCCAAATCTCACTAGCATCGGTAGTACCAAAACTATCTAATAGATCTACTTGGCCAATCTTAAGATAACCTAAACTTAAATTGGGATTCTTGGGACCCAGTCCATTGCTTACTAACCAAGCTTCGTAACGATCGTGCTCAGCATCATGCCAAGGTTGATCACCATGCCGCACACTATCGCGTCCCCATTCGATGTCAAATTCACCAGAATAATACTTTAGCGCAGTTATAGCTTCACAAGTAGTGCCAGCACCTACAGTTATATCAGTAGGATCGTTGCCAACATTAAGTGCAGGAGCAGACTCATCCCTAAAGACTTCATATAAGGTTTTTCCAATTTGAGTCCAATGCATGTAGACTCCACCAAGTACTCGATCATACCCATTTTCTGCAAATCCTTTACGATGTTCATCTAACAAATGATATCTAGGTGCATGTACAAACGTAGTGATTTGACTTGGCCGCACCCATGCCCTATCCAATGCCCACTTCCTTTGACTTAGTATAAGCGATTCTAGTTCATGACACAAGAGATTCAATTGCCTAATTGCATAGCGTGTTGCCCAATTAGCATGCTTATAGTAAGTACTTAGATTCCAAACTGTACCCTGAAGAACTTCAAAATGATTATGTAATCTGTTTAGTATATCATGTTTAATGCGTAATTGCTTTTCGCCCAATGCCGGATCGTCAGGAAATCTCACTGTATCTTCCAAGAAAATTTCTTCAATCCAATAGGGTTCTAATCCATTTTGCTGCCAAGTACCAGTACCGTTATAATAATTGATCCAAGTTATGTATCGATTTAGATTATCACATAGATAATCTATAGTTCTCGGAGAATGAGGGAAACCTAAGAAACAAAAATTCTTTTCTAAATGGTAACGAGAATCTAATAGATGCTTTAGAGCTACGATCCAATCTCGTGCTAATTGATTATCTTCAGGGACGATTGTATAGGTAAGTTGATTAGCATGATCAAGAGGATCACGTAACGTTACCTTAATTGGGGATAGATCTGTACCACTCATAAATTTCTGTATCCTGTTTTAATATATCTGCCAGTGTATAATTATCTTGGCGAATACTTTCTAATTTTAACACACGACGCTTACCTTTTACAAGGCCTTCCTGACAGGAATCCGGCCATTGTTCCTCAAAGTTAGGACGTTGTTTTAGTTGTAGTAGTATGTCTTTCATTGCACCTGTGGATTCAGCTGCTAGTTGATCAACACGATTGTTCAATAATTCTCTCGGCAATGCCAATGGACTTAATATTATGTCAGGAGTGAAACTGAATACAACCTTAGCTAATATATCTACATCAAGTTCTTGGGCGAGTCTTTGGATACGACTGACTTCAAATAGTCCTGGGAGAGTGAGTGTGAAATCAATTCGCATTTGGCGTCTGTGACGCTGTATGTCGAGTCCTCGTCGGAAATTGTCATACCATTGTTTATAGTCAAGTCCTGTTCTAATGTATTCTCCAATCTCTCCAGTTCCGTCGAGACTTGCACAAATTTGCCAATCACGTAACTTAGAAAGAATATCACTATACAAATTAATATTACGATACTCAATGCGACTGAGATTAGTATTATACCTAGCGTAGACATTCTGGCCATCCCCTAATTCAATAATGCGTTTCATGTAGCGCCAATGTTGCTCGTACATAAGAGGTTCGCCACCTACCCAATAAACTTCTTCTACACGATGTTCTTCTACTGCTTGAGAAAATTCCTGTTCAACTTGATCTTGTTGAAAACTTTGTATAGCTATTCGGTTTTCTGGTTTCATCCAGGCATTCTTAGGATTGGCCCAATCGACCATGTCATGTTGTCGTTGTTCGGTTTCCCAAGAACTACTTAACATGTCTCCGCACATACGACATTTAAAGTTACATAAATTACTAAATCGATAATCCCAACTAACAGGCTTAGTTGTTGTATAACCTGTTTCATCTGTCTGCGACATCGCTGCTTCATATTTGTGTCCAAACATTTGATTAAAGTAACTACGGTATACACTGGTGTTTAACAGCTTATCATTGCATACTTCGCATTCTGGTAGTGTTTCGCCTGCCATCATACGTCTACGCACTGATCGCATATGTTCGCTATTCCAATGCTGTTCTAAAGTTATCGGTGTATAGGTGCCTGTACCAGACTTTGTATCTATGTATTGTTCAAAGTTTTGTGCAGGTTCCCGTGATGCGCAACACATACGCCTCTCTGTTTGAGGACTGAGATATGTGTGTGTCCAGGGTGCCATGCATAGTGTTTCTGGTTTCATCTGATTATTGTATAAGGTAATGTTTTATCGACAAAGTAGTCGTTGTGCGTTTTGAAAAATTCTTTGATTTGATCAATACCGCCATTTCTAAATGATGCTGGTAGTTCGATTCTATTTTGTAAACATAACGCATGACACCACCCTAACCATCCTAAACTATCATAATTGCCGATGTGTTCCTGTGGCGAAATACATGTAGGTATATAGTTTTTAATTGCAGCTAATACTAACTTTCTATCAGGAGTATATTCTATACTAAGTTGATCAAGTAAACTGAATAACTGATCAACAAAATGTGCAGGGTTTAAAAAGATATTACTATATTCTAAATCAATATGTTTTATATATCTTTCATAGAAATCTGGGCCGAAGCGCCATAATGTTTCATTGGTTAATTCTAATATCTGATCAATATCTAAAGCTGTGGCAAAATTAGTCCAGCGGCTATCACCGTATCTGGCTTTAATCCAAAAATTTAAATAGGTATCAAATACGTTTCTTGACAAAAATACATATACTTTTTCTGCAACAGGATAATGTGTTACTATAAAATTTTTAGATTTAGTATATTCTGCATGGTCATGAAAGTTAACAGGAATGGAATTTTTCCCTGCTGCATTATTCTCAAGTTTCCATAATAAATGCCAAAGCCAATTACCACCGCCGCCCTGCGGGTAAGAGATCGTGTTTACTTTACTTTGCATAACCAATTGATTCTACTAATTCAGGATGATGATCTACTAAATTTTGATTACGTTTTGTATCTAGTTCTCTAATTTTATTATTAAGATCAACGCCGTCGGAACTTTGCCCGCGTCTCATAAAATCAATGATATTGTCAATTTCTTCTCTATTCTTTTTAGATACTGATGCTTGTCTTAATTTAAGTTCGGCTTGCTGTTTAGCCAGTTCAGGCAAGGAAGATATACTTAACATTGCGGGCTCATGAAGCATATTCCAATAGATAAAATCAAATCCCTGTTGATCAGCCCAGTTGGCAACGTCTTCTAAATACATAACATTAAAAGCATTTACTGTGATACATGTCTGTAGCTGTATATTAGGATTACGATCTCGCATGTTTATAAATCGCGCTAAATTGTATTCTACGTCAGACCATATGGCATTACTACGTTGATATTCAAAGCGAGGTCCTACATCGTCCACACTTAGTGCGATTTCTACTGTTTTGAAATGTTGCCAAATATTTTCTGCTTCTTCGGGAAACTGTGTGCCATTGGTATTATAATGTATTTCGACTTGTCCAGCAATACCCATATCTACAATACGATCTAAAAATTGAAAATGTTCTTTAATCATAAAAGGTTCGCCGCCGGTAAATTCTATATAACGAATCTGACCAGACATACGGTTAATCTCATCCCAGAAATCTTGATTGTTTCTGGCCCAGGCACCTTTTTTTAACATTATGTAATGGAAGTTGTCTCGATGATCGGGCACTTCTTTTAGTTCTTCTACAGCAAAAGTACTGGAGCTCCATGACCCGCATATACGACATTTTAAGTTACAGATGTTACCTAACTTTAAATCTAAGAACATGAGCGGCTTAGGATCTTGCGTCCATTGTTCGTCGGGAATCATATTTTCAAGACGTTTTAGTGTATGCATACGTTTACTGGTACGACCAGCATCTTCTTCATTCCAACACTTATTGCATGTTTCAGGACGTTCTCCACGCAGAAATTTCTTACGTAGTTTACGCATATAGTTGCTATCCTGTATGTCAGCTAATTCTGCAGCATGTGATAGATCAAATTTTTTGCCATGTATGTCTACTATTTCCTCTTCGACTAAACAGCAGGGTCGTACAGTTCCGATAGGACTGGTTTCCAAACTAATCCAAGGTAGTACACAAAATTGTTTATGTGGTATTTTCATATTCTTGTATTCAATGGTTTATATTCTAATAGGCATTCAAGTTCCGGAACTACAGATATAAAACTTTCGTTACGTGCCCAATCTAAATCTAAGATCTGTTCCCAAAATTCTTCAAGATATTGGCTGTTGTCCGTAGACATCATAAAATTAATAGCACCTACAAATCCGTTGATAGAACGCTGCGAATCGTCTAATGTCTCAAGCCATTGAATATGTTCTTCAAGTTGCTTTTTAAATTTCAATTTCTGCTCTATTGGCAGTATATCAATCCTATAACCTCTAGGCCCGTGTAAAAGATTCAAATCAAAGTCTTTAGCTTCAATGAATTCTTTTTCTATTAGATAACGATGAAAATTAGTAAGATTCCATATGTTCATCATGCTTAATGTAGTACTAACAATAAAATCTATATGAGGACATTCTCTTTTGACTTCTTGTATATTTTGTTCTATACGTGCCCAATCTGTGCCACTACGTATTATACCGGCACGATCTCCTATATCATCTAAGCTGGCAGCTACACATATCTGAGGGAAATGTTTCCATAGTTCAATAACATTTTCCCGTTTAAATTTTAGTTCGGTGAGATTGGTATTGTATATCAATCTCACCTGTGTATTACCGGTTTCGATCAACATTTTTAGTATGCGATTATGTTCTTCCATGATAAGCGGCTCACCGCCGGCAAAATAAATTTGTTCAAGAAATGGTATATGCGGCTGCATCTGTTCCCAAATGTCCATATCAGTCCGTCCAGCAAATTGTACTCTGGGTGTTGATACTTGTCCTTGAAGTTTTACATCATCGTCATACCAACGACTACTAAATGTTGATCCGCAACTACGACATTTTAAATTACAAATATTATTAAATCGAACATCCCAATGACGCAATTTCATTTCGGGATGTGTACCATCTGAATATGTATCTTCTACTTCTTTAATTAGATGTCCAAAATTTTTATTGCTATCGTTACGCATACTGGTAAACCCAGCAGCTTCTTGTTCGTAACAATCATTGCACTCTTTACAGGGCTGATCAGCCAACATGTTTCGACGTATTTCACGCATTTGATCCGCATTCCATACTTCTAACATAGTTTGTTCTTTAAGATTTCCCACTGGGTATTCAGCTTTAGCTAAACAACAAGGGTAAGCTCGACCATCTGGCCAACCATGTAAGTGTACCCAGGGCAGCATACAAAAGTTTTTACTATGCATCAATCGATGTTGCTGCTGTTCGGTTAAATTTTCCGTAATGGCATCAATCATTTTAAATTTTCTAATTCAGGAATAACCGATAATATATTTTCGTTACGTATTTGATCGAGCTGTTTTGTCTTAGTCCAAAATTGATCTATTAGATGTGTATTGTCAGTTGCGTACATAAACTTAATCGCACTTTCATATCCAACAGTTGCTCTTTGTAATCGATCCAATGGTTTCAACCATTCGATGTGTTGCTCGAATTTTTCTTTAATCTTCTGTTTATAATCTGCGGTAGCAATATCAATTCTAAAATGCTTAGGATCCATTAATATATTGATATTAACGTCCTGAGCACTTATAAATCCGCGATCAACCCAATCTCGGTGGAAATCTGGCAGATGTAAAGCATTCATTATGCTTAGTGTAGCACTAACATAAAAATCTACCTGTGGACAAACACGCAACATTTCTTCTCTGTTTCGTTCCACTTGATTCCAATCTGTTCCTTTACGGATATATTCTCCGTGACCATAAGAGCCGTCGATACTTGCACCAACACTAACACTCTGAAATTTCTTCCAGTATTCAAATACTGTACGATCTTTAAGCTGTGTATGTGTAAAGTTAGTGTTGTAAATTAATCTAACATCGTAACGTCCTCGACGATCTAACTCATCTAAAATGTTATAGTGCTCGTCCATTACCAATGGTTCGCCGCCAGCAAAGTAAATTTGTTCTACATGATCAATGTGTTCAATTAACTGTGCCCACATGTCATTTTTGTCGCGACCGGCAAAATTTAATACACGATTCAGATTGGCCCATTCTGGTCCAGCTAATTTAGCCTGATCTTGATACCATTGGCTACTATAGATATGCCCGCAACTACGGCATTTTAAATTACATAAATTACTAAATCTAATATCCCAATAAGACATTTCAAAACGATCTAAATTCCCGTCGGCTTTTGTTTCGGCAACACGTTTTATATGATGTCCGTGATGTTTGTTAGCACTTTGTCTGCCAGAGAAGAATCCAGATTCTTCTTGTTCGTAACATCTTCTGCATCCTTCTAAAGGTTTTTCTGTCAGCATATCGGTACGAACACGTTTCATAGTATCACTATTCCAAATCTCTGAGAGAGTGTTAGTTTTACAATTTCCTACTGAATAGTAATGATCTGTCATACAGCATGGATATGCTTTACCATCTGGATTGGCATTTAAATGTATCCACGGGTATATACAAAAAACTTTGCTCGTAGCTAATAGTTCCTGTTCACGAGTGGTTAATTCATCCAATGATATCTTCAAGGGATTTACCGATCCATACTCATATATTTCATTAACGTCAGAAGGAAACTTGTCTAATATTGTACGTTTCCATTCTCCATTATCGATATACACTCCTGTAATGGAATTCTCTTTGTCGGCATTAATACGTTTAACTTCTGCTAATTCATTAAACAAATTAGGATTAGTTGATTTTAATATTACAAAATTACTGCTAATATCTACGCTATTCAATGCTACTTGAAGATTCCTTAGTATTATACCTAAGTTTTGATTTTGTACGTAAAAGTCACCAAGGGTCTGTTTAAATACGATTCGTTGATGATCCTGAAACTGAGTTTGATATACTGAACGGCATTGTTCTAATAACCATTGTCGTGCTTGACCATACGGCAATGTATGCCAATGATCAAGATCTATTTCTGCAATAATTTCGTAATCTTTCATAATGTGTTATACCAATCTGCTAATGCAGGGAATGTTCTACAGAAATCTTTGTCTCTGCGCCGATCATACTGTGAATAAAACTGTTTAAAATCGTTTAATAGTTTAGGTCGATCAAATGCTTCACTATGTGGTGTCTTAACTACATCAAGATAATCTATTAGACGTTTTAAGTGATTAATCTCGTGTTCCTGAAGTAACGGATGCGATCCAAACATTTGTAACCATACTTCGAGTACTGATTTAAAATTATTACGTAATTCGTCTGACAACACCAATGCACTTTGGAAACTGGGAAATCTCAAAATGTTTAAGGTAAAACTAACACGTTGTTTTCCGTAAGTTTGTTTAAGTCTCAATAACTGTGTTAAGAAATGCGGCAATGTATCAAGACATAGTGCGTTAATTGTACACATAAAATGCAGTGCCTTGATGTCCGTATGCTCTAATAGTTCTTGCGCATTGTTCATCCATAGTTCGTAATCAAGACCATCACGGATATATTCGGCTTGTACACCTACTGATTCATTACTGGTGTAAATTTCCAAGTGCGGAATATCTTTAACACGATCAACAAAAGCATGTAATTTATCTTTGGGCATACCTAAATTGCTGTTAATAGCCAAACGAGTCTGACTACGACCTTGATTAGATTTAAACCAATCGATCAACTGCCATGTATAACCGGACATCAGTGGCTCACCGCCGGTTATTCTGAGCTCTTGAAGATTTTTATGTAAGTCGGTTTCCCACCATTGGAAGAATGCATCCACATAAGGATTAGATTCACCAAAAGTATACAATTGGCTACTATCGTGAGTGTGAGTAAAGTGATTCCGGCCGTCTGAAACCAAGTTAGTGTAGGGTCCATTGCGCTTAATATCGTTTGCCCAAGTGCTGCTAAAAGCAGGATTACAATAGCTGCAAGCAAAATTACAGGTACGGTCAAAAGAGATTTCCAATGTTTTAAGATTGATGTCGTTTTGTGCAGGAGTTTTAGCTGCTTCATTTAATGCCTCTATTGGATAAATTTTACTTTTATACACACGATCACTGACAGCATCGCGGCCCATATCTTCGATCTTCCAGCAATATTCGCAACCTGATGGACGTCGACCAGCTTGCATATCTGCGCGATCCTGTTTCTTTTGAGCAGTATTATGTATTGCAGATGGATTGGTAGCGATTTCTGATCTATTGATAGCATGTGCTGGCGGATGGTGACAACTGGTAGTTTGTCCACTACCGAGCCATATAGTAGCATTATACCATTTAGCAGCACAGAAACTGTCGCTTATAGGGTCAAGAACCTGCTGTTTAAATTCTAAATCATTCATTGAAATATTTTTTTGTAAACTGTTTAAATTGATCTGGGAATTCGGCACGTACACGGTGCCTCATTATTTGATAATGTTGATGATTGTATTTACATGTATCTTCGGCTGCTGCTAAGAAAGCAGGTAAGTTACTGCTGCATAAATCTTCTACTACTTGGGCAATTCTCTCTAATCGTTCTTGATTATTGTCTATAGTGTCAAAACTTTCATCAATTAAATGACCAAATGTTTTGAATCCTAAATTATGCATGTCTCTATAGTATCCGCGATTGGCTACTGCTATCCACGGATGCTGCATGACAACAGGTTTCCAGATCTTTTCTGTACGGAAACTATAAGGATATTCAAATACTGTTTCACTAACTAAACTGAAGTATGTGTCAATATAGGGTTTGGGAGTTAGATAAATTTCTCCCCACTCGTTACTAAACAAATCAAATTTAGCATAGTGTGTTTTGGATTCAGTTCCTACTTGTGCTTGATATCTATCGACTTCGTACTCGACTGGCAAATAATGTATCGGTGCTATATTAGAATCTAAATTAGTCCAAAGTGCCTGCTCTAAAAGATTGTTTTCTGTAAATCTATTGATTAGATAACTGCGATGTTTTCGACCACGACCATTTAAGAATAAAAATTTATAAGGTTTATCAGTGTTTGCATATATGTCTACAGCATGTTCGGCGGCAGATATATTTTCAGTATAGTCAAATAGTTTTGGCAAAAAACTTTCGTACGGCAGACATGGCCATTCAGGAGACATATTTCCACCGCCTATTACAATAATCTTCCCTGCTAATACTAATTCTGCAATACCATACTTTATAATATGACTACGTATAGTATCTGAACCTTCATGTGGATTACTAAAAACAACTTTGATAATATTGTTTTGGACCAATTCAATAATGCGATCAGTATTGTCAATCATCTGCTGGCGACCAATGACATAAACGGCACCCGGTACTATTGTTTCTTTAGAAAAATCCCAAAATTCTCGATCAGTTATAGGCTTAATTAAATCATGTATTTCGGAAAAAGTATCAACTATTAGCAAGACGCTTACACTCCTGCCAAAATGATTTCATCTCTGGAAACGTATATAAGAAGTCAGTTCCATGGCGACGATCATGTTCGCTAAAGAAACGATAAAAATCTGCACGTTTCTGATCTACATTATCTGTACCTTCACGCATCCAGGCAATATCACGTCGCATACGCTGTACTTCATAGTCTTTAAATCCACGAAACGGACGTTCCGGAGTTTCTAAATATTTTTCCATCCAGTCGGCAATTTGCTCAAGTTTATCTGCATATCCAGGTGGTAGTATCTGTAGACTTTGCCAAGCAGGAGTACGCAATAATGGAGTATCAAACCAAACACGTTGATAGGTCGAGCTGTGCTTTTCACGCAGATTTAATATGTACGTTAATAATGTTTGAAGTCCTGGAATACTTAAATTGTTCATTGTAATAATGAATGTCAGGCTATTACGATATGGTACTTCTGTCAAATAGCGATGTACATATTCAGTTAACCGACTCATGTCTAGGCCGTGTCGAATGTATTGTGCCTGATCGATATTACCAGTATCTACACTAACATATTGCATGAAATGTTCAATATTGGTATTGCATAACTGCTTTACATAATCAAGATACTTTTCAAACAATGGTTGTTCTACAGAAAAATTACTGGTGACATTCAAATGTAAATCAGGTTTAGGTAATGCCAATACATAGTCAAACACCCGGTAAGTGTTCTTGTCCATTAGTGGCTCACCGCCGGTCATTCGAAAGTGACGTAGTTTGGGGTATAGTACTGGCCACCATTCCCAGAATGCATCAACATATGGATTATCCTCTCGAGCAGGTATTGGTCTACGACTACCAACAAAATGACTAGGATCATTATGGATAACACTTGTGGGATAGCCTCCGTCACGTTCAACTTCCTGTTGCCAGCTTGAACTAAATTGCGGACTACAATAACTGCATTTGAGATTACAAGCATGATTAAAATTAACTTCGACATAACTGGGTACAACATCTTCGTCTCCTTGGCTGTTTTTAATCTCGTCGTACGAATCTGCTGCCCAGGGTTCGCCAGAACGATAATGTCTATCGCTTAGTTCACCATGCTTTTCGATATTCCAGCAATAACTACACTCTGGAGGCTTACCACCTTTAAGCATCATAATACGCTGTTGTTTTTTATGTCCAGTATTATGTAATGCGCCGGGGTTTTCTTTGAGCGGTGCAGGATCAATAGCATGCAATGGTGGATGGTAGCAACTGTTGTTAAGTCCTGTTGGTAAATGTAGACTTACTTGTTTCCATTTGGCTAAACAGAGTGCAGGACCTAAGTTGTCCTTCATCCATTCAGCTGAGGCCATAAAATCTGATTTATTCTTCCCAGACATACGGTCCTTTCTTAGGTACAGCAAAACTCAAATAAGTTTGAAGTTTTGCAAGATCATCTCTTGACTTTAAACTACATAATTCATTAGCAAAATGCAATTCAACACCACGCTCAAGTGCTAACTCTAACAACTCATTACGACGATCCTCGTCGTCTGGCAAGCTAAACAGACTACACAATACAATGCCATCTGGGCCTTGTAAGATATCATCCTCAAGTCCTGGTAACCAATCTAAATGTTCGTTTTCGAAATGGTAATCGCTGTAGCTGATTTTATGTTTGGCACAGTAAGGTTCAATGGTGCCACGCTGCATAGGTAATGGAATATATTTGCTAAATGTTGTGTTCCATCCAGCATAGGTAACAAACTTTTTACCAGTATAATCCATTTTAGTATCTACTTCGTAGTCTCCTGGTAAACGGAAAAAGCCGCCCGGTAGTCTACGTCCCCATTCTTCACCTTCGATAAGAATACGCATATCTAAACTGACACGAGTATATCCTTCATCATTGTTAACATTACCGTGTATATGTTCTTGGAAGAACAAATGACTTTGTCCAGGTACTAAAGTGACTGGCCAAGCATGTTTTAGACTTTCATCTTCGAACTTTTGCATAGACCATTTTTCTGCTAACACACGACGAGTAATATCTCTGCTGATATCTAAATCTAACATCCACATTGTGTTGGTTTTTTCTGCACGAGTAAACGGAGTCCAAATAGTTCTACAACCGCGACCATTGCCCACAAATATACCTTGATGGAAAGCAAGTCTGCGGCCTACTTTGGCCTGATTAGGAATAACAACTCTAAGTGTGCCTTGACGTTGAATTAGATATCTGCGTCCGTCTACACGCCCGTCGGTAATCTCTGCTGCAAATTTGTCAAACTTTTGCATAAAGTCTAAACGACTGCAGGCATTCTGTACGTGTTGTTGTACACGGACTAACTTAGTAGGTTCCAATACTAAGTGCATAGTTTCTAATTCTTTAACCTCTGGTGCTACTTCTTGTATTACACTCAATGCCCAGGCCGGCCAGTTATATTTTTCAAGATCATATTCGGCTGTTTTATTATCCCAATGTTGTTCTGTTGCTGATAGCATTGCTATTTCCTTAATCATTTACTAATGTAAAATCAGTTGAATAACTTTTA
>Ga0164296_1004100_pt1 | contig 13395 bp, 13 predicted proteins | sample GEODES057metaG_FD_113533 | JGI IMG/M metagenome (GOLD analysis project Ga0164296, IMG submission 113533) | Dystrophic lake water microbial communities from Trout Bog Lake, Wisconsin, USA - GEODES057 metaG | ecosystem: Environmental > Aquatic > Freshwater > Lake | place: USA: Trout Bog Lake...
ATTGATACGTTCCCATGATTTTTGGGTTTTTGCACGTTTGCGTGAAAGTACCAACTGTCCGTTAGCATCTTCCTGCGATTCAACAAAAACTTCAACGCTGTCGCCGATCTTCAGTTCAGGCGTATCACGGAATTCGGAAACTGATACTAAACCATCTGATTTGAATCCGATGTTTAATACCACATCTTTGCTGTTGATGCTTACAACAACACCGCTGATGATCTCGCCTTTGTTGATGGAGCTGAAGGTACCATCATACATTTTTTCGAGTTTTTCGCGGTCGGCATCACTGTAATTGCCGAATTTCTTTTCGTCAGCGTCCCAATCGAAATCCTCGGTGGTTGCTGCTACTTTTGATTTGATCTCTTCGATCGATAATGAATCAGCTTCTGATTCAATGGTTTCTTTTTCCTGGGTCGCAGTAACTACGTCGAGTTCAGCTTCCTTGGCTTTTAATTCTTTTTCTGCTTCTTGTTTTTTTGCCAAAATAAATTTTCTCCTTTTCCCAATACAATTGGGACTGCAAAGGTACGGATATATTTTTACGTAATAAAAAATATTTAACTATGATTTCACCGATTATGAGGCGTTTAACTGAATATTTTGCAGATTTTTTAGGTTAGATCCGGCGGATTTAATGTTTGTTATCGTTTAACTTATCGTCGATCTGATCAAATATGCTCATAAAGCCAGGTACAAGGTCATCGCGATAATCCGAAATTATAGCATTCATCCTGCCTTCCTGCTCTGTCGTAAACGGATCCGACCAGATCCGCATACATATCCTTCTCAGTGCATAAGCTATTTGCTGGGTATCGGTATAGGTATGCAGGTAGCGGTTGCGGACAAAGCTTTCATAAAAGCGGAAAAACTGACTGGTATCTGCCAAACCCGAAAAATGGAGAAAGTTATCGATCACATCCTGCTCGCAAAACCCCAGGTGTTCGTAAAAATTGTCAGCAGATACTTTGTTGGTGGTCAGTAGTAAATTGTCGAGGATAAGTTCGAGTGTAATATGCCCCAAAAAGAAGGATTTTACTGGTGAGCCTAATATTGCCGGGGCCAGCAGTTGGCGCAATTGGCTGGAATGCACGATAAAGTATTCTGATGAATGGAAATAACGGTCAACTTCTAGGTGTTTTTTCCAGCCTAAAATAATTTCATTGATCAACGGATCGGTACTACTAAGTTTTTCGGGATGTATATTGATACTTTTATCTGCATTCTTTAAAAGGTCGGGCAAAACAGTTCCCAGTGTATGGTATCCCCGGGTTTTAGGGTCGCTTTCCCGGTCGAAATAAAAATGAGATAAAAAGTTCATAAATAGGCAATCGGCGGGATTTTACCCTTACAAGGTACGTATTTTCTCCGGCATTTTGCCCGGGATGTTGATTGTTATGGCTGTTTTTACCGACGGATAACCAAAGTGGTGAACTTGATTACATTGATTTTAATTTATATTTGCGTCCCGATAAAACCGGGTTTGATTGCTATAAAATGAATTTTGTTGAAGAATTGCGCTGGCGTGGCATGCTCCACGATATTATGCCAGGAACTGAAAAGTTATTAGGAAAAAGTATGGTTAGTGGGTATATCGGATTTGACCCGACCGCCGATTCATTACATGTTGGCAGCCTTGCGCAGATCATGACGCTGATCCATTTTCAAAGGGCCGGGCATAAGCCATTTGCATTGGTTGGTGGCGCTACCGGTATGGTTGGCGATCCTTCTGGTAAATCTGCCGAACGTAATTTGTTATCGGAAGAAGCTTTACAGCATAATTTACAGGGGATTCAAAAGCAACTCGAGAAATTCCTTGATTTTGATCGTGGTGCCAATAGTGCGGAGTTAGTTAATAATTACGACTGGTTTAAAAATTACACCTTCCTGAATTTTATCAGGGATGTTGGTAAGCATATCACGGTTAATTATATGATGGCTAAAGATTCGGTGAAAAACCGGATCAACGGCGATACGGGTATGTCATTCACTGAATTTACTTACCAATTGGTTCAGGGATTCGATTTTTATTATTTGTGGAAAAACCATAATTGTGCCTTACAAATGGGTGGCTCCGACCAGTGGGGCAATATTGTAACAGGCACTGAATTGATTCGCCGTAAAGATGGGGGAGAAGCCTTCGCTTTGACGACTCAATTGATCAAAAAGGCCGATGGTTCTAAATTCGGAAAAACTGAAGGCGGCAATATCTGGCTGGATCCGGAAAAAACATCGCCTTATAAATTCTACCAGTTCTGGCTCAATACCAGTGATGATGATGCCCGTTCATATATCCGCATTTTTACGCTTTTTGACCAGGAGCATATACTCAATCTGGAGACAGAACATGCGCTGGCACCTCACTTACGCAACTTGCAAAAAGCTTTGGCAAAGGATATTACTATTCGTACCCATGGTGAAGGAGAATACGAAAAGGCTATACAGTCCTCTGAGTTTTTGTTTGGCAATACGGGAATAGAGTTTTTGAACGAATTAAGTGAGTCGGAGGTATTAGGCATTTTTGAAGGCGTTCCAAACTATCGGATCTCGCTGGATGAACTAGCTATAGGAACAAGCGTTACCGACTTGCTTGCTGTAAGCACCTCCGTTTTTCCGTCAAAAGGAGAAGCCCGTAAAATGATACAAGGCGGCGGGGTGGCGATCAATAAAAATAAAGTTGCGTCACCTGATGACTCTTTTAGTCATGCAAACCTTATTGGCGGGAAATTCCTGGTAGCCCAAAAAGGCAAGAAAAACTATTTTTTAATAATAGCCGAATAATTTGCTTTTACGACAAAAAGTATTTATTTTTGGATAAATGTCGGAAAGTAAAAATAAAGAAGTCAAATTCATGGTCAATGAGCCAATGGCTTTTTACCTGAAGCAAAATAGCAACAGCCTGTTTAATAACCTTTTTGGTGGTCAGGCCTATCCACTCAATGATTTTGATATGCTTCGCCTTACCCGCGAGGGTGTTTCGAAACGTCTTTTACTATCCCTGGCAAAAAAAATCTCGCTGAGCATACAGGAGTTTGCCGATATCATGCATATTTCTGAGCGTACTTTACAGCGGTATGATGATGATGCCATTATTAAAACTGAGTATGCCGAAAAGGCCGTCGAATTAGCCCGCTTATATACCCGGGGCGAAGAAGTTTTTGGTTCGCTCGATAAGTTTAAAACCTGGATGAAAACGCCATTGCACGTTTTCAAAGGTGAAACACCGGTATCGCTTTTGGATACATCCGTAGGTTTTGATATTCTTTTCAAAGAGTTGGGTCGCATCGAACACGGTATTTTTGCCTGATGATCCTTTTTCGCCTCACTAATTCTATGTTTGCGAACGACCTCAGTGGTAATGGGGCACGCTTGTTTGGTGGCAGATGGAATAGCGAAGGCAGACCTGCAATTTATATGGCTGCAACAAGGTCATTGGCAGTTTTAGAATCATTGGCGCACATAAATCCAACCAATATTCCTGAAGACATGGTTTTATTAACGATTGAAGTGCCCGACGATGTGATCAGCCTGGATACCGAACTATTGCCCGAAAATTGGAAAGCATCGCCAGAGCCCCATATTTTAAAACAGATCGGTAATTCATTTCTGCAGAAAAACGAACACCTGTTACTGAAAGTCCCCTCAGCATTGGTACCCGAGGAGTTCAACTACCTCGTGAATCCGCGCAATCCCAATATCGAAAAAGTTAAAATAAAAGCTCAAACGCCATTTAGTTTCGATGAACGGATTCTGAAGTAGTCCATAGTCCATAGTCCATAGACCATAGTCGATAGTCCATAGACCTTTCGCTCCTAACCTTTCACCTTTCGCCTTTCACCTTTAACCTTTCACCTTTCACCTTTAACCTTTCTCCTCTCTAAAGGTCGCTCAACAGCTCCAATTTCTTGGCGTTATATTCTTCCTGCGTGATGAGGCCCTGATCAAAAAGTGTACGTAATTTTTTAAGTTTTTCGGTCAGCTCGTCTTTTTTAGGCTCCTCATGTGCTATGGGTTGTGGCTGGGGAGCAGGTGGAGCATAAATCTCTTCGGCAACGGGTTTAGGGCTTTGCTGTGCTGTACCGCTTTGTTCAAAATTAAAAGAGCCTGATTCTGCTCTTTTTTCTTCCAGTTCGCGTTGGCGCCTAAGTTCGCGCTCTTCTTCTTTACGCTCCTGCGCATACTGGTATAGTTTACGTGCCTGCACTTTAGGTAAGTAATCGACACCCATTTCGGCCTGGTTGGTGGTTTTTACGGTGAAAATGGCACCGATGATCTCTTCTTTGATATGAACATCGACAACATCCTTCCAAACAAAATCTATAAATTTTATGGATAATCCCAGATTAGCCGGAGTGAAAAACAAAACTCTTTTGTTTGTCAAGGCAACACAGTCAGGCAACAGGTTGACCAAGGGTTTTTTTTGGGTAGCGATGTAAATGATCTCTTCGCCTGTTGTCAATAGATCAACTAATCGGGTATATACCTTTTCAACCGCTTTCGGGTCTTGCTGGTCAGTCAAAAATTTGTCCATTTTTGTTATTTCGTGGTTTTGATGCTGGCACAAATTTAGGGATTAATTTGTGGTTAGTTGATTTGTTAATTAGTGGTTTGTTAATTAGTAATTTGTTAATTAGTGATTTGTTAACCGTTGATTCGTTAACCGTTGATTCGTTAACCCGTATTTTGTTTAGTTCTAACAGAGTCCTGTGTAATAATTACTGCCTACAGTCCGATAATACTAATATAACATGTGGCACCAATACAACTGAACCCTCAATCAACCACTAATAAATTACAACCCCGTATATCCGAATTATCAAAACGGCCTAGAACTTCGAAACTGCCATCCTCATATACCCTTCCCAGGTCCTGTGTAGCTATGAATGAGCATGAGTTTACATTTGCCAGATCAATTACATTGATGCCTCCAGTTTGATTATTTTTAAGAACTGTCATGGGGTCGTTGGTATCGCGTGTCAGGATCTTTAGCCAGGGTGGCGTATAAAACAGACCATTGCCGGGGGAATAGGCCTGTGATAACATTTCAGTCATGCCATACTCTGAATGGATCGATTTTACACCAAAACCAGCACATAGTTTTTGATGCAGGTCTTCCCGGATCATTTCCTTGCGCCTTCCTTTCATGCCGCCGGTCTCCATTACGATCAGGTTCGGAAAGTCGATTTTATATTCTTCAATAAAATCGAGTAAAGCAAAGGTCACACCTAAAAGCAGGGTAGGCGTATTGGACGCAAGTTGTTTGTTTAATTGATCGTACAACTCTTTGTATTCATAGAGATAAAAACCACTAGCGGGATTGCTTGAATTTTTTACCAGGTCCCCGGCCATATAAATTAGCGACGAACCTTCTCTTTCCAGGTAGGAAGGCAATAAAGCAAGGACACAATAGTCTTTAATATTGCCATAAAATAGTTCAAAAGTACGCCTGAAACTTTGTTCGTACCAATCCAGATCAGAAACGGCGTGTTGGCTATTGATCATACCGGTTGTACCCGAACTGCTGAAAACAACCTGTACCTGCTCTTTTGTGCTTAATACGGTGTTTGATTTGAAAAAGCTAATTGGCAAAAACGGAATTTCCCGGATGCTTTTGACCTGGTTCGGGTCGACCTTAAGGTTATTGATAAACTCCTGGTATACAGAACAGTTGGCTGCCTGGTGTCGAAAAACTTTTAAAGCAAGGGCATTAAATTCATCATCGTTGCTGATGGAAAAGATTTCTTGTTTCCCCGGTATATTCATTGCTGCAAATATACAGAAAGGACATTTAGCAAGTTCCGGGTTTGAACTGGCGATTCATCAACTGAAATTTACAGAAAAAACAAATATGAATACTTTTAAGATCGTACCGATGTCTGAGGAATACGCCAAACAAATAAGGTCAAATGGCATCGACGAATTTGGAAACCCGGTCATTAAGCAGATCGCCTCGGGCCTGGGGCCTTGCCGGGTATCATTAAAACCTTTTAAGACAAATGTCGATATGCGATTGCTTTTTTGTCATAGTCCGTTTGCTATCAACAATGCTTTTAACCAACCCGGGCCTGTTTTTATTCAGGCGGATGACGTAGCAGCATATAGGGATATTTACAATTTTCCGGCAGAAATTAAAGCCGACAAAGTTAATTTTCCATTGACGTTGATAGGTTATAATAGTAGGCAGTTAATGATACTTACACATTTGGTTGGCGAAGCAGATGTAGACTTATTGATCAATGAAATTTTTGAAAATCATCCGGAGATCGAATTTCTTCATGCACGCAATGCCGAAGCTTGCTGTTATATTTGCAAAATAGAGCGATTGTGATTTTTTACAAACCAATTAGCTTTTTTGTAGTTTATTTGAACGATAATTCTATCAAACAGCAATGAGAACAAGAAAATTAATTACGGGTGCTTTTTTATTAGGGCTACTACTAATTTTTACATCTGCCAGTAAAGGCGATAAGGAAACCGAAAAGCTACGCGATGCCAATAGCGTTTTACAGGATTTTGGCAATTTGAAAGAAAGTATTCCTCACGACCTGATCTCGCAGTACCAGGGAATTGTGATCGTACCAAACCTGATCAATGCCGGAATAGGAATTGGCGGCAAGCGGGGTAAAGGGATAGCAATTGTTAAACTGGATGACGGGACATGGAGCAATCCTGTATTTGTTACGCTTACCGGTGGCAGTATTGGCCCGCAAATAGGTATACAATCAGTTGACCTGGTATTGGTTTTTCGTCATAAAGGTGTATTGACTGAAGTGAAAAAAGGCGATTTTACGATTGGCGGCGATATTTCAGCAACGGCCGGCCCTGTCGGTAGAAGCACCTCAGCAAACACCGACTACAAGCTAGAAGCTGAAGTCTATTCTTATTCGCGTAGTCGTGGTCTCTTTGCGGGTATCAGTATCAATGGCTCAAATCTTGCTATCGACAATACCGCGAACAATAATTTTTACGGAGATGGCGCTAATGCTCAGGATATCTTTGCAAATTCTAAAAGCACCAATAAAGCTGTTAATGATATAAAAACAACTTTGGCTGGTTTATAAATTTACAGTTGAAAAACAGGAAAGCGCCCGACACTCAGGCGCTTTTTTTATGGCTTTGTGAAAGCTTTTCTGATCAACACACCAGATAAGGCCGACATGCCTCCCACCAAACCACCTACTAAGCCGGTTGCCAGCAATAAAAATACCCAATTGTGCAATTGCATTAGTTTCGCCACCCTGTCGGCCAAAATATTGTTATTGGGTAATGTTTGTATCAGGGCCAATATGGTCCATGCTACGAATATTGCAGCAAATCCTGATAAAAATCCCTGGCCCGGTTTCTTGCCAAAAAAGTATGCTGCTCCGAACGCAATCATAGCCAGGGTCCACCAGGGTAAAAAATAACTGCTGGCTATGGTCAATACCAATATGATGAGGAATAACATTTATTTACTGTTTAAAATTAAGGTTGATTTTATCCTGTCTGATTTTTCATCGACTGAACTAAGGAAAAGGAGCTCATTAAGCTGCCCATTTTTCCAGGTTTCAAACATATCGTCATAGTAATGGCTTCCCGGGTTACCCGATTCACCCCCGGGGAAAACACCATAGCCTTTCACTTCGGGCCCTAACTGCACTACCATTCGCCACGAGGGGCCGGTATTCCACCGGAGTGCGTTGACCACATTTCCCCGTCCACCAGCAGAAAAATTACCTGTGCCAAAACCAGGCAGATTGGCCAGATGATTGATAAAGGTTTCTTTCACTGATCCCCATGCCCATTTTTTACCGGGTTGACCTTTAGTTTTTACCAAACCATCAATTGCCTGTTGAAATGCCTTATTTACGATATCTGAGCAGGTTTCTTTGTATTTCGTAGCAGAATTGTCAAACCAGGTGGACCCGGGTTCTGTAAGTAAAAGCCGAACGGTTTGATCATATGACGGGTAATTTAATGCAATGTCTTTCCGACTAAACTTATCGTCCCAGGTCAGGTGAAAAAAGTTATCCCACCAGGCGTCAAAAATACTCGCACCCTCCGAATCTTCAGCATAATATTTATCCCAGTTTTTGATGATCGACAATCCCTTTGCCTGGTTTTCATTTAACGTTGCCGGGTTGATATATTTTAGCATCGTTGGCAATACATCGCGAGCTAGTGTACTATAGCTATCCATTTGCAGTAAACGCATACTGTCAACCGTTGCCTTATTCATTGCAGTCAGCCTGCCGTTGATCCGGCTGGCTCTATAATATTGCTCAAAACGCCAATTGATATAATAAGGATAAGTTTGGTCTGTAGACGATTGATTAGCCGAGCTGACAAAGCCCCTCGGCGGGTTTTTTACTGTTGGATTCTGGTCGGCAGGAATCCAGCCCTGCCAGTTATTGGCCGGGTCACTTCCGTCCATCACAAATTTTCCCTGGTCGCGAAATTTTAGTGGTAGCTTGCCATTAGGCGTTATGGCAATATCTTTCTCGCGGTCGGCAAAAATAAAATTCTGGGCAGGTGAGGTGAAATAAGTTAAAGCTTTCCGGTAATCCTGATAATTTTTGGCCCGGTTAAGCAGATAAAAAGTTTGGAAATCGTCAGATTCATCGTGCGCTATCCATCGCATAGCATCGCCGACAGGTACATTTGCTCGTCCTTTTGGTCTTTGATCAATCTTGTCATAAACTACCGGGCCGTGAAGCGTATAAATCACCGTATCATAAACTGTAGGCTGGCCGCGAACCTTGATCTCCTCAATTTTTTTGCTGGTTTTTACCCACTTATTATCATACCAAAATTCATTTTTCGATTGGTCCTTGAATTTTATTTGATACCAGTCCAATACATCTGCATCAACATTGGTAACGCCCCAGCTGATATTTTGATTATAACCGATAATAACTTCTGGAGCCCCGGGTAAAGAAACACCATAAACATTGACGGTAGGTGAGGATAATTGCACCTGGTACCATATCGATGGAAAGGTAAGATTCAGGTGGGGGTCATTTGCTAAGATAGGGAAACCATTAGCCGACTTACTTCCGGCTATAGCCCAATTATTGCTTCCAACGCCGGGCACTATTTTTTGAGGTTTAACGGTATCACTGGTATTTGCTATAAAATCTGCCGAAGTTTTTGGCAAAGGCAAGGGCTTAAAATCCCATTTAGTGCCGGCAGGAATGATCGGGTCTTCGTGAAATGGATAGTCAGGAAAAAGATCCCGAACAGTTTTAGTACCAAAAACTTTCAAATTGTTGGTCATTTCAAAATCGTCGCTTCCGCCGGATAGTGTTTCCGACATATTTTTAAGCAGGTAAGCACAGTTGATGTACTCCCATTTTTCAGGGGCATAATCCAATAGTTTGAACTCAATCGGGTAGTCTTTTTTATTCAAATGACTGATGTAACTATTAACGCCATCGCTATAAGCCATCACTGTCATTTTACTGATCGAATCCTTCATCAGCCCTTTGAGCGTATTGATTGCGCCATAAGTCATGCCTATACGACGATGGTAACGGTCAATATCAAGCGCTTTCGGCCCAACTACTTCTGAAAGTCTGCCGGCAGCTGCCCGGGTTTGAATGTCCATTTGCCAAAGACGGTCTTTGGCCGTCAGATAACCCTGCACGTAATATAAGTCGTGGTCGTTCTTTGTAAAAATGTGAGGAATATGATGATCGTCGTAACGGACGATCACCTTGTCGCGCAGGCCATCCAACTGCAATTCAGTACCGGAAGATGAATTGGTACTTTCGGCATTTTGCCAGAACCCACTTACGGGATTCAGGAATTTACCAATTGGTGGGATGTCGCCGAATTTGGTTTGCAAGGCCCATATCAGTAACAAGGTAAGCGCGAAAACTACGGTTGCAAGGAATTTCATTTGTTTATTTTGGCTCAGCCTAAATTAAACAAAATGCCTTAAGTAATTCCGGGAAATAGAAATTTAACGTGGATTTAATTATTGACCAAGTCGCAATACCAATTTGAATCTATTTCTGCCAAACGAAGCTGTATCAGCATTATAAATGTTAAAGGCGTAACTTGGATATAATCTTAAATTAAGGGAATCTTTTTTGTAGCCATCTTTCAGCCAGATATTATATGCCGAGGGAATAGCATCAATTGCCTGAAGAGATAAGGAGTAAATTCCATCTGTTTTTGCCGAAACTTTTAATCCGATGCTGGTACCTGCTGGTTTTAAAGGCAATGTATTAATAGCAAGCGGGACATTATTTGATGACAAACTGGCAAGGCTAACTACACCAAATCCCTGCATAGATGGAGCATCTTCCCCGGGAACGTAGGCAGCGCTTGCCGAAGGTTTGAAATTGATCAGAATGCCATCGGTATTGATAGAGTCTTTTGCCAGTTTCAGACGCAGGTAACCATTTACTGAACTAAGTGCTGCCGCATTGTCTGATGTTCCTGTTTGTGTCACCGGTGCACTTGCGGTAGTTTGTGTATTTACGGCTTTCGATGTAATAACAGGGTTTACAGCATCTTTTGTACAGGAAGCAAGAAGGATGCTTGAAAATAACAAAATGGCGCTTATTTCTTTTTTCATGATTGGTCCGTACAAATTGTCGCTCTGGTATAATAAGTTTTTGAACAATGGTTTATACGCGTACAATTGAAATAGGTTTGCAGTATTTATCCACCAGCTTTTTGCAAATCTTTGTAAGATAAAGTATTGAAAAACAGCATAATAAAAATACTTACTTCAAGCGGGGAGCTGCTTTTCGGCACTGGCATGGTGCCATGTTTTTTTGAATACAGACGGATTTTTTCCGACAATTTTATTGAAAAGGTGATTAAAATAGGACATACTTTCGAAGCCTACCGCATAGCATACCTCGGCTATATTTTTGTCCTGCATCAATAAGTTTTTTGCAAGATCGATGCGGTATTGGTTAACAAAATCGGTAAATGTCATTTTCGTTTGACGTTTGAAATACCTGCAAAAAGCGGGTGTCGTTAGGTTAACTTTTTGGGCTACGGTGTTTACATCGGGTTTGAGGTTATAATTGGCGTCGATATATTCATAGATGGCGCCCATTCGTATCTTATCTTTGAGAAAAAACTGCAGACTAATATGATCGTCATTTAGGATCTCAAATTCTGTTGACTGCGCAAGGAATTGGAAAATATCCAGCAATTCTATCAATTGATCAAAAGAGGGGAGTTCATGCAGTAATTTTAACCGCCGGGCTGCTTCTTGTTTGGTTTGACCAAAAAAAGCAATACCAGAGGCCGATTTTTTAAACAATTGGTTTATAGCTGCCAGTTCGGGCGATATACGGATCGCTTCGCCTAAAAAATTTTCCCGCAATTGGATGACTACCTGGTGGTAGTCGCTTCTTAGTCGGTAATCGAAGTTTAAATGGGGCAGGTTACTTCCAATGAAAACCAGGTCGCTTTGTGTATAACCCGAAATGTGTGAACCAACATGCCTGATACCGGCATCGGCTTCCACATATACAAGTTCAAATTCTGGATGATAGTGCCACAAAAAAGTATTGCGCAGACGGGGAGAAAATAATTTGAATGATTTACCCGGTTCAAATTCAACCTTTTCTAATTGTATCTCATTCATCGTTATTGCTCTTTTTTTTCTATAAAAATAACAATAATGGTTAATATAGAGCAAAAACTGGTTATTGCAAAGAATAATGCCAGATAATAATGGTGCTAACTTTGAATTGAAAATCAATTATAAACATGGATACAGCACAAAAAACCATGGGAGCAATGACGATGGCTCCTGCAAATGCTCACAAAGAAATTCCGGGTAATCCTTCGACAGCAAAATCAAGCCAGTTGAAATTAAACGATCGGAGTAATGGCGAACCTTTGCGCGTATTGAGCGAAGAAGACTGGCAGTTTTGGATACATAACGGCTATATCGTTATTAAAAATGCGGTGCCTAAAGATCAGGCAAAAAGATTGGCAGATTACCTTTGGGAATACGAAGATAAAGATCAGAATGATATTGAAAGTTGGTATAAGCGGCCCAATGTTCAAATGCAAATGACTGAATTGAATAACACAGGCATGGTGGAAATATATAACCATCAATACTTGTGGGATAACCGTCAATATCCGCGTGTATACGAAGCCTTCGTGGACATTTGGGGTACCGAAAAGCTGTGGTCTACCATTGATAGGGCTAATCTGAATTTTCCTTTAAGGCCTGGGTTTGAATACAAAGGTTTTATTCACTGGGATTATGATCCCGAGACAAAACCTGTAAACGTGCAGGGGGTGTTGGCCCTGGCCGATCAAACTGACGAAAACATGGGCGGATTTCAATGCGTGCCTGAATTGTATCGCACTTATGACACCTGGAAATTGACACAGCCTGAAGATCGTGATCATTATAAACCAGATGTGACGGGTTTCGAAGTAGTGAAAGTGAAAATGGAGGCTGGCGACCTGTTGATATTCAATAGCCTGGAACCACATGGTATAAGGGCCAATACAAGTGGTAACAAGGTGCGGATAGCGCAATACATAGCAATGATGCCTGCACAGGAAGAAAACGAAGAGCTGCGTCAATGGCGTATCAACAGCTGGCAAAGTCGCGAAGCGATGCAAGGCTATGCCTTCCCGGGCGACCCACTGGAAAGAGAAAAGAAAAACCCGGTTGCCGAACTTAGCCCATTGGGAAGGAAACTTTTGGGATTAGATAAGTGGTAAAAGCATAGACTTTGCGATTTCGCTGCTACTCGCTTTGGTTATAAGATCATAAAATTGATAGATTTGATCTTATGCTGAAGACTTCCTCGATGAGATTTATAAAGGGGCTTGCCTTTGTTCTTTTAGTAACAGGGCAAGCTTTTGCGCAAAATAGCCCCTTACCGGCGCTGGTGCAAAAAAACGGCCATTACTCCTTAATAGTTGACGGAAAGCCTTTTTTTATCCTCGGCGGACAGGTACACAACTCAAGTGCCTGGCCCAAAATGATGCCAGCGGTATGGAGATCGGCGGCTATTTTAAAACTGAACACACTGGAAATCCCGATTTATTGGGAGCAGATGGAGCCTCAGCCTGGAAAATTTGATTTTTCATTTGTAAACACACTTTTGCAGCAATCGCGTCAACATCGGGTTAAATTGGTGCTGCTATGGTTTGGCACCTGGAAAAACGGCAATAATCACTATATGCCCGAATGGATGAAAAGAGATGCTGCCAGGTATCCAAACATTATGGGCACAAACGGTCAGGCCATCGACTCGCCTTCACCGCACGCAAATGCTACTTTGCATGCCGATATCAAAGCCTTTAAAGCATTAATGAGCTACCTGGCTCAAGCAGATCAGCACCGGCAGGTGATCATGGTGCAGGTTGAAAATGAATCGGGTTCATGGGGAAGTGTTCGTGATTATTCGGCTGAAG
>Ga0164296_1004103_pt1 | contig 13383 bp, 10 predicted proteins | sample GEODES057metaG_FD_113533 | JGI IMG/M metagenome (GOLD analysis project Ga0164296, IMG submission 113533) | Dystrophic lake water microbial communities from Trout Bog Lake, Wisconsin, USA - GEODES057 metaG | ecosystem: Environmental > Aquatic > Freshwater > Lake | place: USA: Trout Bog Lake...
AATTCCCCGCCGCCCCGGATGTTGGCGAGCAGGTACACTCCGCCCTGCTCCAGCCACGCGGAACCGATCGTGGCGCTGTAGGCCGGCGTCTCCGCCACCTCAAAGCCGCCGTAGCCGTACAGCAGCGTGGGCTGGCTCCCATCGAGTTTCAGGCCCTTGCGCGCCACCTGGAAATACGGCACCGACGTGCCATCCTTGGACACGGCATGGAACTGCGTGACCTCCAGGCCCGTGGCATCGAAGAAGGCCGGAAGCTGCTTGAGCCGCGCCAGGTCGGCCGCCGTCGCTGCCGGATGGACCGTGCCCAGATAAAGTGTGGTGGGCGTGAGAAAATCCGTGAAGGTCAGGAAATAGTCGTCCGATTCAAATTCATCCACCGCACTGATCCCGGCAATGCCGATGCCCGGCAGCGGGAGGGCCGAACGCTCCCATCGGCCGGCGTTGAAGTGGAGCGCCTCGATCCGGGTGCGGACGTTGTCGAGTTCCGTCAGGATCAGGTAGTTCTTGGTCGTATCCATCGACTCCAAAGACGTCGCCGCGGCAGGAGCAAACAGCACCTGGAAGTCGCGCACACCGGCGAGGAAACGCTCCAGGTCCATCGCAATCAGCGCACCGGACGGGTATGTGTGACCGCCAACCGCCCAGTCAGATTTCAGCCGGATCAGGATCTGGTCGCGGTAGGTGCCGGTGCTCGCGTCCAGGGGAACGTCGAGCTTGCGCAACTCGCCCGCGGGAGCCGCGCCGGGCCGTCCCGCCCCGCGGGGGTCGATCAGGAACAGTTCGCTGGTGAAAAACGTCAGCTGCCGGGTCACGAACTCCCGGCGGTACCCCGGCTCGTTCGTGACGTAGGCCGCAACCGCCAGATCCGCCGGTTTCACTTCCGCTACCGTGACCGCGGCCGTCAGCGGCGTGCCGCGCTGCCATTGCTTGACGATGCGCGCATAGCCCGAATCGGTCATGGAACCGGGACCAAACTGGGTGCCGACATAAATCGAGTCGCGATTCCGCCAGCTCACCTGGCTCTTGGCCTCGGGCAGGACAAAGCCGTCGGCAACAAATGCCTTGGCCCTTACATCAAACTCGCGGATGACCACCGCATCGCCGCCGCCCCGCGAAAACTCCAGCAGGCACCGGTCATAGGTGGGATGAAGGAATGACGCGCCCTTCCAGACCCAATTTTCCCTTTCCGCCGTGGCGAGGCCGTCGAGATCGAGCACGGTTTCCCAGGCCGGCTCGGCCTTGCGAAACTCCGCGAGCGAGGTGCGCCGCCAGAGGCCGCGCACATGCTGCGCATCCTGCCAGAGATTGTAGAGGAATTCGCCGTGCTTCGAAACCGCCGGGATGCGGGCCTTGGAGTTGACGATGGTCAGCAATCGCTCCCGCAGCGCCTTGAACCCAGGCGCGGACTCGAGTTCCTTCTGGCTGAGGGCGTTGTGTGCCCGCACCCAGTCGAGGGGCTTCGCACCCATGACATCCTCCAGCCAAAGGTAAGGATCATCGCCGTCGGCTGCCGCCACCGGCTCCTTCGACTCGGCGGAATAAGCGTTGGAAACGACGGCGCAGGCCGCGAACAGCATTAGGAATTTCGCGATCATGGGGCAAGGGCTTGGACAGTTCGACGCGTCGACTAACCCCGAGCGGGTGAAGGATTCAGGGTCCGACCGTCATGAAAAACCTGCAGAAGAAGCATGGTCGCCTGCCTCGGCCTCACAAGTCCTCCGGACACGTATACTTGCGGTCGGGCGTATCGCTCAGCACCGCCTCGGCGCAACGGCAGGCCTTGGGATTTTCAACCTTGTGGCAAAGATCGGAAAACTCGGCTTGGGATCCGGCGGCCACCAACTGGGCCAGCAGCACCCGGTCGGCCTCAAACGTGTCGGCATTGTCCGTCCGGATGAACGTAAGCTCCGTGAGATCGATGCGAAAGGCCTGCCGGACATAGGCCCGGGCCATCCGGAAGGCCAGGACGGCATCCGCCCGGGACAGGGTGCCCGGCGCCGCCGCCAACGCCGATTTCCCCTCCCAAGCCCGGTAATTGGCGGGAGCCGAGCCAGGGATGATCGTCTGGAAATAAGCGGTCGCCGCCGGGGAAAGCCCGAAGGCAAAGGTACTCGGATCGGCTCCCGTGGTGTTTCCGGCAATGGCACCGGTTGTGCCTGTCTTGGTGCCAGACGAAACCGGCGTCACCCCCGTCAGGGAGATCGAGGCGGCACCGGCAACGACGGGGAACAACCCGGCGCATATGAGCCGACGAATGAATGGCGCGATCATGGACTGGGTAATTGTGCAGCCCAGGCTCAAGGGCGAGTCAGATCGCGAGGTGGTTCGCACCGCCAGCCATCACAAAAACGAGAATTCAGTCACTGCGGTTGAGCCGCAATCACCCTGACACATGGATAAACCGACTCGCTTCAGGGCCTCCAAAATGCGCGATTCATTCGCGCCCGTGATCGCGACTAAAACCTTAAGATGGTGGACCTTACTGGACTCGAACCAGTGACCTTTTCGATGTCAACGAAACGCTCTAACCAACTGAGCTAAAGGTCCAAAATCTGAGGTCGGCGAGTAACGCCAGCGCCGCGCCTCAGCGCAAGGAAAAATCCGCCGCCGCTTCCGCCCGGTCCTTCGCGATCTGCGCCCTCAATTCCTCCACCCCGCTGAACTTCTGTTCCGGCCGCAAAAACCGCAGCCATTTCACCGTCACCAGGTCGCCCGTCTCAAACGGGCACTCCCCGAGCACATGCGCCTCCAGCAGCGGCTCCGCCGCCTGCTCCACCGTCGGACGCAGCCCGTAGTTCGCCACGCCCGGCAGCGCCGTGACGGATTTCGCTCCGGCCACCCGGACGACATACACCCCAAACCGCGGCCGCAGGTCCGGCGCCCAGGCCACGTTCAGCGTGGGAAAACCGATGGTCCGGCCCAGGCGCTTGCCCGGCACCACCGGACCCTCGGCGAAATAGGAATAGCCGAACAGTGCGTTTGCTCCCGCCACGTCACCGGCCTCCAGCAGCACACGAATCCGGGTGCTGCTGATCGGTTCCCCGTCGAAGTTCACCCGTGGCGCGCTGAAGACCGTCAGGCCGTGCTTCCTGCCTTCGGCCACGAGCAGGCCGATGTCACCCTTGCGGCCGCGGCCGAAGCGGAAATTCTCGCCCACATAGATCGCGGCCAACTGCGGCGCCCGCTGTTTCAGCCAGGGAATGAATTCCTCTGCGGCAAGCTGGGCGAACTCCGGCGTGAAGGGCTGGACGACCATCGCATCGACGCCCAGCCGGTGCAGCACTCTGGCCTTGTTCGCTAGGTCCATGATCAGCCGCGTCGGTTGCGTCGGGCGGAAGATCACGCTCGGATGCGGCGAAAAGGTCAGCACCGCGGCGGTCCCGCCGCAGCGGCGCGCCGATTGGACGGCCGCCTCGATCACCGCGCGATGACCGAGGTGCACGCCGTCAAACATGCCGATCGCCAGGTGCAGCGGCGTCGGCCGCAGGGCCGCGTGCTCCAGGCCGGCGTACTGCGCGATCGAATTCACAGGGCCACGCTGGGCGCCGCCGCGTGCACGGGGATCAGAAGCTTTTCGATTTCGGGAATGGGCAGCGCCTCGATCGCGTCCAGCGTGCGCGCCTGAGAAATAGTGAAGCGGTCCGTCGCCGTGCGGCGCAGGGCGGAGAGGTGCGCCCCGCAGCCCAGCTTCTGGCCGAGGTCGTGGGCGATCGTGCGCACGTAGGTGCCTTTGCTGCTGCGCAGGCGGAAATCCAGCTGCGGCGGCGCGAAGCGCGTCAGGTCAAAGCTCATGACGCGGATGAACCGCGGCTCGCGGGCGATCTCCTCGCCCTTGCGCGCGCTCTTGTAGAGGGGCACGCCGTCGATCTTGATGGCGGAATACATCGGCGGCATCTGGTACTGGTCGCCCAGGAACGACTGCATCATCGCGCGCGCCTCCGCCTCCGTCAACGGGGGCACGGGACGCGTCTCGACGACCTCGCCATCGGCGTCCTGCGAATCCGTGGTCTGCCCGAGCTGGATCGTGCCCTCGTATTCCTTGTCGAGGCTGATCAGGTACTGGGAAATGCGCGTGGCCTTGCCGATGAGCATGATCAGCAGGCCCGTCGCCATCGGGTCGAGCGTGCCGGCATGGCCGATCTTCCGCATGTTCAGCTTGCGGCGCAGGCGCGCGACCACGTCATGCGACGTGTGGGCCGTGGGCTTGTCCACGAGGAGCACGCCCTCGAGTTCCTTGGCCTGGCCGATCATGGCGCCGCCTTTGCCTGCTGGTCCACGAGGGCGATCTGCTTGGCCAGCGCGGCCACGAGCCGGGCATAAAAATTCTCGGTGTCCCGCTTGAGGTTGAGCCCCGCGGCGCAGGCGTGGCCGCCGCCATTGAACTGGGCCGCGATCTGGTCAAGCCGGTAGGCGGCATCCTTGGCCCGGAGGCTGGCCTTCACCGTGCCGTCCGGGCGATCCTCAATCAGGACCCCGACATCCACGCCATCAATGGAGCGCGCGTAGTCCACCAGCCCCTCGGTGTCCTCGACAGTCGTGCCGGTGGACTCAAACACGCCGGCGGGAAGTTTCCCGATGCAAACCCGGCCGCCGCACTCCATGCGCAGTGACGCCAGGTAGCTCTGCAACAGCGCCAGTTTGCCAATGGACTCGCGCTCGTAGAGCTCCAGCCCGACCTCGGGGGGCTGCGCCCCGAGGGTGACGAGTTCGGCCGCCAGCAGGAAGGTGCGGCGCGAGGTGGATGCGAAGCGAAACTGCCCGGTGTCCGTCACGATGCCCGTGTACAAGGCCTGCGCGGCCTGGGCGTCGATGGTGAGCCCGTGATCCAGCGCCAGCCCCGCGAGGATCTCGCTCGTGGCCGACGAGCCGCTGTCAATCAGGTTGATCTCCGCATAGCCGATGTTCGAAAGATGGTGGTCGATGTTCCCGACCGGCGCCGGAAAGCGCGCCTTGAGCCGCTCGCCCGGCCGGGCGTGATCGGCGGAATCCACGAACACAGCCGCATAGTCGCGGGTGTCCCGGAGCATTTCGTCGGTGCGCACAAACCGCATGCCCGGGACGAGGAACTCCAGGCGGCGCGGCACCGCGTCGGCATTGACACAGGTGACGTCATGGCCCGCGGCGGCGAGCACCCGCGCCAGCCCGACCTGCGAGCCGATGCAGTCGCCATCGGGGCGGGCATGGCCCACGACCGCGACCTTCCGGCCGCGGAGACGCTCCAGGAGGCGGATAAAATCCGCGGAGAAGGCGGGATAAAACGCGCTCATGCTTCGTCCTTTTTCGCCGGCTCGACCTCGTCGAGCAACCGCAGGATGCGGGAACCCCGGATCGCGGAATCGTCGAGCACGTAGGTGAAGCGCGGCATGTATTTCAGGACGATGCGGCCGCCCAGCTCGGTGCGGATCTCCCGCGACTGGGCCCGGAGCCAGCGGAGCTTTTTCTCGATGCTGTCGTCATCGCCCACGATCGACACAAACACCCGGGCGTCGCGCAGGTCGGGCGCCACGCGCACCTCGGTGACCGTGATCGCGACCGCCTCGCTCTGGTGGCGCTGGCGGAGGATGGCGCTGATCTCCCGCTGGATCAGCTCATTGACGCGAAGGGTGCGGTTGGACATCGGGGAGTCGGGGAAACGGGGCGGAACGCCCAGATGAACTATCCGGTTTCCGAAATCCGCAATCCGGTTTTATCAGAGCGACGCCCGGACCTTCTGCACCTCGTAGCACTCGATCAGGTCCCCGGCCTGGTAGCCGTTGAAGTCGTCGAGCTTGATGCCGCACTCCAGGCCGGCACGGACCTCGTTCGCGTCGTCCTTGAAGCGCTTGAGCGTGCCGATCTTGCCCTCGTGCACGATCTCCTTGCCGCGGCGCAGACGCGCGGAGGCGTTGCGGTTGATCTTGCCCTCGGTGACAAGGCAGCCCGCCACAAAGCCCTTGGCCAGCGGGAAGACCTGGCGGACCTCCGCCACGCCCGTCTTCGTCTCCTTGAGATCGGGGTCGAGCATGTCGGCCATCATCTCGCGAACCTTGTCGCCCAATTCGTAAATGATCTCGTAGCTCTCGACGCGCACGCCGTGGTGCTTCGCCAGCGACACGACGCCGTTCTCGAGCTTGGTATGGAAGCCGACGATCACCGAGCCGGCGGCGCCGGCCATGAGGACGTCGTTCTTGGTGACGATGCCGACGTCGATCCCCACGATCTCCAGCGAGACCTTGGTGCTCTTGATGCCGTCCAGCACCGAGCGGATGGCCTCGGCCGAGCCGAAGACATCGGTCTTGATGATGAGCTTGAGCACCTTGGCCTGCGTCGCCGCGATGTTGGCGAACAGCTGCTCGACGGAAACTTCCTTCGGCACGGCCGCGGCGGTGGTGATGACCTGCTTGAGGCGGAACTGCTCTTCCTCCGCCAGCTTCTCGGCTTCGCGGTTGTTCTTCACGGCCTTGAACGTGGCGCCGCTGTCCGGCGTGCCGGACCAGCCGATGACCCGCACGGGCGTGCCGGGCGGGGCCTCCTTGAGGTTCTCGCCCTTGTCGTCGAACATCGCGCGCACCTTGGCGTAGGTCGCGCCGCTGACAATCGCGTCGCCGACGTGCAGGGTGCCGCGCTGGACGATGACGGTCGCAAGCGGGCCGCGGCCGAAATCAATCTCGGACTCGATGATGATGCCGCTGGCCTCAGCCTTCGGGTTGGCCTTGAGCTCAAGCACGTCGGCTTGGAGCAGGATCATTTCGAGCAGGCTGTCGATGCCCTGCCCCTTCGTGGCGGAAACGGGCACGGTGATGGTTTCGCCGCCCCAATCCTCGGGAGCGATGTTGCGCTGCTGCATCTGGCCCTTCACCTGGTCGAGGTTGGCGCCCTTCACGTCCATCTTGTTGACGGCGACGATGAGCGCGACCTTGGCGTTCTGCGCGTGCTGTAAAGCCTCATCCGTCTGCGGCATGAAACCGTCGTCCGCGGCCACGACGAGCACGGCGATGTCCGTGACGTTGGCGCCGCGGGCGCGCATCTTCGAAAAGGCGGCGTGGCCGGGAGTGTCGAGAAAGGTGATCTTGCGGCCGTTGAATTCGACCTGATAGGCGCCGATGTGCTGGGTGATGCCGCCGGCCTCGCCTGCGGCGACATTGGCCTTGCGGATTGCGTCCAGCAGGGAGGTCTTGCCGTGGTCGACGTGGCCGAGGATGACCACGACCGGGGGCCGCGGGACGAGGAACTTCGACTCATCCTCGTCGGGCTTCTTCTCCTTCTTGTCTTTCTGCGCCTGCTGCTGCGCCACGGGATCGCCGCGGTGCTTGATCTCCAGCAGGAAGCCGTGCTTTTCGGCGACCTTGATTGCGATCGCCTCCTCGATGTTGGAATTCATCGAGGCAAAGCCGCCGGCCTGGTTCAGCTCGGAAATGAGCTTGAACGGCTTCAGTCCGAGGGCCGTCGCGAAATCGCGGACGACGATCGGCGGCTTGAGATGGATGATCTTGACGTCGCCCTGGACGGTCACGACCGGCGCCGCAACGGGAGCGGCGGGTGGCAGCGGAACCGGTGACGACGTACCCGGGAGAGGCGGCGGGGCCGCGGGGGCGCTGCGCGGGGGCAACGGCGGCGGGGCCGCGGGGGCCTTCGCCGCGGGCGCGGCCACGGGGACCGGCAGCGCCGGGGGCGAAACGGGCCGCGGAGCAACCGGAGCCGGGGCGACCGGCCGCGGCGTGGAAATGGGAGCGGGTGCGTTGACGACCGGCCGGGGCGGCGGCGGAGCCGCGGGAATGCTGCGGGGCGGCAGCGGCGGCGCCATGGGCGCGGGCTTGAGCGCGGTGGCCTTGGCCTCCTTCTCCCGCACGATGTCCTGCGCGGACTTCACGAAGGCGCCACTTGGCTTCGGCTTGTGCGCCTCGGGCACCTCCGCCGTGGGAGCAGGAGCCGGGACCGGCGGCACGGGGGCCTTTGCGGCCGCCTTGGCGGCGAATTCCTGGTCAATCTCCTGCTCGTAGATTTTGCTGACCGTGCTCGAGACCGACTTGGTATCCGCCGAGACATAGCCGCGCTCCTTGAGCAGGACCAGCATGTCCTTGCCCTCCATGTTGTGGCGCTTGGCGAGTTCGTGGATGCGGATGCTCATCAGTTAGGGTCGGGGGCGTCGGATTATTTCTGCGCGACGCGCGCAATGATGGTCTGGGCTTCCTCGGCGGTGAATCCGGCGCTCACCAGATCGTCGGCCTCGACGCCCTCGAAGGCGGCGGGGGAATTGATGCCCATGTCGACCAGGCGGCCGGCGATGGCGGCGTCGAATGCGTAGGTCTTGAAGAGGAGCGCGATGGCATTGCCGCGCGGATCGTCGCCCGCGGCCTGGAACTCCTCGATGTCGAGGCGCCAGCCGATGAGGCGGGAGGTCAGGCGGGCGTTCTGGCCCTTGCGGCCGATCGCGATGGCGAGGTCGTCCGTCGCCACCTTGAGCACGATGCGGTGGTTCTTGTCATCGATGATGATCTCGCGCGGCGTGGCCGGCTTGAACGCCTCGATGATCATTTCCTTCGGGTCGGCAAAGTAGCGGATGATGTCGATCTTCTCGCCGCCAAGCTCGCGGACGATGGTCTTCACGCGGGCACCGCGGGCTCCGACGCACGCGCCGACCGGATCCACCTTGGGATCGGTGCTGGTGACCGCGATCTTGGTGCGATAGCCGGGCTCGCGGGCGAACGCCTCGATCTTCACCGTGCCGTCGGCGATCTCGGTGACCTCGAGCTCGAACAGGCGGCGGACAAACTTCGGGCTGGCCCGGGTGAGGATGATCTCGGGGCCGCGCGGCGTGGAGTCGATGGACAGCAGCAGGCAGCGGATGCGCTCGCCCGGCTGGTATTCCTCGCCCGGGACCTGTTCCTTGCCGGGCATGATCGCCTCGGCCTTGCCGAGGTCGACGTAGAGGTCGTTGCGCTCACGGCGGCGGACGGTGCCCGTGACGATGTTGCCGACCTGGTCCTTGAAGTCGTCGTAAATGCGGTCCTTCTCAAACTGGCGCAGGCGCTGCATGACGGCCTGGCGCGCGGTCTGCGCGGCGATGCGGCCGAGCGTGGAAGGGTCGATCTCCTTCTCGATGAATTCGCCGATGAGCACACCCGGCTTCACGAGCTGGGCCTTTTCCACATGGATCTCAGCCTTCGGGTTGCTGACGGAATCCACCACCTTGAGCAGCGACCACGCATGCAGCTGCCCGTTCTTCGGGTTGATCTCGATTTTCAGCTCCTGACCGGAGTTAACCCCTTTTTGCGCCGCGGTTTTCAATGCGTTCGCGATCGTGGCGATCATGTCGGCACGGGGAATACCCTTCTCCTTCTCCATGTATTCCAGGACGGAAAGAATTTCGCTGCTCATAAGGTTGGTCTTAAGGGAAAAAAAAAGCGGGCCGCAGGGCCCACTTTTTCGAAAGTGAGGTTGATTGAGTCGGACAATCTACCGAGTGGCGCCAAATCTTGTCAAGCCCCTGTCCCTCCCCGGCTTAATCCCGCGCCTCGCGTTCCAGCAACCAGCCCAGCAAGCCTTGCGCGACACCGTGACTGGCGGGATGCACCCGGCCGTCAATAACGCCCAGGCCGCGCAGGGACTTCGGCAGCACCACCGGCAGGTCGCCGGGATACCAGTGAAACCACACTCCGCCCAGATCGCGCCCGCTCGCCGCCGCCAGCAAGGGCAGGAATCCGTCGCACACGAGATTATCGAGCCGCGTGCCGCCGACGGTTGTCGCCCCCGACCCCGGCCGCCATGGCCGTCCGCAGTTTCGTGAACTGACCCAGGCGGCGAACCGCCGCAGTGGTTCTTTCCCAGCGCTGCGCCGGCAAGGCATCGGCCAGCGCCAGCAGGCGCGCGGGCCAATCCGGCCGCTCACGAACCCAGTCCGCATATTGCCGGAGGCGCAGCCGCGGATGATTCGCCGGCCGCACGCCCTGCAGGCTCCATCTTCCGGCCTCCGACGCAAAAAACGCTTCACCGGTCGCGGCCGGCTTCGTCCACTCTTCAAGCGGCCGGGCCGCCGCAAGCCGCAGCATGGGCGCGCGATTGAACCGGTAACCCAGGATCTCGAGCACGGCATGATGACACGCCGCCGGCCAGCCCAGCCGCTGCACCCGCACGCGCGCAAAGCCCACTTTCTGCTGCCAGCGGAGTTTCGCATGGCGGCACAACAGCCCGGCCAATTCCTCTGCCGGCAACGCCGCCAGTTCCTCGTGGATTCGGGAGGCCGGCCGGTTGGCCAACAGCTCGACCGCCTCCTCCGCGGCAAACTGCTCGAGATCGTGGTGCAGCAGGGGCAACAGTGCGACGACCGGAATGGCGGAGCCATCCGCGCGCATCGTCACGTGCCCCGGCTCCGGCGGAAACAGCACCACATGCAGCACCACGCCGGCGTAGGCCCGGTCGGACGCGTGGCCATGCGCCGCCCAACCGCCCGCATTCAGGTGCAGCTCCACGTCGCCGACGATCACAGGACCGCCGGCAAAGCTGAGCCGCGCGCCCTTGAAATCCGGGCCGCCCAGGAAATTCCACTTCCCGGGATGCCAGACACGCACACGGCGGCCATCGAGCGCGACCAGGCCGGTCAGGTCAAAGTCTCCCCTCAGCCAGATTTTCTGAAGCAGCTTTTCCGGAAATGAAAACGACCCGTAGAGCCCTTGGATTTCCGCGACCGCGCCCGCCCGCGATCGGAGTTCGTATGTGGGATGAGCGCGACTCACGGGTTTCGAGCAGGGCGGATTAGTGGGCAGAGAACGTGACCTGCCCGAAAACACCGCGGGACGCTGTGGTCGCGGCACGTGACTCCAGTACTGGATGCTTTCATGGGGAAACGCCGGCACCACCGCGGCCGTGGGAACGGAAAGCCCGCAGTGGAGGCGCGGCAATTTTTTTCATCCACGCGGCGATCAAAATTACGCCCGTTGACGGCAAATCAGCTGCACCTCACAAGAAAAATTGAGTCGCCCTCCGCCCCGGCGTTACGCAGAAATTTCTGACCCCTTCGGTCCTCTTGCCCTGCCTTGATGTGTCCGAACCCCTAGGCGATTCCCGTCATTCATACCGAGCGATGCCGAACTTTCCCCATGCGGATCAGGCCAGCGGAAACCCCCTGCACTCATTTCTGCTCGGTCGGACCGAAGCCGGGCGGACATTTTTCCTGATCTTCGGATCCTGCCTCGCCGCGTGGATCGGCTATCATTACCTGAATGCCCCCGTTTTCCGTTCAACCCGCATTGCCACGGTTGCGCTACCCTCCGGCATACTTGCCGCCGCGTTGCTGAAGGCTCCCCGGCGCCATCGGGCATGGTGCGCCATCGCCGCCATGCTGACTCTGGCCCTCCCCTGCTATCGGGACTTGGCCATGGGGTGGCCCTGGCAGGCTGACCTCTGGGATTTGTCCGCCAAGGCGAAATATGCCGTGGATGTCGTGGTGGTGATGGCGTTGGTCGGATGGTGGACGAATGGTGGCATGGATCCGACCAAGCCAAAACATCTGGCCCTGCTCGGTGGTGCCGCCATCGCGAGCATCACGGCCATCGGCTATGCGTACGCTCTGGCGCTCAACGTGATCCCGGCCCCGCTCACGACGCTCGCCGAGGCGAGCCACTCCTGGCATGTCGCGCACCTGCAGGTGATCGGTTTCCTCCTCGGGATCGTCATCCCGGTGCCGTCGCTATTGGTCTTGCACCTGCGGGACCTGCAACCGGCCTCGTCCGCCAACTTTCGCACCGCCGTCGTTGTCGCCGGGATATTCCTGGCGGCAACGCTCCTCATTTTCTCCCAGCCCAACCCCGCATGGATGTTCCTCTCCATGGCGGCCGTGACTGCGATCACGTTTCAGTACGAGCTGACCGGCGCAGCTCTGGCCATCCTAGCCACCGTCGCGGTCGTGACCGCGTATGACCTCGCCAAACTGGGCACGCATGTCCCGGAGGAAGACCGCCCCCGCATCCTCGTCCTGCAGCTTTTTCTCGCGGTCCTGAGCGCGGGCAGCCTCGTAATGGGCTCGATCCTGCGGCAGCGCCGCGTGCTGCAGGTGGAACTTGCCGCCGCCAAGCGCCTCGCCGAGGACGCCGCGGCCCGGAAGGCTGCGTTTCTGGCCAACATGACCCACGAAATCCGGTCGCCGCTCGCGAGCCTCACCCTGTTTTCAGGCCTGCTGAAACGGGCCCGCTCCGCACAGGACCGGCGGGAAATCATCGAGAACCTGCACGAAGGCGGGGAGGCTGTGCTCGCCCTGCTCAACAGCCTGCTGGATTTCTCGCGGCTCGAGGCCCAACAACTGACCCTCCATTCCGTGCCGGTGGACCTCCCGGCGTTGCTCGAACGGACAATCGCCCTGCAGCAGCCCCAAGCGCGCGCCAAGGGCCTGACGCTTGAACTGGAAGTGAAACCGGGCGTGCCGGCAGGGCTCATGGCGGACCCGACACGCGTCCGCCAGATCGTACTGAACCTGACCGGCAACGCCATCAAGTTCACCGACGAGGGGAGAATCGCCGTCCTCCTCCGTTATGAGGACAACCGCGTGACGATCGCCGTACAGGACACGGGCATCGGCATTCCTGACGGACAGCGTGACCGGCTGTTCCTCCGCTTTTCCCAAATTGACGGGGCGCCGGGCTATGCCTCCCGCGGTGGCGCAGGCTTGGGCTTGGGCTTGGCAATCACCAAGGGACTGGTCGAACTGATGAACGGCGACATCGCCGTGGAGAGCAGCAGGGGTCGGGGTTCTCTTTTCCAAGTCTCGTTTCCGACTTATCCGGCAGCCCTCGCAAAGGCCGTCGCCCAACCTGCGGTCTCACCGGAAATACGGCTGCCAGTGCGCGGTCCCGGATCTGACCGCAGTGAGTTGGATGCCACCGAAGTCAGCCGGCAGCCTGCAGCCGGACAGAACCGTACCCATAAGACTAAAGGGGGCACCGCTCCTATTTTGACGGCGAACCGGTCAGTAACTTAGCAATGGCCGGCACCAATCGTGCCTGAGCGGCGAAACTCCCCAGCATCGCGGGCGAGGTAATCCCCAGTTTGTGCATCAGATTGCCGCGATGAAACTTGATGGTGCGCTCGGCCACGCCGAAATCGGCGGCGATCTGCTTGTTAAGATCTCCGGCGGCGAGGCGCGCCATCACGCCGCGTTCGCGTTCGGTCAGCGTGTCGATCCGGCGGTGCATCTCGTGCGTTTCGGCATCACGGGCGATGGCCGCAGCGACCGCCTGCAGCAGCACCTTCTCGTCCACCGGCTTGGTCAGAAAATCCACCGCGCCCTCCTTCATTGCCTGCACGGACTCGGGCACCGAGCTTTGCCCGCTCAGGAAGACGACCGGCACACGGCCGCCGCGAGCATTCAACTCCCGTTGCAACGCGAGGCCATTGCGACCGGGCATCGAAAGG
>Ga0164296_1004106_pt1 | contig 13372 bp, 15 predicted proteins | sample GEODES057metaG_FD_113533 | JGI IMG/M metagenome (GOLD analysis project Ga0164296, IMG submission 113533) | Dystrophic lake water microbial communities from Trout Bog Lake, Wisconsin, USA - GEODES057 metaG | ecosystem: Environmental > Aquatic > Freshwater > Lake | place: USA: Trout Bog Lake...
AACGCCAACCAAACCGCAGCCAAGACCCCAAGATCGTCGTCAAGTCCGATGCGTCGGAAGCGCAAACAGGAGAAACCGGATCATCACAGCGTCAACATGGGGGTTGTTGGAGGTGCCCAGCTTTGCCCTTCCAACAGTTCATGAACAATAATGTCCGACGAGAAGATTTGTCTTTTTTTTCAGAACTGGCGCATTTACCACCATCAAGCCCCCAGGAACTCGCGCCGTGGCGCGTTTTAGTACCGGCATTCCTAATCAGCGAAATCCGCCGCGCTTTCGAAATGGGGTTTCTTATTTTCCTCCCTTTCCTCGTCATCGATATGGTAGTCGGAAGCGTCCTGATGAGTCTCGGCATGATGATGCTGCCACCGAACGCTGTATCTCTGCCATTCAAGTTAATCTTCTTCGTGACAATCGATGGGTGGCGGATGGTTGCAGGTAGCCTTGTGCAAAGCTTCGTATCAGCCAACTGAACGTCTGAACTGCGCATAGTTCCGACAAAATTCTGGCATGTCGGAATTTCGATCCTGAAGGATTTTGCGGCACTGACACATAGCACAACCGTCGCAACAGTTGATGGAATAGCCGACAGGCCAGTGGCGGTTTCAAGCTCGGGCCGAGCTATCTAGAATACGCCGTTGGAAGCTATAGCGGCTAAAGGGATGTCGCTAAAGAGTATCTAAAACCACCCGCGTAGCCAGCATAAAAAACGTCCGCAAGCACGTCTGTCCCCAGACATTCGATCTGAGTTCGATGCGTCGTCTCGCGTTTCGCAACGAATCGGCGCCAAAAACTAACAGCAGATCCGTGCCATTCGTCGACTATGTCGGTTGATCACCATCAACAACCTTACCAACATCGACGCCAGAGCCGTTAGAAGACGTTTGACGTGTTATAGGAATTGTTTTGACCCGAACCTCGGGCTGCGGTTTTGCGAGATCCACATGAAGTAGGCCATTATCAAGCCAGGCACCGCGGACATCAATTCCTTCGGCTAAGACGAAAGATCTCTGGAACTGCCGAGCAGCGATGCCACGGTGTAGAAAGACGCGCCCATGAGAATCATCAGCCTGACGCCCCCGTATCACCAGTTGATTGTCTTCCTGCGTTATCTGCAGGTCATTCATCGTGAAGCCCGCAACAGCCAATGTAATCCGCAGCCCGGTTTGGCTGATTTGCTCAATATTGTAGGGCGGGTAGCCATCGGCTGAGGTTTTAGCTGCGCGCTCAATCATCTGCTCCAGATGATCAAAGCCAAGAAACAACGGGGACGTGAACATACGCGTGGTCAAAGGGCCTCCTCCATCGAGCGAAGCGTCGGTCGAGACCCGAAATGGCGTCTCCTACCTGTATCTTGGCACCCATATCATCGGATGCAAGAGGGAAGGACGCTAACTGATAGGTGGTGATCGCAGCCACCGGTCAGGCATGCGCGAATGTAGCTAGAAACCTAGGCCGTGTGGACGGAATCCCAGCCATGCACATTAAGAGGAATCTCAGCGCCTTCTTGATGTGATTCGTAGCGAGCCGGCTTGCATGGGGACCGGCGATGCTGACGCATGATGACCGAGGAGAAGTGGGATCTTGTGGTGGACATCTTCCGCCGCGTGCGCTCGAAGCGCGGCGGCAAGGGCCAGGACGACCGCCGGTTCCTGAAGGCGCTGCACTATTTCGTCGTTCACAACATCACCTGGCGCGCGCTGCCGGCGGAGTTCGGTGACTGGAACACGGTCTGGAAACGCTACTGGCGGCTGTCCAGCGCAGGCAGCTTTGAGGCGTTCTTTCAGGCGCTGGCGGCCTGCAGCGAAACCGCCGGGTTGATCCAGATGTTCGACAGCACCACGGCTCGTGCCCATGTCTCAGCGGCTGGCGCAAAAGGGGGCAGCCAAATCAGGCACTTGGCCGCTCCCGCGGCGGCTTCGGCACGAAGATCCACGTCAAGTGCGACCTCGATGGGCTGCCGCTCGACTTCCATCTGACCGGCGCCGAAGCCTCTGACAGCAAGCAGTTCGAAATCCTGCTCAGCCAGGAAGCCGATGTCACGCCGCGCGCCGTGATCGCCGACAAGGGCTATGATGCCAAGGCCAACCGCGCGGCCGCACGAGAACACGGTAGCCTGCCGGTCATTCCCTATCGTTCGAACGTCAGGGATAAGCCTCGGTTTTTCTCGAAGACGCTTTATGCTCTGCGGGCGCGGGTTGAGATCCTGATCGGCAAGGCAAAACGATTCAAGCGGCTTGCCATGCGTTGCGAAAAGACCGGACGGAATTACGCGGCGGTCGTCGCCCTTGTCTTCGCGTTCATCTTGATCCAATCCGTCCACACGGCCTAGCGTTTGACCGCGAAACGGACGCTCTGTGTGCGGGCAGATGTTCCTCGCGGCTGGAGCGGTTGGCAGCCTCGACAATGGCGCCCCCGGCCAGAGCAAGGTCCTTCGTCCTCGTAACGACGGCACCAGCGACCGAATGATCGCTCTCTGATACCCTGAACCGAAGCTGCGTCGATTGGGTCCGATTCGCCGGCCTCGAGCGATCGAGGATAGGCTTGAACCTGATGATGCGGGCCTCCTGAGGCGCTTCCGACCGGCGCATCCATGACCTTGAAAGCCCTCTGACTTGCCGGACAAATCGTGTGCTACGTAAATCGGATACGTCGTCTGCTACCAACAATAACGTTTTGTTAATCTTGACAGGACTAATTTAGTCCTGTATTAAAATATCAGTTAGCGCGGGTGGATGCCTCGCCTAATTGGGACGTCCGTTAACGCCATTGCCAGCATGGGATGGTTTACCGGGACGTAAAGTCCCTCCTGCATTCGGATCAGGCTACGCATTGATAATGAATGGCCTGAGGCTGCCATGTAAAATCGCGTCACGTATTAGGCGATGCACGGTAGCATGACGAAAGGAGCCTTCAGAATGGCCTCTGGTGCCCTTAACATTGCCCCTGAGGGTAACCTAACGCGGTATCTTCAAGAGATACGCAAATTCCCCATGCTGACCCCAGAAGAGGAGCTATCACTCGCTCACCGCTGGCGGGATACGCAAGATATGGAGGCTGCGCATAAACTCGTTACCTCGCACTTGCGCCTCGTTGCCAAGATCGCAATGGGATATCGCGGTTATGGATTGCCAGTCGGCGAACTGATCAGCGAAGGCAATGTTGGAATGATGCAGGCGGTCAAGCGGTTTGATCCGGATCGCGGTTTTAGACTAGCCACCTACGCGATGTGGTGGATTCGCGCGGCAATCCAAGAATACATCCTGCACTCTTGGTCGCTGGTCAAAATGGGCACCACAGCAGCGCAAAAAAAGCTGTTCTTCAATTTGCGCCGCTTGAAGGGCCAGATGCAGGCGATCGATGATGGCGACTTGCACCCAGAGCAGGTGGCGAAAATCTCCCGGGTTCTGGATGTGCCCGAACAGGACGTGGTGAACATGAATCGCCGCCTCGCCGCCCCGGATCACAGCTTAAACGCTCCGATGCGGCAGGACAGTGAAGGTGAATGGCAGGATTGGTTGGTCGATGACGCCGAAAGCCAGGAACAGGCGATGGCGGACCAAGAAGAATTTAGCGGCCGAAAGGCGCTGCTGAATAGCGCGTTAAAATCACTAAATGAGCGTGAGCGTCATATCCTAATTGAGCGGAGACTGAAGGAAAATCCAACCACGCTCGAGGACCTCTCCCAGCAATACAACATCTCTCGCGAGCGCGTCCGCCAAATCGAGGTACGCGCCTTCGAGAAACTCCAGAAAGCCATGAAGACACAAGTCGCAGAACGGCGAGCGGCCTCCGCGTCTCAGCCTTCGCAGGCTCTGGCCTCCGCGTAACGCCAAACGGCGCAGCTAAAAAGACGTCAGGCTCGATCTATGTGATCGCGCCTGACGATCTTTGTCGCACTATCGCTCAGAGGTTAGGCAGCCACAGACTGGACACCAGCAGCGACGTTAAACGGCGCCTCGGTCTTTTCTCGAATTTCCGCAAGCGTCACACCGGGAGCGAGATCGATCAACACCAAACCATTATCTTGGCCCTTCACCTGAACCTGGAAAACACCCAGATCGGTGATAATGAGATCAACGACGCCAGCCCCGGTCAGAGGCAGATTGCAGCGCTTCAGCAACTTCGGCTTGCCGCCGGCAGTATGCTCCATCAGCACGACCACGCGCCTTACACCGGCAACCAAATCCATTGCCCCGCCCATTCCCTTGACCATTTTGCCTGGAATCATCCAGTTGGCCAAATCGCCGTTCTCGGCGACCTGCAAAGCGCCCAGGATCGAGATATCGATGTGGCCGCCCCGCACCATCGCGAAACTCGCCGCGCTATCGAAGAAACTGGTGGTCGGCAATTCCGTCACCGTCTGCTTACCAGCGTTAATCAAATCGGCATCTTCCTCTCCCTCAAACGGGAAAGCTCCCATTCCCAACATGCCATTTTCAGAGTGCAACTGAATGGACATGCCATCGGGGATGTGATTGGCCACCAGTGTCGGAATACCGATACCAAGATTAACGTAAAAACCGTCTTTCAGTTCGCGAGCCGCGCGGGCGGCCATCTCATCGCGAGTCCAAGGCATGGAAACCTCCAATCTGTAATAGGATGGGGCCGCTTCAGGCGGCACGCTTGCGTACCGTGCGCTGTTCAATCCGCTTGTCGATGCTATCGAGCTTGACGATGCGATTAACGAAGATGCCGGCCGTCACGATATGGTCGGGGTCAATTTGACCCGGTTCGACAAGGTCTTCGACCTGCACGACTACCATCTCACCTGCAGTGGCCATGATCGGATTAAAATTCCGCGCCGTCTTGCGGTAAACTAGGTTTCCTTCGGTATCCGCCTTCCAGGCATGGATCACCGACAGATCGGCGCGCAACCCACGCTCCATAACATACAAGCGCCCGTCGAATTCTTGCTGAGGCTTGCCCTCAGCGATTTGGGTGCCCGCGCCCGTCGCCGTGAAAAAGGCCGGTATACCGGCACCGCCCGCACGGATACGCTCTGCAAGTGTACCTTGCGGATTGAATTCAATCTCCAATTCTCCTGCGAGATACTGCTTCGCGAAAGTCGCGTTTTCTCCAACGTAGCTGCTAATCATCTTCTTAACTTGGCGGGTTTGCAGCAGAATCCCTAGGCCGGCGTCGTCCACGCCGGCATTGTTCGAAATGATCGTCAAGTCCTTTAAGCCGCTGTCGCGAATCGCCTCGATCAGGGCTGACGGAATGCCGCACAGACCAAACCCTCCCGACATGATCGTCATGCCGTCACGCAGTAAGCCGCTCAGAGCTGATTTTGCGTCTGGGAATATTTTATTGACCGCCATGGAACCTCCAACGGTTGAAGCACGCAGTGATTGCCGAGCTGAGCCTGGATCAGCAAGAAACCCACATGAATGTCAACTCATGCTTGTTGTGCGATAGATGGAGAACGCGACCACCCGGAATAGCCGCAAATGATTCGGCAGCTTCGTGGTCGGTTTCGCCCTGAAATTTGATCGTGCAGACGATGTGTTTCGCTGCGCCTGCATCAATCCAGCGCCGCACTAGGGCCAGCAGACGCGCCGGGTAGGCAATCACGTCGCTGAACAGCCAATCCACCGGGTATGGGGTTAACCCAAACGCACTTTCACGCTGCTCTGTCACGCCACGCATCGCCAAAACGATCGGCGCTAACGGTGCTTTGTCAACCGCCACCACCTCCGCGCCAAGGCTAGCGACGACCCAGGTCCACCCACCGGGAGAGGCGCCGAGATCCAAGCAGCGGTCCCCAGGCCCCGGCCACTTCCCAAGACGAACCAGCGCCTCCCACAGTTTCAGATAAGCTCGGCTGGGCGGGCCGGCACGATCCTCAATAAAATTGCAGACACCGTTGACGAACGGGCTCGATTTTGTCGGGCTCGCCAGCAATCTGTCAGGTGCCAGCAAAGTCCAGCCCCCCAGATGGGAGGAGGGCGCAACCTGGGGAAATATTATTGGTGCCGCCTTCACCGGTGGGAGGCGCTCCGTAATCAGCGCCATACGGCGATGAAACACCGCCTCATAGCCCCCCCAATTGCGCTGCACCTGACGCAACTGATCAGCCGCATCCTTGACCGACCGAATCTCGGTTTCGCACGGGTCATACCAGGTATCCAGCGACCAGGAGGCAGCAACCGGCGGGTCGGATGATAGTGCTAACCGGCCATGCCAAGCCTCTATCCGGGCACCGCGGCGTGCGAGTTCTTCTGCCAAAGGCCGTTCAAACTCTTCTGCCGCAAGATAGGCAGATCGGATCATGGCTGCCGCGAAAAAAGGGCTGACGCTGCAAGCAGTAGCCATCCCAGGATCAGCATAGTTCCGCCCAAGGGCGCCACAAATCCCCAGGAAACGCCGGTTATGCCGTGGCTGTAGACCGCGCTGCAGAATACCGGCGTGCCAACGACAAACGCCGCACCGGCCGAATGCGCCAACAGGCCGCCACGCGGTGCCCACAGGCCAATAGCCAGCAGCGCCAAGGCGTGCCAGCCCTGGATCTGCACGCCACTCTCAACCATCCGGCGGCCATCAATACCGACACCAGACAAGGCATGCGCCGCAACTGCGGCCATTGCCACAGTGCCGCAGCCCATCAAAGAACCGCAACCAATCCATATTCTCTGCATTCCGCCTGTTCCCCGATTGCACACAAGGCGGTAACAATCCCCTCATGCCCCGCGGCGATCTTTTTCCTGAGATTGGACCCTACGAGACCGGCTACCTGCCGCTGTCCGGAGGTCATGTGATGTATTGGGAGCAGGTCGGCAACCCCGCCGGTCGCCCAGTCTTATTCCTGCACGGTGGACCTGGCGCTGGAGCTGGCACCGTGCATCGACGCTTTTTCGATCCACGCCACTGGCGAATTCTGATTTTCGACCAACGGGGCGCCGGTCGTTCACGCCCCCTCGGCGAGCTAGAGCAAAATACCACGCCACTGCTGGTCAACGACATAGAGACACTCCGCCAACATCTCGAGATCGATGACTTTCTGCTGTTTGGTGGATCCTGGGGTTCCACACTGGCTCTAGCCTATGCCCAGGCACATCCCGATCGCGTCTCCGGCGCCGTTTTGCGCGGCATCTTCCTCGGCAGAGAGCAAGAGGTCGAATGGTTTCTGCACGGCATGCGCCTAATCTTCCCAGAGGCACATGCGGCGTTTGTCAATTTCCTACCCGAAGCCGAACGGAGCGATCTGCTGGCCGCCTACCTCCGCCGCCTGACCGACCCTGATCCGTGCGTGCATCTTCCCGCCGCACGCGCTTGGTCCGTCTATGAGGGGACCTGCTCCACCCTCCTGCCCAGCCCGGAGACTGTGCTCGGGTTCTCACAAGACCGCACCGCGCTCGGCTTGGCGCGAATCGAAGCGCACTACTTTGCTAACCAGTTGTTCCTGCCGGAGGGCGGCCTGCTGGCTCATATGCACAAGATCAGCCACATCCCCGCTGAAATCATTCAGGGTCGCTACGACATGGTCTGCCCAGCGAGAACGGCCTTCGAACTCGCGCAAAACTGGCGCAACGCCCGCATGACCATCATCCCCGACGCCGGCCATTCGGCACTAGAACCAGGAATTCGTCGCGCGCTTGTCGCAGCTGTGGAACGCTTCCGCATTGCGCGGTAGATAATTGACCCGTGTCATTGACAGTTGCACGACCATGCCCATTCCCTGTCTTCTGGGATTTCAAACCATAGCGAAAGGACGGCCCTTATGAACGCCGCGATCGATCTGAACGGACAATTTTCCAGCTTTGACCCCGCCGCTGATCCGGTCGCGAAGGCACAGTCCATTTTTGCAATCTTGCGGGCAGAATCGCCCAAGACGGACTCACTTAATCAACTGACGCCCACCATTGTGGATGCACTCCATGCGCATGGTCTTTATCGGACCCTTTTACCCAAATCGCTGAACGGCTACGGCGTCGGACTGCAAACTTTCGTGAAGGTCATCGAGACACTGGCATCCGGCGATGCTTCAACGGGTTGGTGCGTGTGCCAAGCCAGCGGCTGTTCGATGGCCGCCGCCTACGTCGATAACGAAGTTGCCCGGAAGATCTGGGGGGATGACCCGCGCGGCGTCCTCGCCTGGGGGTTTCAGTTGCAGGCGAGGGCAAAGGTCGTTCCAGGCGGTTACGAGGTAACAGGCCATTGGGGATTCGGTAGCGGCGGCCACCATGCCACCTGGATGGGCGCACATTGTCATATCGAACTGCCCGATGGCTCCCTTTTGAAAGATGACAACGGCAATCTGATCGAGCGCACGATGATGGTCCCGCAAGCCGCATTGCAATGGACGCCTACCTGGGACGTCGTCGGGTTGCGCGGCACCGGCAGCGACGAATATCGGCTTGAAAACGTATTCGTCCCGCAAGCACATAGTGTCCGCCGCGACATCGATGCCGAACGCCGGATCAACGAGCCGTTCTACCAATTCACCACCACCAGCGCCTATTCAACCGGCTTTGCTGCGGTTTCCATGGGTATCGCGCGCGGGATGTTGGACGATCTGAAGGCCTTGGCACAGACCAAAAAACCTTCTCACACCGCCCGCACACTCCGCGACAGCCCCGTCATGCACCATCTCGTCGCGCAGAATGAAGCCAAACTGCGCTCCGCCCGAGCTTTCGTTCTGGAAGCAATCGCCGAAGCAGAAGAGACCATTCGGCAGACAGGCACATTGACGATCGAGAACAAGGTGATGATGCGGCTCGCTACGACGTCCGCGATCCATCGCGCCAAGGAAGTCGCGGAATTCGCCTATCATGAGGCCGGCGCCACCGCGATTTTTGCCTCCAATCCGTTCGAACGAAGGATGCGCGACATCCACGCGTCAGCCCAGCAGGTGCAGGGCCGAACCGCCCATTTGGAAGTCTGCGGCCAATATTTCCTCGGCCTACAACCCGCCGCTCGGCATCTCTAACGCGATATGGCCGCTGCGCCCACGCCAAGCACTCTGCTACGACCCATTTTACCAACTGAACAATCAACGACTTGCGTGCTAGCGAGCCGCGTTCACCGTCCGCGTTGTTGAAAGAGGAGCCGCCATGAAAACCGCCGTCATCGGACTAGGCAGCATGGGGATGGGTGCAGCGCTGAATTTACTGCGCAAGGGCCATAGCGTTACCGGATGCGAAATTCGCGAAGAAGGGCGCACGGCGTTCATCAGCCATGGCGGTAACGCGGTGGCTTCGCCAGATGAACTACCCAACGACCTAGACGCGGTCGTGGTGTTCGTCATCAACGCCACGCAAACCGAGGCAGCGCTCTTTGGCCCCCAAGGCTGCCTGTCACGGATGCCAAAAGGATCCGTGATCATCTGCTGCGCGACCATTGCACCAGAAGCCGCGAAGGCGCTGGGTAAACGGTTGGATGATGCCGGCTACCTGATGCTTGATAGTCCGGTGTCTGGCGGCACCGCCGGCGCACATGCTGGCACCATGACCGTGATGGCATCGGGCTCTGAAGCCGCCTTCGCCAAAGCTGACCCGGTGCTACAGGCAATTTCCACCAAAGTCTGGAAGCTCGGCACCGAAGTCGGAGTCGGCAGCACGGTAAAGATGGTGAATCAATTGCTCGCCGGGGTGCACATCGCCACGGCCGCCGAGGCGATGGCATTGGGCATCCGCGCCGGGGGAGATCCCGAAACGCTGTTCAAGGTCATCTCAGAATCTGCTGGCAGTTCTTGGATGTGGCAAAATCGTATGCCCCACGTTCTGGCCGGTGATGATACGCCAGCCTCGGCCGTCAATATCTTCGTCAAAGACCTCGGAATCGTGCTGGACCAAGCACGCTCACTAACATTCCCTTTGCCGATGGCCTCTGCCGCGCACCAACTGTTCCTGGCCGCGGCCGCAAACGGCCAAGGCTACAAAGACGACGCTTTCGTCATCCGGGTCTGGCAAGCTCTGACGGGCATACCGTTGCCCGAGAAAGCCTGAAGCGCCACCGCCGGCCATCGCCCCCACGACGACAGAAATATTCGATAAAACAGCTTCCTAGGCTGCCAGCGCGACAGTCGGCAAGCATGGAAACCGGGCCAGACAGGATCAAGCAGGCACGCCTGCCACTTTGCGGGTCCAGCCTAAAACCGCCCGCACCACGCACGCTGGCTGCTCGGGAATCAATGCGTGACTGGCAGCCGCGATAACAACAACGCTGACGCGGTCTGCGCCAAGATCGTCGACAATACCATTCCGGGTCGCTGCCGGGCGCCACGGGTCAAGCTCAGCCTGAAGATCCAGAACAGGCGCAACGCCCGCATGCCACCAGTCCGCCTGCGGTGTCGCGGCACTGGCAGCGCGCTGCGCCCGCGAGGCTGCGGGATGCCAATTCGCCAGCCAAGACGACGGATCGTGGCCTGGGGCAAAAAACGCCACGCGTAGCGCCGCCAGCCGCACATCGTCGGGCAAGGATGTATCGACGCACGTCGCGAGTTCATCCCGCAACCGTTGATCCGCTGTCTTCGCCGCTGCAGCAGCCAATATCGTTCCCCTGACAAGATGTGGATGATCAGCAGCAACGCAGCGGCCTATCCATTGGCCGAATGCATGGCCCAATATAAACGCGGGTCCTCCGGCCTGGCGTTCAATCACCAACGCGACATCGCGCGCGTAGTCATGCAGCGTCAGACCCGTCATGGGGCCATAACTGCCCGCCATGCCACGCGGCTGGGGTCGCAGTACCCGATAACCCACATCCGCAAACCGCTCTGCGATATCGTCGAAATCGAGTGAATCACGGCTCGAGGATGGCAATAGAACAAGCGGTGTGCCGACACCGACGTCTGGTCCATCAACCAGCGTTACGATCGAAACATCCCCCTCTGTGACAACCAGTCGCTGGCGCATCTTCTTCCTCCCCCATTTTATGCGTTGCCCTTATCGAGAGGTCTGCCTCTGGTCCAGCAAAGAGCATGTCGCCAGCCCGGTGCTCGAGTTGATTCATCCGCGTTTGCCTTGTAACCCCGGCAATCATGATCGAATTTACCCAGGCTCCAGCCGTGCTTCCCGCCGGGGAGCGTATCTACGCGATTGGCGACATCCACGGCTGTGCACGGCAACTTGCCAATCTACACGCCATGATCGCCGCCGATCTCACCGCTCGGCCGATCGAGCAGCCGACCCTGCTACATATCGGCGACTTCGTCGATCGTGGCGCAGACAGCGCCGGGGTGATCGAAATGCTGGCAACCGGGTGCCCGATCCCCGGAATGAACATGGTGAATATGCTTGGGAACCATGAATTTACGATGCTTGAAGCCATATCCGGGGAGCGCGCCGCCGGCACGGACTGGCTGTTCGCCGGCGGCGAGGCCACGCTTCGCAGTTATGGCGTAGACCCAAAAGGGCCACGCGACACATGGCCCACCGCGGTGCCGCAAGCGCATCAAACCTTCCTGCGGGGTCTCAAATTGATGCACCGTGCCGGAGGTTACGCCTTCGTCCACGCCGGAGTCCGCCCCAACATCGCCCTACAAGACCAGGTACGCGACGACCTGCTGCGCGCGCGGCAATTTTTTCTGTATTCCGAGGCCGATTTCGGCGCCGTGGTCGTCCATGGGCATACTCCAGTCAAAACCCCGGTGATCAAACACAATCGGATCGCCATTGATACCGGCGCCGTATTTGGCGGCCAAATGACCTGCGTTGTGCTGGAGTCTGATCAAATCGGCTTCCTCTTCGCCGATCCGGTGGACGAGCCCGTATCCATCGTCCATCGATAGCCGCGCCATCTCGATCCGCCCCGGCAGCCCCCCGAAGGACAGGTGCAAGGAGTAGGTTGTCAAGATGACCGAAGCTCCACCCACAGGCAACAAACCCCCAGAAAGCAATTAGCGCGTCATCCAGCAACGCGTCTGTTCCCCTAAGGCTGGCTTCCTGCTAGCAAGCTGCCCTTGGAGACCTGACGTAGACCCATGTTCGATTTTGCTTGGTCCGAAATCATGCTGATCGGTGCCGTCGCATTAATTGCGATCGGCCCTAAAGACATGCCCGCAGCTATCCGCACCGTGACCGGCATGATCAAAAAGGCGCGCCGCATGGCGTCCGAATTCCAGACCCATGTCGATGACATGGTGCGGGAGGCCGAACTCGGCGACGTCAAACAGGCTTTCAACGATCTGCGCCGGATGGATGTCTCCTCGGCGGTCGAAAAGATGGTCGACCCCGATCAGTCACTGCGCAAGACGTTCGAAGAAAACCCGCTGGATGCCCCGCTTGATGCCCAGAGTTCGATACCGAGTGCGCCCGATGGCGCCGACGCATCAGGCGATGGCTTGCCGCCGGCAAATCTCCCGCCCGAGGCACATAGTGACGCGACCGACAACGCCGCCGAATCGGTAGCGCCGGCCGAACCGGAAGGGCCGGTAGCGCCCGCCTTTATCCCGCCGAACCTTGTGCCGAAGTCGCTGCCGACGGCCGCCTCGCCGTTGCCCCCCGCTTTCATCCCGCCCGAAGCTGCGTTGCCTTCCAAGCACAACGCCTAGGCCCCCAATCAGATTTACGGACCACCGCCCGTGGCAGAGCCCGCTGAAGACCAGATCGACGACAAGCCGATGCCCCTGCTCGAGCACCTGATCGAGTTGCGCCGACGCCTTATCTGGTCCGCGGCGGCATTCCTCGTCTGCTTTATCGGCGCCTACTACATCTCCGGCGACATTTATTACTTCCTGGCAAAACCGCTGGCCGATGTGCTGCACGAGCAGGGCATGAGCGGGGATCCGCATCTGGTCTACACCCAGCTGTATGAGGCGTTCTTTACCAAAATCAAGGTCGCCTTCTTCGGCGGCGCTTTCGTCGCCTTCCCGATCATCGCCGCGCAAATTTGGCTGTTTGTCGCCCCCGGTCTCTATCGCAGCGAAAAGAAGGCGTTGCTGCCTTTTCTGCTGGCCACGCCGATCCTGTTCACCCTCGGCGCAGCGCTGGCCTACTACTTTATTTTTCCTTTCGCTTGGCGCTTCTTCGCAAGCTTCCAGGACAAGACCGGTGGCGGTGGCGTGCCGATCGAGATGCTGCCGCGGGTTAGCGAGTATCTGGACTTGGTGATGAAGCTGATCTTCGCCTTCGGCATCACGTTCCAGTTGCCGGTGGCGCTGACGTTGTTGGCAAAAGTTGGCATCACCTCCTCGGGACAGTTGAAGAAATTCCGCCGATACGCCTATGTGGGTATGTTCATCATCGCCGCGATCCTGGCGCCGCCGGATGTCATCACCCAAACTGGCCTCGCGGTGCCGCTGATCGCGCTTTACGAGATATCCATCCTCTGCGCCCGCTGGGTCGAGCCCAAGCCTGTCGAGGTCTAAACCGTGCACGATATCCGCGTTATTCGCAACGATCCCGCCGCCTTCGACAGCGCCATGGCG
>Ga0164296_1004107_pt1 | contig 13369 bp, 11 predicted proteins | sample GEODES057metaG_FD_113533 | JGI IMG/M metagenome (GOLD analysis project Ga0164296, IMG submission 113533) | Dystrophic lake water microbial communities from Trout Bog Lake, Wisconsin, USA - GEODES057 metaG | ecosystem: Environmental > Aquatic > Freshwater > Lake | place: USA: Trout Bog Lake...
GCGGGTATAGCCATCCAGCCGCACAATCGCCGCATCGGCAGCGCCTGGGCGTTTGACCGTCTGCCCGCCAATGGTGCTGTCATACTGGTCCCAGATCCAGGCGCGGGAGGCGAGATCGGGGCAGGCGAGCAGGCTGAGCAATGCCGCACGAATGCCGACGCTGTCAGCCACCGCACCGAGAGCAGTGCGCTTTGGTGTTTCGCTGGTCGGGCGATGATAGAGCGGCGCCTGATCGGCCAGCGGCGCGAGCGGAATATCGGCTTCCACCACGCCGTTGTGCTTGACGACGATGTGCCCGGTATCGGTCAGATGGCCGATCACGGCGAAATCCAGGTCCCATTTGGCAAAGATGGCGCGGGCCATTTCCTGCCGGTCCGGGCGCAGCACCATCAGCATGCGCTCCTGGCTTTCCGACAGCATCATCTCATAGGCGGTCATCTCGGTTTCGCGCTGGGGCAAATGATCGAGATCGAGTTCGATGCCAACGTCGCCTTTGCCGGCCATTTCCACCGAGGAACTGGTGAGACCGGCGGCGCCCATGTCCTGAATGGCGATAATGGCGTCGGTGGCCATGAGTTCGAGGCAGGCTTCGATCAGCAGCTTTTCGACGAACGGGTCGCCGATCTGTACCGTGGGGCGCTTTTCCTCCGAGTCCTTCTCGAAGCTGGTGCTGGCCATGGTGGCGCCGTGGATGCCGTCGCGGCCGGTTTTGGAGCCGACATAGACCACCGGGTTACCGATGCCGGCGGCAGCCGAGAGGAAGATTTTGTTGCGATCGGCAATGCCAACCGTCATCGCGTTGACCAGCGGGTTGCCGTTATAGGCGGGATGGAAATTGACTTCGCCGCCCACCGTCGGCACGCCGACGCAGTTGCCGTAGCCGCCAATGCCGCGCACCACGCCATCGACCACCCGCTTGGTCACGGCCAGTTTCGGGTCCCCGAAACGTAAGGCGTTCAGGTTGGCCACCGGGCGGGCGCCCATGGTGAACACGTCGCGCAAAATGCCGCCGACGCCGGTGGCTGCGCCGGAATAGGGCTCGATGAAGCTGGGGTGGTTGTGGCTTTCCATCTTGAAGACGGCGGCCAGGCCATCGCCGATATCGACCACACCGGCATTTTCGCCCGGGCCGTGAATGACCCAAGGGGCCTTGGTCGGCAGGGTTTTCAGCCACACGCGCGATGATTTGTAGGAGCAGTGCTCCGACCACATGACGCTGAACACACCGAGTTCGGTAAAGCTCGGCGTGCGGCCCATGATGGCGAGCACCCGACCATATTCGTCCGCGCTCAGGCCAAACTGCTTGGCCAGCGCCTCATTGACCTGTTGCGCCATCACGCCACCTCCAGCGCCGCGAGCGCATCGAATAAAGGCTTGCCGTCGGTGCCACCCATCAGCGGATCGACCAGATCTTCGGGATGCGGCATCAGCCCCATGACCCGCAGGCTGGGGGACAGGATGCCGGCGATGTTGCGGGCTGCCCCGTTGAAATTTGCCTCGGGCGATACAACGCCCTCGGCGGTCGCGTAGCGCAGGGCGACGAGGTTTTCACCTTCCAGCCGGTCCAGGGTGGCGTCATCGGCGAAGTAGTTGCCGTCGCCATGCGCCATGGGGGCGCGGAAGACCTCACCGGCGCGGTAGCCATTGGTGAACGCGGTATCGGCGCGTTCTACCCGCAAATGGCAATCCATCGACAGGAAGCGCAGCCCGGCATTGCGCAGCAGCGCCCCGGGCAGCAGCCCGGCTTCGGTCAGGATCTGGAAGCCGTTGCACACGCCGAGCAGGTAGCCGCCGCGGGCCACATGGGCGCGGATCGCCGCCATCGCCGGGGATTGAGCGGCCATTGCGCCGCAGCGCAGATAGTCGCCATAGCTGAACCCGCCGGGGATCACGACCAGGTCCAGGCCGGTCAGATCGGCGTTTTTGTGCCAGAGCATCGCCGGCGCCCGGCCGGTGCTGGCGTGCAGCGCGATCGCCATATCGCGTTCGCGGTTGATCCCGGGGAAGACGACGATGCCGGCCTTCATGCTTTGATCTCGACCTTGAAGCTTTCGATCACCGTGTTGGCGAGCAGTTTGCGCGCCATTTCCTCTGCTTCGGCCTTGGCTTTGGCGGGGTCGGTTTCCGACAGTTCCAGTTGGATGATCTTGCCCTGGCGCACTTCGCCCACGCCGGCGAAGCCCAGCCCGTGCAGGGCCTGGCCGATCGCCTTGCCCTGCGGGTCCAGCACGCCCGCTTTCAACATGATCGTCACTTCCGCTTTCATTGCATGACCTCCGGCCCCTTCATGTCCCGTACACCCGCTTCCGGCAGAATCCCCAGGCGGCGCGCGACCTCCTGATAGGCTTCCTCGACCTTTCCTAGGTCGCGCCGGAACCGGTCTTTATCCATTTTTTCGTTCGTCTTGCTGTCCCACAGCCGGCAATTATCCGGGCTGATTTCGTCGGCCAGCACGATTCGCATCTCGTCGTTTTCCCATAACCGGCCAAACTCGATCTTGAAATCAACGAGGGTGATGCCGACGCCGAGAAACAGCCCGGCGAGGAAATCGTTGATGCGCAAGGTCAGGGCTACGATGTCGTCCATATCCTGCGGCACGGCCCAGCCGAAGCAGGTGATATGCTCCTCGGAGACCATTGGGTCGCCGAGGGCGTCGTTTTTGTAGTAGTATTCGATGATCGAGCGGGGCAGGCGGGTGCCTTCCGCAATGCCCAGCCGGGTGGACAGGCTGCCGGCGGCGACGTTGCGCACAACGATTTCGACCGGGATGATTTCCACTTCTCGGATCAGTTGTTCGCGCATGTTCAACCGGCGCACGAAATGCGTGGGGATACCGATATCGGCCAGCCGCATCATCAGATATTCGGAAATCCGGTTGTTCAGTACGCCCTTGCCGGTGATGACCCCTTTGCGGGTGCCATTCAGGGCGGTGGCGTCGTCTTTGAAATACTGTACGAGGGTGCCGGGCTCCGGCCCCTCGAACAGGATTTTGGCTTTACCCTCATAGAGCTGGCGGCGGCGGGCCATTGGCGTTCCCAGTTGCGATCGTCGGCGGGCGGCTGCCCAAAAATGCTGCAATGCCGCAAATCCGGCGGTGCGGGAAGCGGTATAGCAGGGACGCCGTCTATGTCATAAGGGGGGCTGCCCCGCCCCATATGCAAGGCCAAAGCGATGCGTCTGTTTTATGCCGCCCCGATTGTGCTGCTTTTGTGCGCCGGATGCGCCAATCCGGACCCGGTGCAGGTCCGCGCGCGCATTCTGGCGCAACAGGCGCAGGGCCAGCCGGTGCCAACGCCCGCCGCGGCGCCGGTGCCCGAATGTGGCTTGCCGGCACGCTTTGACACTCTGGCGGTGCAGATGGTGGGGCTGCAGCCGGTGGTGCATATCGGCATGGACGACGCGACGGCGACGATGGTGCTGGATACCGGGGCGTCCGAAACCATCGTGACGACCGGGCTAGCGGCCCGCTTCAATGCCCGTGCCGCGCAGCCGGCCGCACAGCGTAGCTTCGTTGGCATCGATGGCCGCACCAGCGTGCAGCGCGGGTTTGTCGATACGCTCACCCTTGGCACCGCGACCTTGCGGCAGGTTAACCTGACCATCAGCCCGGCGAGCCTCGGCACGCCGACGCAGCCGCGCGATGGGTTGCTCGGGCTCGACTTGCTGGGACTGTTCGATATGGATATCGACTTGGCCGGTGGGCGCGTGAAGCTTTATCGCGGCAAACTATGCCCCGAGGCGACGACCCCGTGGTCGGTGCCAGCGACTGAGTTGAAGGCGCGACGAGCGAAACTCGATCCGCTGTTCGGTGCCGAGCAATTGCCGGCCAATCGGGCCGAGCAGCGGGCGGCGCGGCTGGAAGTGCCGGTGGTGCTGGACGGCAAAATTGTCTGGGCATTGATCGATACCGGGGCGACGAACACCGTGGTCTCCGGCGAGACGGCGGCTGCGGTGGGGGTGACAGAGGCGATGCTCGCCACGGACCCGGTGGGACAAACACTCGGTGCCGGCGGCAAAACGGCGCTGGTACATTGGCATGGTTTCAACAGTTTGCGCGTTGGTGGTGAAAACCTGCCGCAACCACGCCTGCTGATCGGGCCGCTGCCGGCCGGGACAGCGATGCTGCTGGGGGCGGATTATCTGCGCAACCACCGCATATGGCTGAGCTACGCGACGGCAAGGGTGTTTGTCGCCAAGGAAAAGGTGGCCGACTGAAACGACTACGGCCAGAGGGTTGCCTCTCTGGCCGTGTTGCGATGGGGTGATCCCGAGGCTTAGGCCGGGATCACCACGTTCAATTCCTCGATCCCATGCACGAAGCTGGACAGCACCCGTTTCGGAGTGCCGTGCACTTCGATCTTGGGGAAACGTTTCAGGATTTCTTCCCACAGGATCTTCAACTGCATTTCCGCCAGCCGATTGCCGACGCAGCGATGGATGCCGAAGCCGAAGGAGAGATGCTGGCGCGGGCGCTTGCGGTCGATGATGAAGGCGTTTGGATTTTCAATCGCGCTGTCGTCGCGGTTGCCGGAGCAGTACCACATCACGACCTTGTCGCCCTTCTTGATCAACTTGCCGCCGACTTCATGATCTTCCAGCGCGGTGCGACGCATATGCGACAGCGGGGTTTGATAGCGGATGATCTCCGGCACCATGCTGTCAATCAATGACGGGTTATCAACCAGTTTCTGGTACTGGTCCGGGTTCTGGCTCAGCGCCCAAAGCCCGCCCGACATCGAGTTGCGGGTGGTGTCGTTGCCGCCGACAATGAGCAGGATCAGGTTGCCGAGGAACTGATCCGGGTTCATGTGCCGGGTCGCCTCGGCATGCGCCATCATGGAAATCAGGTCTGGCTTGATCACATCGGCGTTGAGGCGCTCGTTCCACAGCCGGGTGAAATAGGTGAGGCAGTCGGCCAGGATTTCCTCGCGCTCTTCCTCAGATTTCACCAGTCCGGCCGCGAGATCGGCGGTGGCAACGTCGGACCAATAGGTGAGTTTGCGCCGATCCTCGAACGGGAAATCGAACAAGGTGGCCAGCATTTGCGTGGTCAACTCGATCGACACTTTTTCGACCCAGTTGAACATCTCGCCGCGCGGCAGACTTTCCAGCACTTTGACGGTGCGTTCGCGAATGCCGACTTCCATCATCGCCAGGTTTTGTGGCGCCACGATCGGGCTGACCGCTTTGCGCTGTTCGTCATGACGCGGGGCGTCCATGGCGATGAAGCTTTCGCGGCGCACTTCGGGGCGGCGGTCGCGGATGGTAATCCCGCCCAGTTCCGCCGCCGAGGAGAACACCTTGTTGTTGCTGTCCACCGCCATGATGTCGTTATAGCGGGTGATCGACCAATACGGGCCGAACTGGCTGTCGGCGGTGTAGTGCACTGGGTCTTCGGCGCGCAGCCGGGCGAAATACGGATAGTGTTCCTGGTTTTTGAACAGGATCGGGCGGCCGGGGTCGAGCTTTTCCAGCGGCAGTGAAAAGGCTTCCGAGTCAAGCTGGCCAGTCGGGAATGGCGCGTCGTTCATTGTCTTTCCTCCCGGAAAAGCCGCGGCCGGTTATGCCCGGCCTGCGGCGCGGTTCATGTTGGTGCTTAGTGTTGCCCCTCCGGCATACGCACCACAAGGCCTTCGAGCGCTTCGGTCACGGGAATCTGGCAGGAAAGGCGCGAATTCGGCTTCACTTCGGCGGCGAAGTTCAACATCGCGGACTCAGCCTCGGTACGGGCGCCGGTTTTGGCTTCCCATTCCGGCTCGACGAACACGTGGCAGGTGGCGCAGGCGCAGGCGCCGCCGCAATCGGCGTCGATCCCAGGCACGGCGTTGCCCACGGCGGCTTCCATCAGGCTTTTGCCGAGTTCGGCATCCACCGTGTGCGCGGTCCCGTTATGTTCGATGAAAGTCACTTTCGGCATAATCACGTCCCTCGGTTTGGTTGTTGCCCGGCGCCCGTCCGGATGGCCCGTTACGGCTGCGCCAGATCTTTCATGGCCATCGACATATCACAAATTTTGTCGGCTGCCAGTTGGGCACCCTTGGAAATCAGCAGGCGGCCAGCCATGAAGGCATCTGCCATATTCACCGCTTCGACCGCGCGCAGGGTGCTGTCGTCGGCGAGGTGGAAGACGGCGAAGCTCTCGGTCGCCGGATCGCCGCGCAGCACCGTGTGGGTGGCGCCGAACGGCAGGCCGACGATTTGCAGTTTCAGGTCGAACTGATCGGACCAGAACCATGGCACTTCCGGCGCCACCGGTGCGCGGCCGCAAATGGCCCCGGCGGCCTGACGGGCTTGCTCGAGCGCGTTCGGCACCGATTCCAGCCGGAAATCCCGGCCGTACTGTGGCAATGGGCGCCAGGTGCAATCCCCGACCGCGAACACATCCGGGTCTGACGTGCGGGCGGCGAGATCGACGATAATGCCCTGATCGCAGACTATGCCGGCATCGCGGGCCAATTCCAGATTGGCGACCGCCCCCACGCCCACCAGCGCCACGTCGCATGGCACCAACCGGCCGTCGCCGAGGCGCACGCCGCTGACGTGACCATCGGCGCCTTCCAAGGCCGCCACCTGGGCGCCGAGTTCGATGGTCACACCGCGCTTGCGATGCGCGACTTGATAGGCTGCGGACAGGGCCTCGGAGGCGACCCGCGCCAGTACCCGGCTTTCGCGTTCGATCACCGTCGCCGTTGCGCCCAATGCGAGTGCCGAGGCGGCGGCTTCCAGCCCGATATAGCCGCCACCGACCACGGCCAGTTTCTTGCCGGGCCCGAGGGCGGCTTTGAGCTTGTCTGCGTCTGCGGCGGTGCGCAGTTCCAGCACGCCGGACAGGTCCATGCCCGGTATTGGCAACCGGCGCGCGCGCGCGCCCGTCGCCAGGATCAGCCAATCATAGGCGACCGTTTCGCCCGCATCCGTGCTGACCGTTTTGGCCACCCGGTCGATGGCGGTCACCGTGGTGGACAGGCGCAGCGCGATCGCCGCCTTGTCGTAAAACGCGGGCGGGCGCAACGCGAGGGAAGCCGCGTCCGCTTCCCCCTTCAGCCAGGCTTTTGAGAGGGGCGGCCGCTGATAGGGCGGGATCGGTTCGGTGCCGAACACGGTGATCCCGCCGTTGAAGCCATATTGCCGCAGAGTTGCAGCCACCGCGCCGCCGCCATGGCCGGCGCCGACGATGACGATCTGCTTTGGCGTGGTGTCGGACATGTTACCTCCCGATTTGCGGCATGCTGAATTCGGCGCCTGGATTGGCGCCCCAGCGCTGAGTGATGGCTTTCATGCGGGTGTAGAAGCGGACGCCTTCCGGCCCATGCATGTGATGGTCGCCGAACAGCGAGGCCTTCCAGCCGCCGAAGCTGTGGAAGGCTGCCGGCACCGGGATCGGCACGTTGATGCCAACCATGCCGATTTTGATCGCGCTGGCGAAATTGCGAGCCGCGCCGCCATCGGCGGTGAACAGAGCGGTGCCGTTGCCAAAGCGATGGGCATTGATCAACTGGATCGCATCGCCGATGGACTTCGCCCGCACCACACCGAGCACGGGCCCGAAGATTTCCTCCTGATAGATCGTCATGTCAGGGGTTACGTGGTCGAACAGCGAGCCGCCGATGAAGAAGCCTTTCTCATAGCCTTGCAGGCTCAGGCCGCGACCATCGACGACCAGTTTGGCGCCTTCGGCCACACCTTGATCGACATAGGAGGCCACCTTTGCGCGATGTTCGCCGGTAACCAGCGGGCCCATCTCGGCTTCCTTGTCCGTGCCCGGCCCGACTTTGAGGGCGCGAATGCGCGGGGCCAGCTTTTCGATCAACCGGTCGCCAACATCGCCAACCGCCACCGCAACCGAGACCGCCATGCAGCGCTCGCCGGCGCTGCCATAGGCCGCACCCATCAGCGCATCGACCGCACCGTCCAGATCGGCATCCGGCATGACGACCAAGTGGTTCTTCGCCCCGCCGAGCGCTTGCACGCGCTTGCCGGCATGGGTGCCGCGACGATAGATCGCCTCCGCAATCGGGGTGGAGCCAACAAAGCTGATGGCTTCCACGCCCGGACTATCGAGCAGGGCTTCCACCGCATCCCGTCCGCCTTGCACCACTTGGAACACGCCTGGCGGCACGCCGGCTTCATGCAGCAGATCAGCCAGCATCAGGCTGGCGGAGGGATCTTTTTCCGACGGCTTGAGGATGAAGCAATTGCCGGTCGCCAGCGCCACCGGGATCATCCACAGCGGCACCATGGCGGGGAAGTTGAACGGGGTGATGCCGGCGACCACGCCGAGCGGCTGCCGCATCGTCCAGGCATCAATGCCGGTTGCGACGGCTTCGGTGAATTCGCCCTTAAGCAAATGCGGAATGCCGCAGGCGAATTCGACCACCTCCAGCCCGCGCTGCACTTCGCCTTCGGCATCGGACAGCACTTTGCCGTGTTCGGCGGTGATCAACGCGGCGAGCTTCTTGGTGTTGATTTCAAGCAGCTCTTTGAACTTGAACATCACGCGGGCGCGGCGCAGCGGTGGAGTTGCGGCCCAAGCCGGCCAGGCGGTGTTGGCGTAGGCAACGGCCTGCGCGACTAAATCGGCGCCGGCGAGGGTAACGCGGCCGGTGACCTCTCCGGTGGCGGGGTTGAAGACATCCTGGCTGGCGCCGCTGCCGGCGACGTGCCGCCCGTTCAGGAAATGGCCGATCTGTTGCATGGTGTTACCTCCGCTGGGCGTTTTACACTGATCGATCATGTGCCGCATTCCGTCGCGCTGTGCTAGATGGCGGGCCGCGTTTGCATCGCATGGCACGGATGGCGGGATTTGAGGGATTTTTTGGATTTGCATGGAATGGATGGGCCGCGAGGACACCTTTCACGCCGGGGTTTGCTTGGGGCGCTGAGCGTGACGCTATCTGGCGCGCTGCCTCGGGCAGCGGCAGCGGCTAGCGACTGGGTGCTGTACACGTCTCAGAACCGTACGGCACCGGTCGCGCTGGCAACGCTAGGTCGGGTGCTGGCCGAGGCACCGGCGCGCACCAATAACGCTTTGAAAATAGAGTTGAAGACCGCGGGCACTCTGCCCATTCGGGCAACCGCGGTCGCCGCCGGGGTGGCGGATGGCAAGGTGCAGTTGGGGGACGATACCTATTTCTCCATCGCGCTGCCGGCGGGGGGCATGCTGCGGATGCCCGGATTGGTGCTGACGGACGCCGAATTACGTGATGTGCTGCCAATCCAACAGGGGTTTTTGCAGACCGCTTTCGCCAAGCGCAAACTGACCTTGCTGGGCTACTACGTCACCCCGCCGCAGATGATCTTTACGTCTCGTAAGGTCGCCAGCATCGATGATTTGCGCAATTTGGTAATCCGCACGACGACGCCGGAGCAAACCGAGGCGGTCTTGCGGCTTGGTGGTCTGGCGGTGAGCATGGTGGCCTCCGACGTGCCGGCAGCCCTGGATGCCGCGAGTTTACATGGGGTTTACGGCACAGCGGCTGGCGTGGCGCGGCCCTGGAAGGACAAGTTGACCTACGCCACCAGTATCACGCCGATCCGGGGCGATGGGGTTATTCTGGCGAGCACCGCGGCCTTGGCAGCCTTGCCGGAGGTGACGCGCACGGCGGTGACCAAACTGGGCGCAGATCTCGCTACCGCGCTGGCGGCGGACCTAGCGGCCGATGATAAGGCGGCAATGGCGGAAGTCAGGGGTGACGGGATGCTGATGGTGGAACCAAGCGCCGAAGATATCATTGCCGCGACCCGGCGGCTGACCCCGTTCTGGGAGCAACTCGGGAGCGCACGCGGCAAAGACGGCGCCGATACGCTGGCGGCGATGCGCCTGGTGCTGGGCCGATGAGGGCGTTGCGCTGGGCCGCTCTGCTGCTTGGCCTGCTCGGGGGGGCCATTGCCCAGGCGGCGGAGCCGCTGGAGATCCACGTGGTCGCCGGACAGAACCTGCTGACCGCCAAGGAGCCAGGCGGCAAGGGCGTTGTTGAGCATGTGCTGGGTGCCTGGCGTGATCCGGCCGGTTGGCGGCTGGTGCCGCATCCCGTCGATAGTTTCGAGCAGTTTCGCAAAGTGCTGCTCACCCTGCCGACCGATGATGCGCGCCCGCATATTTTGCTCGGCATGCTGACCACGCGGGTGCTGGATGCCGCGGTTGGCGGGCAGATACTGGAGGTTGCCGGCAACACACAGCCGTTCGCCAGCATCGATGAAGAACTGAAGGGACGCGATACGCTGCGCCGCGACCGGGTGGTATGGCTGCCCTTGGGGTGGGTTTTGTGGTCGAGCTTCGAAGCGATCCGCCCGCCCGGCGCTTGCGCGCCTCATTTTGCCTGGACCACGTGCATCGAGCAGTTGGGCGCGGAGCGCTATCTGATCGGCCAACGCGCGGGTGACGCGGGGTGGCCGTTGTACGGAGCCGCGATCCTGCGGCCTTGGAGCAAAGGCGGGCCGGTGAAGACGGTGGCGCATAACCCCGATGCCGATGCGTTGGTGGATTGGCTGGCCAGCGCGCCGGCATCGGAGGCGTTACGGCAGGATTTCGTGATCGTGCCGCATCCCGATGTGCGGCCGCGTCGCAGTGTGGTCTTCAAGCTGTTTGACCTTGATGGCACCGAACTGGCGGCATCCTATGACAGCCCGCATCCGCTGCCGCGCCCAACGGTTGATGCGACCACCGGCACGTTCAACGCCTGCGGACGGGCGGTGACATGCCCGAACTACCTCGCCCCACCGGGCATGGAGGCCACGATGCGAGCGCGGGTGACCAGGGCGCTGGAGGCGCGCTAGGCGTTCAGCGCGGCGACGATCCGGTCGCGGGTGAACGGCATATGCCGTAACCGCAGGCCGAGCGCATGGGCAGCGGCATTGCCGATCGCGGCGGCGGTTGGGCCGATGCTGGCTTCGCCCATGCCAAGGCTGGGGTCGTGTGGACGGTGCATGATGTGACAGTCGATGGGTGGAATGTCGGAGAAGCGCAGAATGGGGTAATCGGCCCAGCTGCGTGAGGCGATACCGGCGGCGTCGAAGGTCACTTGCTCCTTCAACGTCCAGCTTGCACCCTGAATGATGCCGCCTTCCAACTGCGCGATCACGCCGCTGGGGTTGACCGCCAGGCCGGCATCGGCAGCGCACCAGATATGGCGCAAGCGGAGTTCGGCCTCAGCCTCCAGTTCCACCACCACGGCCGCATAGCCGGAGCTGTTTTTGTAGCGCCCGAAGGCCAGCCCAAACCCGATGCCACTGCCTGCCGGGCCGCGGCGGGACCAACTCGCCATATCAGCCACGGTCTGCAGCACGTCTCGCGCCCGTGGGTCTGACAGCATGGCGATCCGGTAGGCAAGCGGGTCTTGGCCGGTGTGTTCGGCGCATTCATCGATAAAGCTTTCCAGCGCGAACAGGTTCGGCATGGCGCCCAGCCCGCGCAGGGCGGAGGTGCGGACCGGTGTGCCGAGCACCATGTGATGGCGATAGCGTTTGCCGGCGATCTCATAATACGGCACCGCGTTGCGGGTGCCGGAACCAGGATAGGGCGCGGAGGTTTCCACCACCGGCGATGGCGGCACCGGGTTCGGCTGAAGGCGCGCGGTCAGCAGGTTGCCGTCGCCGCCGCGATTAATGTGTGGGCCGGAGTAGAGGGTGGTGGTGAGATCTTGCAGGGTACCATCGGCCGCCAGCACGCCATCTAGCGCGATGTGCATCGCCGAGCCGACCGGTTCCAGGCCGAACTCATCCTCGCGGCGCCATTGTACCCGAATGGGCGTGCCAGGCAGGCGAAGGGCGATCGCGGCGGCATCAAAGCCAGCGTCATCGGCGCCGTTGTGGCCATAGCACCCGCTGCCGTGCAGGTGGCGCACGCTGATCTGGGCTGGCGCGAGCCGTAATCCACCGGCCAAGGTGGCTTTGAAACCGTAAACCCCCTGCACATGGCACCAGACGGTCAGATGCCCATCGCGGAACTCGGCCAGAGCGCAAGAGGGGCCAATGGAGCCATGCGACACATAGGCGCGTGAGTAGGTCGCGCTGAGGCGGGTGCCGGGTGGGGCAGGGGTTGTATCGCCGGCGGTTCCGCTCTGGCTTGGTTGATCGAGGAGCCAGGCGGCGTCCTGCATCGCGTGCGTCAGCGGCGCCAGACCTTCCCAGCGGACGGCGGTATCGGCGGCGAAGGCGGCGCGGCGCAGGACGGTGAGGTCATCGGCGATCAGGGCCAGCATTTCCCCATGGCGAACTATCTCCAGCCGGCCGTCGGCGGCGCGGCGAATGGCGGTCTCGTCGATCCCAGCAATGCGGCCACCTATGCGGGGAGGGTGGACGATGTGGCCGTGCCGCATGCCGGGCAGGGTGAAATCCTGCATGAAGCCACTGCCGAAGACTTTCGCCGGCAGGTCGCGGCGCGGGACGCTGGTGCCGACGAGGCGATAGTCGGCGACGGCCTTTGGCGTGGCCGATCCGGTGGCGAGGCGAGCGAGAGATACCGGTACAGACCAGTAATCGAGACCGGTTGGGAGGCCGGCGCGCACGATGCGGCCGTCGTCAATGGCGAGATCGGCCACGCTACAGCCCAACCGATTGGCGGCTTCGGCGAGCACCAGCGCGCGGGCTTCGGCACAGACCAGCCGCAGCGATGTGCCGCCGATCTCGATCGACAGGCTGGAGGTTGTGGTGGCTTCGTCCGGTGCATGGTCTGTATCGCCGGCGGTGAGGTCGATACGGTCCAGGCCGATATCGAGTTCCTCGGCGGCGATCTGGCATAAAGCGGTCGCGATGCCTTGGCCGATCTCAACTTTGCCCACCCGCACACTGGCGCGACCAGGTTGATCGAAGCCAAGCCAGCGATCCAGGCTGGGATTATCGGCGAGGCTTTTCGGCAGGGTATTGGCGATCATGCCAGCATCTCCGCCGCCCGGATGACCGCGCGAACAATGCGGGGATGGGCACCGCAGCGACACAAATTGCCGTCTAAGGCGGCGGCAATGTCGGCATGGCTTGGGGACTGGGTGCGCGCCAGCAGAGCGGCAGCGGCGATTTGCATTCCGGACAGGCAGTACCCGCACTGACCGGCTTGCTCGGCCAGGATCGCGGCTTGGATGGGGTGCGGTGCGGCGGGCGTGCCGAGCCCCTCCACGGTGGTGACGGTGTGCCCGGCGACGGAGCCGAACGCGCGGCCGCAAGCATACGCGGTTTGCCCATCGATGAGCACCATACAGGCACCGCATTGTTCCTGCCCACAGCCATATCGGGTCCCCGTCAGTCCCAGTTGACCGCGGAGTACATCCAGCAGTGGCGCGGTCGGGTCCGCTGTTACAGTGATTTCGGCAGCGTTCAGGCAAAAGGTAACTGCGATGGGGGCTGGCATGTGGCGGGCCTGTTGGTGATCGTCAAA
>Ga0164296_1004109_pt1 | contig 13367 bp, 8 predicted proteins | sample GEODES057metaG_FD_113533 | JGI IMG/M metagenome (GOLD analysis project Ga0164296, IMG submission 113533) | Dystrophic lake water microbial communities from Trout Bog Lake, Wisconsin, USA - GEODES057 metaG | ecosystem: Environmental > Aquatic > Freshwater > Lake | place: USA: Trout Bog Lake...
CAACCTTCACTTGTCGATGTTTCAGATCCCGTGGTATGTGGTTGCCGGCAACCACGATTGGTTAGGGAACGTGACAGCTCTGCTGGATATTGGCCGCTTCGAGCCGCTGTGGAACATGCCCAACCTATTCTACACATTCACCGTGTCCTTGCCATCCAGTGCTGACACCCTGCAGTTCATTATGGTCGACACCGAGACGCTGACTGGTGGGGACGCCGGACAGTTCGACTCCGCGCCTCCAGGCGTGTTTCAGCCACCCATCAACGAGCTGCAATGGGAGTGGCTCAATAACACGTTGCAGAGCTCCACCGCTGACTGGATTGTGGTCGTGGGTCATTTCCCGGTGCTGTCTGTGGGCGAAAACGGCCCCACTCCGCTACTCGTGGAGCGGCTGCTGCCCATGCTGCAGCAGGCTGGTGTAGCACTGTACCTGTGTGGCCATGACCACCAATTGAGTCACATCTCGCCGACAAACAGCGACACAGGCACGGATTTCGTGGTCTCTGGTGCTGGAGCCAAATACAACATATCTACTGAGCACGCGGACGACCTGCCCACTGGATACTCGCTCAAGTTCCAATACGGCGTTGGCTGCGGCTTCGCTACAATAAAGGTGACGCGCCCCGCGTTCCGGGCGCCCAGTGCGATGACAGTGCAGCTGTGGGATGGCACAGGCTCGATGTTGTACTCGTTCACAAAGAGCAACCCGAGAGCAAAGTACTTGCCCCCAGGACCGCCCGCACCGCCGCGGCCACCCAGCCCTTTTGACACAAAGTCAAACAAGACGGCCATCATGGTGGGCCTTGTCGGTATGTTTGCAGGCCTGGGCGCCATTTGCGGGGGCGTGGGCCGCGTACCTCGCGCAGGCGGTGGCGAAGGGGGGTCCCCCATGGCAGAGGTTGGGGGCAGCGCTGCGGGCTTGAAAGCAAGCGGCGGCGCCGGGGGCGTGCGAGCAGCGGCGCCGCCGGCGGCTAGAGGCGCAGGCCGCGACATGGAAAGAGGCGAGACGTCGTCATTGCTGGCTCAACCACAAAGAAGACCCGCAGGCTACGGCATCGTGAGCAGCGCAAAAGGAGTCACAAATAGGCTATGAGACGCGCGTGCATTAGACACAAAATTCACAATCCAATCGATCGCGTGATGTCCGGACGCTCCTTGAGAGGGAGCGGGTTAGTCCTCGGGTCCTCTCCTGAAGACACCCGCGTGTTTAGAATCGACATCACAACAGAAGTCCGCATGGTCAGGCGGTGGTGGTGGCTTTGGAAGGAGTCTCCTGCGTCTCTGGCCCCTTCCCCTTGTCTCTGACTTTTGCAAGCTTCTTCGCAGCTTCCTTCGCAGCATCGCCCACGCGCTTCACCGTGTCCGCAACCTCCTTCACGTACACAGCTGCAGCTGCACCCGCAGCAGCACCAACTGCGAGGGTGGTCAGCAGCTTCACAAATCCGATGAAGCCTCCTCCACGGCGGCGATCCTGTGCGCGCTGCCTCTGGTCTCTGCGAATGCGTGCCACACACGCCGGGCAGCTCATCGCAGCAAGAATGGCAGCCTCTTCCGCCTCAGCCGCCCGGCGAGCCTCCTCGGCGGCCGCGGCTGCAGCAGAGCGCTCTTTCCAGGCGAGCTCTTCCGCAAGCGCGCGGGCAGCCTCCTCCGCCGCCTTTTCAGCTCGCCGCTTCGTCTCCGCCTCGAGACGAGATCGTCGCTGCTCCTCGTCCGCTCTCCGACGCTGCGCGTCAGCAGCAGCCGCGGCCGCGGCGGCTGCAGCTACGGCGGCCTTTGCCGCAGCCTCCTCTTGCATTTGGCGCTCAATTTCAGCCTGCTGCGCCGCCAGCTTCTGACGCTGCTGCTCTGCGGCTGCTACAGCCGCAGCCGCAGCCTCTGCGGCAGCGCGCTGCTCGAGAACGCGCTGCACGTCGGCGTCGAAGCTGCGGAGCAACCGACGCATGTCTGGGCTGGAGCACCCATCCAGAGGCACAGCGCCACTCCAGTCGGTGTCTTTCACATCCGCCCCACGCTCGATGAGCAGGCGTGCAAGGGCGAGGCGCGCGCTGCGCGCAGCCGCCGCGAGTGCACTGCGTCCATGGCTCGGCGGTCCTGTGTATGTTGCAGTCAAGTGGTTGGCGCCCTTTGCCAGGAGGAGCGTGCACAGAGACACATCGTCATCGCCTTCAGTCGCATCCACTGCAGCCGCGGCGGAGCTTGCGGCGGAAGCGACTGCGTACAGGAGTGTCGCGCCGTGGCCGTAGTTGACATTGACTAACGCATTGTGCTGCGTGACGAGCTCTCGCGCAAGGGCAAAGTGGCCACCACAGCAGGCCATGAGTAGCGGTGTGCGCTTCAACGCATCCATGGCGTTCACATCCGCGCCGGCGGCGAGAAGGGTCACGCATACCTCTCGATGGCCCGAAGCCGCGGCAGCATGCAGGGGAGTCACGCCTCCGCCATCTGCGTCGTCACGCAGCGCTGCACCAGCCCCTGGCGCCCGCAGCAAGGCGGTGACGCACGCCAGATGACCAGCCTGGGCGGCGCAGCGCAACGCCGTTTCCCCGGCGGCCGCTTTTCCATGGACATCTGGGGCGGACAGGGCGCGTGCGACACGGGCAGCCGCGTGCGCCAAGCTGCCCGCCCCTGCGGCATCGCTTTCGCTACCACTCGCGTTGCCAACAAGACGAGACACTTCGTCAGCGTTGCCAAGAGACGCGGCCGCGTGCAGAGGGCTCCATCCGTCAGCACTTGGGCCGGAGCCCGCAGCCGCAAGGTCGCCAGAGCTGCCGCTGTTGGCCAGTCCGCCCCCGCGACGGGTGACCAGCGCCGTGTCGGCGTGCAGGAGATCCGCCTGGCGTGTCGAATGCAGGGGCCGAAGGCCACTGCTGTCCTTGACATCCAGGCTGGCACCTGCGTGCACCATGGCCTTAGCCACACGCAGCAGAGCGTCTGCTGCGACGAAGTTGTGGCGGCTGTACTCGAATGCCTCGGCGTCAAGAACGAGGTGCAGCGGTATGCGACCACGCTTGTTGGCAGCATTTGGGTTCGCCCCTGCACGCAGGAGCGCCTCCACCGCCGCAAGGCACCACTGTGTCGCCGATGCCACCGCTGCTGCGCCTGCACTGTGCAATGGCGTGTTGCCGTCGCTATCCACAGCATGCGGGTCCCCGCCACTCTCCAACAAGACCGCAACAACCTCAGCATTGTGCAGTGCAACAGCGGACGAGTCAACCGAGCTGCGGCCATGCAGCGGCGTACGCCCGCTGCTATCACGTGCAGCAACGCTGGCGCCAGCGGCGAGGAGCAGACGAGCGCATTCAGCGGCGCTTGCCTCGTGGAGCGCAGTGCGCCCGGCCGGAGGGTACGACGCCTCAGCCGGCAGGCCCTTACTCAGCAGCAGGCGGCACGTGTCCATGTCTCCTTGCCGACTGGCGCTCAGGAGTGGCGGCGCAGCGACGGCAAGGAAGGCGTTCGCGCCGGACTCGAGGAGGGTGTGGGCGACCTCTACATGGCACCCCAGAGCGGCCAGTGCCAGCGGCGTGACGTTCGCTTTCGTGCGCGCGTCCACCTCTGCGCCGGAGCTGATGAGAAGGCGCGCCACCTCCGAGTGGCCGTGCAGTGCAGCGCAGTGCAGCGGGCTGCACGGGGAAGCAAGTGTGTGAAAGAGTGGACATGCAGTTGGGAGGAGATGACAGACAACGCACCTTCTGCCTGTCTTGTCTAAAGCGTTGCAACGGGCACCAAGGTCAAGCAGCGCGGCCACCGCCTCGACGTGACCGTACAGCGCTGCGATCCACAGCGTGGGCGTCAGATCCAGAAAACACTCTGGTGAGCAGGATACGGACTGTCCCTGCGCACCTGCTGCGTGCAGTGGCTCAGTTCCTTCACCACCGTTCACCGAAGACTGCGTGTCATAGAGCACAAGCACGCGTTTTAGAACACGGTCCAGGCGTGTGAGACGAGCGGCTGAGGGTTGTCTTCAACGCACAGGCTTCACGTGCACATCTGCTCCGCTGGCGAACAGCGCCCGCACTCGTGTGGCGTCGCCCTTCTTTGCGGCGAGGAAAAGCGCGGCTCCTGGGTCCATCCTTGCCAGCGATATGCCAGCGATGCTTTCAGAGAGAGCAGGAAGCGAAGAGGTCCCAGCTCGTGAGAGCGAGCGCTCGGTGTGAGTCAAGGACCGTCGCCTGGGTAGCACGCTCTGTGACAACCACTCCCCGGCAGAGAGCGCTCACAGGGAAATCGCCCTCGCGAGGATCGCCTTTTGTAGCGGCCGGCCGGCAAACATTCACTCGGCGCTCGGGACGGAGACAGTTCCCCAAGGCGCGATGCTATCGTCAGTTCATCGATACTAACATTTTCTTGAGAGGCATCCCGTGTGGGACGTTAATGCGGCTGTGTCTGCAGCAGGTGCAAATCCCGACATCAGCTTGTGTTTGCTGCAACGGCAGCAGCTCCTAAGAAAATAAGGCGACCAGTGCTGCTCCCTCTGGATCTGTGTCGTCGCTAGAGAGAGACAGCGCGGCAGCGGCAGCACCAGCATATTGTGTCTCCGCAATCCGGCGACCTTTTCGGGATGCTGTGACCGCCGCTGCTACAAGCTTGCGCTTCACCCCGGCGGCAGATTTGTGTTCATTGTCGCCATCTCCGCTAGGCATGCGCACCAGGGCAGGCAGGGCCACCCGAGGCGTGGGCGCTGCCTCCGGCGGTGACTGCCAGCCGCCATACACGGGAGGCGGCGGGCCTAAACCAGCAGCACCGCACGCGGCTGTGAGGCACACGACTACTTCGCTAGCGCTGGGTCTCAGCTCGCTGTTCGTGGACAAGCACTGGAGTGCCAATTTGCCGAATGCCCGTAGAAGTGGCCCTGGCCATCGCGCAGTTACATCGGCTACCCGCTCAGGCTGGCTAGCCTCTAACGCAGGCCGCAACTGGTTGACGATACCCTCGGCAGCTGTGCGCGGCATCGTTGCCGGCCGGCCGCTGATGAGCTCGCAGAGGAGTACGCCAAAGGCGTAGATATCGCACGGCGGGTGCACTATGCCGTGTGCCACGAATTCAGGTGCCCAGCATGGGTAGTTCAGGTTGTCCGTCGGCGCCGTCTCGCGGTAGCATTCCCGTCCAGGGGGCAGGCTGTAAGAGGCACCACAGTCGGCCAGCAGCGCGCTATTGTGGCCAACGGACAGAAGAATGTTCCCGCTCTTGATGTCGTGGTGCACCTGCCGGGCAGTGTGCAGGGCACACATTCCCCGGGCAGCACACAGCGCGATCTGTGCCCGTTGAGAGGAGGTGAGGGGACAACAGTTGCGGCACACCAGCCGGTCCCACAGGCTGCCTCCCTCCAAGCGTGGGTATGCTAAGCACAAGTGGCTCTCGTGATCAACGGACTGCGAGGCGGGGCGAGTGTGCGTTAGGCGAGAAAAGAAAGCAAAGGGCTCTGCCAGAGGTGAGGGGCCTTTCCACAACGTGCGAATGCCGCGCACGGGCCATACGCCCGCGGGTACGACACGACCAAGTCGCGTCGCATGCGACGCCCCAGGGTGCGTCACTGCGCAGCCAAGCGCAGGCGTCCGCAGAGTCGCCGCAACACGCTGACACCCGTGGGCGCTGTCGGTGGCAATTCTCTACCGCCCCAGCGCTGCCCACCGAGGGGACGCCCCAGCGCGCGCTCCCAGTAACGCATCGCGGGTCGTTAAATTGGAGAGCAAGCGAGTTGGTTGGCAGAGGCCCTCGAGGCAGTGTGCGCAGGCGTGTGAAGGGGCTGAGGGTTCCCCCACCCACTGCTCCCGCAGCCACCGCTGTGCTAGGGCGCGCCACAGGGTCCCGCCCCGCGTGCCGTTGGCGCCACAAGCTGCGCGGAGGAGGTGGGGACCACGCACCATAGCGACGACGCGCAGGACGTGTGGGTGCTGCACAAGAGCCGCCACAGCCACCTCCCTGAGGAAACTGTCCGTGCCAGAGTCCTTCTGACGGAAACGTTTGACTGCTACTCGCTCCCCATGAAGCACGCCGGCGTAGACAGCGCCGTAGCTACCGCTCCCGAGGCTCTCAGCCCAGTTGCCAGTGGCCGCAGTCAGAGCTGCGTATGGCACAAGAAGCGCGTGCGTACCCGGCGATGGCCCTAGGGTCGTCGGCGACGGCGACGCCGGCGCAGACATGGTACCAACGAAGGGTGTATTTCATAGATGGTGCAATGAGGTGTCATGACATGGCAGTCAGGGTGACCGTCAATGGTGACCAGGGATTGCTCGTCGACTTGCGACTTCATTGCACTGCGGACGCTACTAAATGAGTGCTTCCATTCAGCATAAGACACCCCTGCAGTTGCGCGCGCCGCAGAAGCACGGCACTTTCCCATCCTCGGACTCGAAGCGGTAGTCGTACGTGCACTCCTGACCCGCGGCGATTGCGGTGCGGGCGTAGAAGACAATCTGGCGTGGGCGCACAATTAGAGGCGTCAGTCACACGCAACGCATGGCACTCTGCAATGACGCACGTGGCTGTGGCCGTCCACGCTCAGCACTTTCGCGTACATGTTCGGGTTGCAGCTGTGGTTGGTGAACCGCGCCATATTGCCCGCGAGGGTGCTATCGATAGTGTGCTGGTCGTCGAGACGCAGCAGGTAGCAGTCCTGCCCCGAGCGCGCGTACCGAGCCTCGCGAATGTCTGCCACAGTCGTGCGCACCCGCTCGCCGCGGTACTCGACCACCATGGCGCCCACTGGGTGCGCAGCCCTGGCAAAGAGCCCCCATCCGTGGATGCTAGATTTGCCGAACATGAGACGCGCACGCTCCGAGCGGCGGCACTCCGCCAAGCGCTCACGAAGTGGTACTGCAGCTACTGACGGCCCTGTAGCTGCCGCGCCAGGCCCGCCAGCAGCCGCATCGCCCTCGGCGAGCGGGACGGCGGCATCTGGCGCAGGCACTACAGGCGCCGGGACCGCCGCTGCATCAGTGGTGCCATCATCAAGGCCACAGGCAACTGCCCAGGCCTCTGGTGTGAACACGTGCGCCTCTTGGGGCGTACTGTACGACGGTCCGCCTGCCCCGATGAGGCCAACTGATGCCTGGTCTGCAGCGCGGTGAGGACCCACTTGGCGAATGACATACGGCATGGCCTCCACGTACAGGCGCTTCCCCTTGCGCTGGTTCAGCCCGCCACCAGCTCCTGCACGCTGCTGCTGCTTGCGAGCCGCCTCGAGCTCGGCTAGCCGCGTTTGGCGAAGCACTGCGGCTGCGCTCAGCGGCACTGCCGTGTCGGGCTTGGGAGGCTTTATCTTTGCCTTGGAGAGGCCCAACGACTCCAGCCAGCCACCGACGCTGGCTGTGGAGCCATCTTCCAGCACGATGCGCACAGAGGATTTCCATTTTTTGGCCTGGCCCATTCCTACGTGGTTCTCCCACTTGTTGGGGTCGAAAAAGCAGCCCCGGACGGCACTGCCCGTGTTATTCACCGGAGGATCGGTGTCGCCTGGCGCCGCGTGGCGGTACTCAGAAGGTGCGCACGCGCGGCAGACACATCTCACAAGCTGGTCTTTCAGACGCAGCTCGCCCGGTGTGGTGCGCGCAACCACCGTGAAGATGCCAGGCAGAGGACCCGCAAGCATGCTGTTACTGGCACGCAGTGGGAACGGCTGCATGGGCAAATTGAACGCCACGGTGATGGCAGCTCCGTACGCGGCCAACACGGCAGCTGCCGGCCCGCCAGGGAGAGTGGCAGCAAGCTCTTCAAGAGCGGCACCACCACCCGAGGCAGCCTCTGCTGCGGCTGCGGCTGTGTGCGCATCTGCATCTGCCTCGGCTGCGCTTTCGGCGGCCTCTGCGGCGCGCTGCGCGGCTTGCTGTGCCGCCTCTTGCGCCTCATTGCCCTGGGCGATGAGCTCGTCAATCGCCTCATCCGACAGCTCCTGGGCGGCGTCACAGCTAGCATACGCGGGATCCGCTGACGCATTATAGGCGCAAAACCATTGCGCGCCGCCCCCACTACGTGCAACGTCGTCAGCGACCTCGGCAGGTGCACGCCGCCACTTGCAACAGCTGTCGCAACACAGCCAGCCTTCACGGCCACAACCGAGGCGGGCAGATCGCGCATACACTGCCGCCACTTCTGCGGTGGCTGCTTCTGCGGCAGCTGCGGCCATGGCTGCCGCCTCCTGGGCCTGTGCCGCATTGATGGCTGCCTCGTCTGCCTGCTCTCGTGCGAGACGTGCCTGCTCTTGAGCGGGCATGGGGCCTGTGCTCACAGGCTCTGGTGCAGGCACCCCCTCCGGCCGCCAGGTCAATGGGTCGATGACGGTGCCGGCCTGGTTGAACTCTGCCGGCGGAATGGTGGGCTGCGCCATGCCAGCGGGCAGCCCCGGAGGGTCGCTCGGCTCTATATACTCCACCTGCTCAGCTGCTAGCAATAGCCATTCCTCCGCTCCTGCCGGCTCCTCGTACAGCAGCCGGTGGCGTGCCAAGGATCGGACGCAGCAGACAGCCACGATTGTGGCAGTGTGCCACTGACCATCAGACGACCACTTGACCCGTAGCTTGGCGCCCATGAGAGCCAGCGCAGCGGTCGTGATCAGCTCATCCACTGTCGGCGGCGTCGCGGCGGCGAGAGCAGCAGCAATGCGCGAGGTGGTCATTGCGGAGGCGGAGGCAGCGGCAGCAGTTGCAGCAGCTACATGCGCGGCCGTCACAGCCTTGCGCGTCACGTCGCTGTCGATAGCAGCAGGCTGCAAAGTCGCGCGGTGAGATCGTCCGCAGCCCATAAGCTGGCCCGAGGCAGCAGCAGCCGCGATGGTGGCAGGCGAGGTAAACCGACCATTGTGTAGGCGGGCCAACTGCTGCCCCGCTGTCTGCGCAGCCTCTGGAAGGCGGCCATTATGCTCGAGGCGATTACTTTTTGGCGCAAGGCCCACCATCTCGAACCAGCGGCCGATAAACATCCACTTTTTGCGCTGTCCACTCTCCTCGTCGCCGTCGCCATCACCATCGCCGACGCCATCGGAGCCGTCATTGCTCTCGTTTCCGTCGCCATCGTCTTCTAAAATGACGCGAATGGAGGACTTCCACTTCTTTGCCTGCCCCATGCCTGCATGGCTCTCCCACTGCGGAGGCGTCCACATCACCGCCGACCCCTCCGACGCCTGCACGGCTTCGCAGCGCGCACAGTGACATGCGATCTTGCTGGCGTCCGGCAAATACGTGCCCTCCAGGTTGCGGCATGTCACGCGAACTGGCCCCGGCGGCGGCCTCGGCGGCTCCTCCTCTGCAACAGGCGCTTGCTCCTCTCCCAGTTCCATGTCCTGCGCGCCCGTCTCGTCTACCTCCATGCCGCCGAGCGGTGCAGCAATGTCATCATCAGACAAGGGCATGGCAACTGGAGGCGGAGCGTCTGCGTCTTCGTCCAGGGGCGCAGCAGCGCGGCGCGGCTTCTTAGAAGCCAGTGCGTCTGCGGAAACGAGAAATCCTCCTTCGCTACTGCGTCTGCGCTTCAGGTCCGCGGCCGCATCACCCATGGCTACGTCAGCACCATCGACGGGAGGCAGGAGCCCCTGCTCAATGGCATCAGCGGCAGCTGTATCGTCACGGATAGCGCGTCGCATGTGGGACTGCCCGGGTGGCATGGCTGCGGCAGGCGCGTTTTCGCGCTCGACGGCGGCTGCGTCGCCATCAAGCTGAGGGGCTGGATCGGATTGCTCCGCCACTGGATCGTTCATGCCGTCACCTGCAGCAGCCTCCACACCTTGGTCACCCTCCAATGGTGGCGCAGAGGCAATGACTGAAGGCGGAGCGGCTTCTGTGCGTGGGTGGCCCTGTGGCACATAGGTGCGCTCCCTTGCACAGGTCATGCGCAATGGCGGCTGCACAAGTCCAGCTTCTGCATCAACTGACGACGGCGCCATGTGCATGTCCTCCTCAACAGGTGCCGCGCCGGCCGCAGGCTCTTTCTGTGGCTCTGCCGTAACTGCCTGCGTAGGCATTTCTCGAGCCATTCCCGCATCCTTGTGCTCTACACCAGCCACGGATACATCCCCTACAGCGTGGCCGTAAGAGGGGATGACAGACGCGGCGTGAGAGGCAGCAAGCGTGTGCGGCGCCAACTCAATCGGCAGGGCGGCGTGCGGCTGCTCAGCATGTTGCCTTGCCACCGCTGAACCGGGGGCACACATGTTTCGCCCTCCGTACATAGCCTGTCGGTGTGGGTCTGGCGGGTAGTGCTTGTGGCAGTAGGACACCATGCGCACTGGGGGCCCATCGTCCTCGGCCACCTCGGCGCCCTCTGGCGCCGCAGCGCGGGGAGCCATCAGAGCTGCCTCCTCCTCCTGCACCTCCATGAAAAAGCCGCTGGCACGCGCGCACAGCGGATGGAATGCAAGATAGCAGCCGTCGTGCTCGCACTGGACCTTTGCACCATGCCGCTGCTTGCAAATGGTGCAGAGCAGCTCCCAGCGCTCGCGCTGGATGTGGCGCAGCCTGTCGATCGGCTGCATGGCCTTAACGTCTAGCACACACGTCTCCGGAATCCACTGGCAGCACGCGAGGTGGGCCCACAAGCCAGGCACGGAGGTGGGTTTCATGGCCCCACCCTCGACGGGGCACATCGCGCACCGCTTCTGTTCAGACGCGCTGCCACCAGTCTCCTCGCATGCGGTGCAGAGCCATCCGGTGGCGGCGTCTGGCAATGCAGTTACGCCGTAGCATGACTGGTGCACAGTCACATGGCATCCCTCACACGAGACCAGCTGGTCCCACTCAAAGTCGCGGTCGTCGTCGCACACAGCGCATCTGTCGACTGACCAGTTGATGATGACCGGCTCGTAGCCCAGCGACCCACTCGCGGGTGGCGGCACATAGTTGGCCACTGAGTGTGCCATGGCGGCGCCATCGTCTCCAGGAGCGCCTTGTTCGCCGCGCTGTCGCCGCACGCTGGCCGTGCCACCATCCAGCCAGCGACCGATGGGCATGCGCTCGAAGCCGGGCTGGATGAGACGGATGCTACCCTTCCACTTTTTTGCATGGGCCATGCCCACATGCCGCTCCCACTCGGAGCACGTGAACGTGCGCGGTCCCGGCGCCTGCTCGCCCGTGGTACCGTCGCTGGCAGCAGTACGCGAGGCCTGCTTGCGCTCGCAGTCATTGCAGGCGCATGCGATGCGGAACTCGGCGGTAATGAGATCCCCCTCGACCCCATTGCAGGTCACCCTGACGCGAGGCGGCACGCCGTTCGCGCCAGGAGCGCCTGACATCGCGGCCACGCCGCCTCGGGACAGCACAACCGCAGGTGACGGCAACACTGGCAGCAGGCCACGCATGCGTGGGGCAGCAGGCCGCACGGCCACCGAGCGCACTGCCTCACTCGCAGCCACAGCCGACGCAGGTGCTGCCTGGCCTTCATGGGGCACGACGAGCACATGAGATTCAGCGGCCGGCGCGCCAGAAGCCGCCGCAAGGACAACTGCTGCGTCGTGAATGCGCTGCTTGAGGAGAGCAGCCTCGGTGGCAGCCATGTTATCATAGCGCTCCCGCTCCGAGGCTGACAAGTTGCGCCAAGCCTCGCCCTGCAGGCGGTACACCTCTGCAAAGTCGGGTGGCCCATTCGGATAGTTGGCCCTATACTTTGCGAAAAAGTCGCGGCCAAAGAGCTGCCATGCACTCTTCGGCCTCTGCACGCGCTTCGGCGTGGCACCGCTGCTGCGACCGCCTGGTGCAGTCTTTGCAGTGTCTGCACCGCTGGGCGCAGCAGAGGGCGGCGCAGGCAGCGGCAAGAACCCGGAGGTGGCATTTATGTACGCCACAAGCGCTGCAGGCATGCCCGACTCTCGCGTCCGTGCGCCTTGGCCGCGTGCACCGCCCTTGCCCTTGGCTGCATGTGCAGGCCCCGCGGCGGCGGCGGCGGCGGCGGCCTGCTGCTGCTCCCGCTTCTGCTTCGCTTCGGCAGCCTTCCGCTGGCGGCATTGCGGACAAAAGTACGTCGTGGCCGCAGAGCCGCCGCGTGCAACCACAGCAGACGCCTGGTCGCATGCCCCGTGGATCCAGAAATCGCAGCCGTCGCACTGCGCGCCCTCGAACGGCTGGCCGTAGTGCCACACACGACCGCAGACAAGGCAATACTGGCCATCGCTGTGCAAGCGCGAGCACATCGCGCAATGCATACCGCTGAATGGCACTGGCGCTGGAACAACTAAGGCACGTGCTGCTGCAAGCGGCTGTTGGCAGCTGGCACACAAGTCACTGCCTGTTCTGGCTGTTTTGGGGTCCTCGTCGTCCTCATCAATCTGTGCTCAACGCGTGTCATGATTCAGAGCAACGCGCGAGTTAGGCAACGCGTATAAATACGCACCGGCGCGTCGTCTTCGTCGCTCGCGGTTTCGACGCCAAGCTGTGAAGGCGGCGGAGCTTCAAGAGCAGTGACGGCCTGAACCAGGAGATCGCGCGTCAGGCGGCAGGCACTGCACCATATATCTAGTCTAGTGGCATGTCGCGTGTCGGCTGCAGACACAGCTCTTGCTGGCGCTTGAAGACGGCACAGGTTTGCGTGCCAGCAGTCGCGACGCACCTCCTGCACAGCCTCCTGAAACCGCGCCTGCAGCTTCTTATCCACTTTTTGCGCCTGCAGGGTTCAGGACACGAGGCGTTTGCCGGTTCGGAGGCGTGGTTGTGTCAGTGGGTGAAGGGGACTGCGCACGAAAATGCACAAGTGGCCTTCCTGCCGCGCCCGCGTACCTCTAACAGCTCGCGCTGAGCTATGAACGGGTATAGCTGGCCAGTGCGCACCCAACCAAAGTCGCGCGCGGAGCCCTGGAGCGAGGCGAAGGGGTGAACAGCGTACCGGCGTGAGTTCTCGCTTAGGGCGGAATTGGATTTCGGGCCGGACGCGCGGCATAGTGGCTCGCCGCCTCTACCTCGAGTGCTGTCCTGAGGGCAAGCACCACACTGCGTGCGAGCACGCGGCCGGATGAGACGCACCCGCTTCAACGTGCTGCCTCCGAAGTAGCAGACGAGCAGGCTGTCTTTTTGGACCGCCATGCGCACGTTCTCAGGCACCTCCGCCCGGTCCTTGGGGTCCACTAGACGGCCCTGCAACAATGCACGGCCGTGAGCAGTCAAGAGGCCCGTGTGTTGTGCCAGAAAGACCGCCCAGGAAAGCGTGCATTCGTGCACGCACCGGCCAGAAGGGGTCGGAGCTGCGGTTGCGAGCCCACACGACGTCGCCGACGATGAAGTGCCCCAAAGGCACCTGCGGCAGATTCAAGCGCGGCATCGCTGGCCCGTGGAGCAAGGCAGACGCACGCGACGAAGAATGTCTCACAGCAAACGCGACATGAGCAGCGTCGAAAAGCGATTGCGCGGCCACAGCAAAACAGCGGATGCCTGGTGCTAGCTGGCCCGACAGAA
>Ga0164296_1004111_pt1 | contig 13364 bp, 14 predicted proteins | sample GEODES057metaG_FD_113533 | JGI IMG/M metagenome (GOLD analysis project Ga0164296, IMG submission 113533) | Dystrophic lake water microbial communities from Trout Bog Lake, Wisconsin, USA - GEODES057 metaG | ecosystem: Environmental > Aquatic > Freshwater > Lake | place: USA: Trout Bog Lake...
CTAATATCTAATAACTAATATCTAATAACTAATATCTAATAACTAATATCTAATAACTAATATCTCAATTATGCCCTCATTCGAAGAAGGAAAAGTTTTATTGTTTGATAAGCCATTGCGATGGACAAGTTTTGATTTGGTACGCAAGGTTCGTAACCTGATTAGAATAAAAAAGGTAGGTCATGCGGGTACATTGGATCCTTTGGCAACTGGTTTATTGATTGTCTGCACAGGAAAGTTTACCAAGAAAATAAACGAGTACATGGGCATGGAAAAAGAATATGTGGGAACATTCACATTAGGAAGCACCACCCCAAGTTATGATTTGGAAACAGAACCAACTGACTTTAAAGATACCTCACATCTCACAGATGAAACAATCATAGAAGCAACGAAACAATTTATTGGGGATATTATGCAGATGCCCCCACAACATTCTGCTATTAAAAAAGATGGTAAACCATTGTATCTATCGGCAAGGCAAGGTATTGAAGTAAAGGTGGATGCCCGCCCTGTAACCATAAAGGAGTTTGTGATTACCAAGATTGAACTGCCAATTGTTCATTTTAAAGTAGTCTGTTCTACAGGAACCTATATAAGGAGTTTGGCAAATGATTTTGGTGCAGCACTTGGAGTGGGAGGATACATGAGTAGCCTTTGTAGAACGCGAATTGGAGTTTTTAAAAATGAAGATGCCCTGAGTATCGAACAATTCGAACAAGAGGTAAGGGCATTGAAGGGATAAAAGCAACTACTTGATAGCGCACCCATTGTCTGGAATGATTCCATCAATTGTCTTTTTTATATCTAGATACAAACTTCTATCAGTTTCTGCTTTCAAGTCATTGGTCAAAAGAACAAACGTGTATCCTTTGCATTTATCAATAAAAAACAAAGAGCCATACATGTTCGGAAAACCAACCACCGTACTTTTTCCTTCAGCATCTTTATCCAATATCCATTCGCCCATTCCATAAGTAAAACCCTTTACTGGCACAGGCACATACTTCATAAAGCTGCTATCCATTTGCAAGGTTTCCATATCTGCAACTGCCTTTTCACTCAAAATTCTCTTGCCCATAAACGTTCCCTTGTTCAATAGCATCGTCAAGAAATTGCTCATGTCCACTGCGGTAGAAGTTGCACTGCTTGCCGGACTTACCCGGTCCCCACCACTAAAAGAGGTAGATTTCATTGCAAGCGGCCTTAGTATTTTTTCTGCGACCATTTGTTCAAACCCCTTCTTCGATACTATCTCCACTATCCTTGCAGCAAGATTGGTTCCTATTGAATTATAAGTAAATGCGGTACCTGGATTATACAATATTTCGTGTTTGCTTGCATAAGCATCTGCCTCTTGCTCCAAATCTTCAAACTTGTTCTTCTCAAACAATTTCGCCAATCCTTTAGGGCTTTCTATTCCTGTTTGATGGGTTAGGCAATGGCGAACCGAGATATATTTCTTGCCATAAGTTGTAAATATTGGCATGTAATCGCTCACTTTATCTTCCAAAGAAATTTTGCCCTGATCCACATACCACATCACCAAAGCAGCCGTTAGCCACTGGCTTGCGCTACCTAATGCACCTGCATCTTTGATGCTGTAATCTTCAAAATCTTTTTTGTACAATACTTTATCGTCTTTCTGAATTAGGCAAGCATAATTATTTCCTAGCACTGTTTTATACCCATTTAGTTTATGGTCTAGCGCACCAAAATCCAACTGACCATGGCTTGTTTTACAAAAGAAAAGAAGAGTTAAAACAAAAAGAGATTTGAAGATTGTAACTGCTTTTTGCAAGTGGGGTAAGCTAATCGTTTGATTCATTTTATTGTATTTCAACTACAATTAATCCAAAATTGGAAAGGCAAATTTATACGAATATTCCTGTTTATTAATGCTTAGAAGAATAATGGTTTGTAAAAGTTTTTTTGCAGATTTCAAAGCCTTTACTTGGTTCAATATTATCCAAAAATTTGATTAAGCAAACCTGCAAGGTGTATACCACCTTTCAGTAATTGATTATTTAAAATACTTAAATGGTCATAAGTATAACGATAACTAAGCTTGTCATCGGGTGCAACTTCTGGATATAACTTTTCAGCAATTTGGTACGACTGGAACAACCAGGCACCAATTGGTTCTTTTTGCCATTTTGCTACTTGTGCTGAGGTAGTGTAATTGATAGCTTTTACGTATTCAGTATAACTAAGTTGTTGGCTTTCTATAAGTTTGTCATCCCAAACAGCATGTAGGTTAGTAGGTTGATTGAACCATGAAAGTTTTATTTTATTCCCTCCCAAATCCTCCGGCCTTCCAATATGCAAAGGTTGATGTACATCACCAACAATATGTATTAGCAAACGTAAATACATTTTTTTATTCTCTTGTCCCAACTTATTGTTTTTCAATTGTTTTATAATGAAGTTGAGTTTTGTGTAGGCATCAGTCAAGGTATCTGTTGCGAGGTAACTTTTGAAGTCGGCTTCAGATAGACCACTTTTAAAATCTATGTAATGCCAACTGCTCAAGTACTTATATGCTGTATCCGATTTCACAAAATCTGCCCAATTACTTGCCATAGCAATGCTTTCGTTACCTAATATATTTTTAACCGCCAGCTTTGCTTTTGGAGTAAGGTAACTATCAGCAATCTCGCCAACTATCCTGTGACCAAGTTGCCCCCAAGCCATTGATTCAATTGGTAAATAAATAAATAAACCAATGATAACTAATCCCTTAATTTTCTTTTTCATGAAATTTTTTGTAAGTGGCAAAGTAATTGAATTGTTGGGAACAAAAGCATATTATGGTTTGTAAATGGAAAAAGCTTTTTTAAAGTATTACTCTCAAAACAACTAATCCCTATAGAATTCAATATTGGCGGCGATTGCAGCCAACATTACTAATGCTACCTTATTTCTAACTAAAAAAGTGCTTTTTCCAAACCTTTCCAAACACTTTCCAAGCATAAACAAACACTTTCCAATTATCAATATGTCTCTTTAGAAACTGTTTTTATTTTGAAAAGCGAATAAGATTTCCTTTAATTATCACCACTTATGTAGATGCTAGTTGATAAAGTTCCACCATATACCTACCCTCAACTATAAGCCGGTGCCAGGATGTTATTGCAACTTGAAATTGTAGTGGGTGAATGAAAAATTTGACGTCTTGAGCGTATTCAAGTTTTCTAACCTGCCTCCTGAATTGGCATGTGAACTTTTTATGGGATTGAGTTGTCATTTGTAAAGATATTACAGTAGTTTTCTTTTAAAATTGGACTAAAATGTTTGTGTTAGAATTGCATTTACAATCAACTTTATTTGGGAAAGTTATTTTCCTAATTACTAAATTGGTTCAATTATAACATTTGTTAAAAACATCCTTTCTTACTTTTACAAAAATTATAATGAATGTTAGATAAGATTGAAGACGGAATTGAGGCGATAAAACGTGGAGAAATGGTGATAGTGGTGGATGATGAAGACCGAGAAAATGAGGGCGATTTTATAATGGCCGCACGCTTCGCAACACCTGAAGCCATAAACTTTATGAGCAAAGAGGGACGGGGTTTGATATGTATTGCCCTTACAGAAGGGCGTTGTGCCGAACTGGATTTGGAGCCAATGGTTAGCTCCAACACGTCTTTACATGAAACTGCATTTACCGTTTCTGTCGACTTGATTTCTTCTGATACCACTACCGGTATTTCGGCATCGGACAGGTCGAAAACCATACAGGCATTGATAAAAACAGAAACTAAATCCACAGATTTGGGAAGGCCAGGGCATATTTTTCCATTGATTGCAAAGGAAGGAGGTGTGCTGAGAAGGACTGGGCATACGGAAGCAACTGTGGATTTGGCGAGGCTTGCTGGATTTGAACCAGCAGGGGTTTTGGTAGAAGTAATGAATGAAGATGGTACCATGGCGCGCCTGCCTCAACTTAAGATAATAGCTGAGAAATTTGACTTGAAGATAATCTCTATAAAAGATTTAATAGAATATCGTCTTGAAATTGATAGTCTTGTAGAAGAACAAGTTCGAGTAGATATGCCCACAAAATATGGTCATTTTAAATTGATTGCCTTTAAAGATAAAAGTAGCAGTGCGGAACACTTAGCAATGATAAAGGGCGAGTGGGATATAGACGAGCCAGTGCTTACCCGTGTGCACAGTAGTTGTTTTACGGGTGATATATTGGCAAGCTTTAGGTGTGATTGTGGTGAACAATTGCATAAAGCGATGAAAATGATAGAAACAGAGGGAAGAGGGGTGATATTGTATATGAATCAAGAGGGTAGGGGAATAGGACTTTTGAATAAGTTGAAAGCCTATAAACTACAAGAAGAGGGAATGGACACCGTAGAAGCAAACTTGCATCTTGGTTTTGGAATGGATGAAAGGGACTATGGAGTTGGTGCGCAGATGCTTAAATTATTGGGTGTGACTAAATTAAAACTGATGAGTAACAACCCTAAAAAAAGGGCAGCACTAAAGGGTTATGGGTTGGAAATTGTGGAGATTGTGCCAATAGAAATAAAACCCAATCAATACAATGAGAAATATTTGCAGACAAAGCGGGACAAAATGGGGCATGAAATATTGGGATAGAACCTAATTAATCAACATTCAAACCTATCACACATTTGCAAAAACAAAACAATTGTTGCTATTTTTTTTAACTTGATATGCACATAAGATATTCGTGTTGTATTTTTTTGCATCTTTACAAAACTAAAACGGTGAAAACATGGCAGTTAATTTAAATGATGATAAGATGAAAAATGATAAAGACAAGGCAAAAGGATATTTTATTAGACCTACAGGAAAGGGGGCGTTGAAAATTTATCAGTTGATAAGTATCGAGGATTTTGAAATGCTATACGTATTCTTTGATACCGAAGAAGAAGCTAAGGACTATGCACACAAGAATGCATTGAACCTTGTAAACTTCTGAGAAAAGATTTTTTGGTCATAGTTAAAGACAAAATATAACAGCTAGCTTAATAATGAGCGGCTCTTGTATTTTGTCTTTTTTTATAATTATTTAAAAAGCTAGTGATTGCTTTAAAGTGCTTCTTCTCACAATCCCTGCAATCTGTAAGGAACCTTAACTTATATTTGTCCCCTTTATTAATAGTTTTTCTTGTTTAGAAAATATGACTTTACCCATTGTAGCCTACGGCAACCCGATACTTCGTAAAATAGCAACGGAAATTACTCCAGATTACCCGAACTTGAAAAAGCTATTGGATGATATGTGGGAAACGATGTACAGCAGCAAAGGCGTTGGCTTGGCTGCCCCTCAAGTAAATAAGGACATTAGACTATTTATCATAGATAGCAAACAAATATTTGAGAACCAAGATGAGGAAGACAAAGGCAAATACAGCGATGAGCCTGGCGTGAGGAAGGTATTCATCAATGCAAAAATTATTGAACTGTCTGGTGATGAGTGGGCTTACAACGAAGGTTGTTTGTCAATACCTAAAATAAGAGAAGATGTTTATAGACCTGAAACTGTAACGATAGAATACTATGATTCGGCTTTTGTCAAACAAACAGAATCTTTTACCGGCCTAACATCAAGGATTATCCAACATGAATATGACCACATAGAAGGCAAGCTTTTTATTGATTACTTAAAGCCATTAAGAAAAAAAATGCTGCAGGGCAAACTTACAGACATCAATAAAGGCAAAGTGAAAGTTGACTACAAAATGAGTTTCTCCAAATAAATGAAATGCGCCTCCATTTTTCTTTTTAGTTTCTTTTGTGTAATAGAAACTTTTTGTCAAGATACAACCATACTAGTTGACAAAAAAAGAATGATACTTCCAGAGGTGATTGTTAGAAATAATTTTGATTATAGAAAGTTATTGAAACAAATAAAAGAGGATACCACTTTTTATAAGGCCTTTAAAAACCTCCGCATACTTAACTATACTTCGTTCAACGATATTAAAATGCTTGATAAAGAAGGCAAAGTTAAAGCCTCTTTATTTAGTAAAACCCAACAGTTGCGCTCCAATGGCTGTAGGACAATGAAAGTTTTGAAAGAAGAAACTACTGGTGACTTCTATACTAATTACCATGACTATAACTATTTTACAGGAAAACTATATGCTTCTTTGTTTTTTACCAATGGAAAAGTTTGTGGAGAAACAAATATTGTAACAAATGCCAAAATTACCACTGAAGGTAAGAGTGGGATAGAAAAACATAAAGAACAGTTGAAAATGTTATTCTTTAATCCTGGAAAAAAAATTAGTGGGATACCATTTATTGGTGGGGATAAACTAGACTTATACGATGACCGGGCGCATAAGTTGTATGATTACAAATTAGACCTTCAAGATTATCATGGGGTTTCGTGTTACATGTTCTCCATTACACCTAAAGAAGATTTAGGCCCCCAAGCAGATGATATTGTTGTTGATGGAATGACTACTTGGTTTGATGAGAAAAGCCTTGAAGTTCTTGGGCGAAACTATTCACTCAGTTACAAGGCTGGTGTGTATGATTTTGATGTGAGTATGGAAGTAGAAATGACCCATTATAAAGATTTGCTTGTGCCAAAAGTTCTAAGATACAAAGGCAATTGGGACATTATCTTCAAAAAGCGGGAGAGAGGGGTATTTACAGCAACACTATTTGATTTTGCAAAAGAATAACCTAGTTGTATCACAAACTATTCAGAAAGTTATTTATATCCGCTAAGCCGTTTACTTGCTTTTTTGGAGTGGGTATGCTCTTAGTAGACTTCGAGATAGTAGTAGATAAATTTCCTAAGTAATATCCATCCTTTAATTTTGATATGGACACCAACGTGATATTTAAACCAGTAGGCATGATTTTGCCAGTGGTGAAGTTTCTAATGTTGTGATTGGAGTTAAGTTTTACTACAGTTTTTGTGTTATTGAAAACAGCATATACTACAGTGTTCTTATTTGTACAATTCGACGGAAGCGTTACATTTAGTATAGTACTAGGGTGATCGTCAACATTTATAGGGAGAGAACATCCAAACCAACCTAAGTTAGTGGCATTTAACTGATAACCCAAAGATGTTTCAGTAACACTATTCGCACTAGCTTTAAACCACGAAGAATCCCATTTGCTTATAGAATCTGGATGTTGACGGTAAACATAATATTGTAAACCAAATGTAGCTTTGGGGTCTTTTACTGTTACCTTGAATGGATGATTTGGATTCTTCCAATAAACAGGATTGTTCTTGTAAAATAAAGCTAAATGTATATATGCACCAAACTGCAATAACGCGTTGTTGTTATCGACAGATGACATGCCGTGTCTTATCAAATCTCCTTTTGTATGAAGTATCAAAACCTCTGCTCGCATTTTCTGGGTAGAGTTAACTAATAATGGCGTAGTATCCCCATTATTATTAAGCGTATTGAACCCTCCTGTAGGAAAACTAATACTTGTACTGTCTAAGGTAATTCCAGAAGTTGATCCGGTGGGATTAAAGCTATCAACCGCGGCATGCGGAACTATACTATCTGTAATATGAGGAGCAGTATCTGTTGGTGCCCAAGTTGTATCTTCTTGATCTGGTGGAGGATAAGGTATAAAAGGCCCAGTAGAATCCTTATGGCAGCTTTGTAAGATAAGAATCAAACAAAAGCCCAAAAAAGTATTTAAGAAAAATCTCTTCATTTTAGTTATGATACCTAGTTATTTTGCTTTGTTGCCTGAATGAGAAATTTTATATCTAATCCCTAAGTTTAAACCCAATGAATTGAAGCGTTGATTGTAGCCTATAGACGAAATATTATTGTCAGATAAGCTATACCTTAAGTAAGGTTCTACAAAAGCATCAAAGTTTTTATCTATGTTGCGTTGTATACTGAATCCTCCATAAACGCTAAAATTCACATTGCTTCTAAACATGCCGTAAGTTTGTTTTGCACTAAGAGGGACACTATTTAGGGATGGGTCGAAGGTCATGCCGTGATAAAAAGATGTAAGGTTGAGTATTGCACCACCATCTGTAGAAAAATGCCACTTCTTTGAATTTCTCATCTCCCAACTTACAATAACTGGTACTTCAATGCTTTTGTAATTGTTGTAAACAGTTCGTTGTTGGTAGCCAGTTTCTATAAAAGAATTAGTACCTGTATTAGTGATAACAGTTATGCTTTTAGTAACGTTTTGTTGGGTAAACTTAAATTGCTGGGTAACTTCTTTAAATTGAAGACCGCTCTTAATACTTAGGTGTTGACTTATATTTTTTGACACTCTAATTCCAAACGTAAATCCTCCGACAAGCTTTTGAGTACTATCAAGTAGATGTAAATAGTTAGCGTTAAGACTATTCGCACTTACTTGTTTTGTATCATAATCTGGCGAACCATAAACTTCCAAATACCAATTTCTAGTCGGACGATCAGTAAGATGTATGGTAGTAATAGTCTTTTTGCTGCCCTTTAATGTTTTTGAAACTAACCCATTGGCTAATTCACTATTAAATCTATTAATAATATTCCCTTTTTCAAAATAGTGTTCATCGGCAGTTGGACTTACAGTTTCTTCACTTTTGTTTACTTCTTTGTTAAGAACAACAGATGATATAGCATTTAAATGTTGGGTACTACTGTCTTTTACAACATCATCTTTTGATACAGAAACAACCTCGATAGTATTGCTAATTGAATGATTTACTACACTAAGCGGCTTACTATTTGTTTCTATATTAATGACATTGTTTTTTGCTTTCTTAGTAGAAACAATTGAAAGAGGATTACTTTTATTTGTCTCTGCCGACTCGATTTTGAAGTTTGACTCTTTAGTGTTGCCTGTAATATTATTGGTTAAAATAACCACTTCTTTGGTGGTATTATTAATAGAAGTAGTGTTTTCTTTTCTAAAAAAGAAATAAGAAGAAGATGTCAAAGCTATGGTAACCAATGCAAGTATGCTTGCTTGGAAATATCCATTCTTCCAAAAAGGAATTGGGATGGGCTTCTTCTTGTCTTTCTCTGCTACAATCCGCTCCCACAAACCCTCTGGAACAGGACTTTTATAGCTGTAAAGGCCATCTTTTACATATTTGTCAAATTCTTTCATTACACTGCAATTTTTTCTAGTTGAACAATCTGATTCTGCAACATTCTCCTAGCTTTTACCAATTGACTCCTGCTAGTACTTGCTTCTATTCCAAGCAACACTGCTATTTCTTCGTGGCTATATCCTTCAATCACATTCAGGTTAAAAACAGTCCGGTAACCATCCGGCAGTTGACTTATAAGTCTCATCAAATCATCTTCGCAGAGGTTTCCGTATATATAAGGGCTAACTTGTGGTTCGTTTGAATTTTCTATCTCTAGTTCTTTAAAATGTATCTTCCTTTTTTGTATGTTCTTCAAACAAACATTCACCACTATCCGCCTCATCCAACCTTCAAATGATCCTTCATGTTTAAACTGGTGTAGGTGGTTGAAAATCCTCACGAAGCCCTCTTGCAACATATCCTCTGCTTCCATCGAATCAATTGCATATCGTATGCACACGCTCATAAAGACGCCCGCGAATTGCTCAAAAAGCAAACGCTGAGTCTGAGGGTTCTGCTCGATGCAACCTTTTATAAGTTCGTGTTCAGACAAAAGATATAAATGTTTTACGATGCTCACGGATAGTTGATACGTACACTATCCGCTTTGCTGCTTTAAATAAATAAAAATCGGTATAAAAGTACATAGAATCGTTTAAGAAGTGATTATTTTATACTTCGGTAATAATAAATTATTAGAATTTGTTTAGGCATTCCTTATGAAAAAGGATCGATTCAGGAAAATAATTGTATAAGCACTTATACAAACCACGAAAACAAATCTGTCAATGCCAAGTTTGCCTTTTGTTCGCCTTCAAAATCTTTTACTATTTCACCCTCACTCATTTGAATCAATCTGGTACCATACTGATGTGCATATTTTAGGTTGTGTGTAATCAATATGGCAGTAAGTTTATTTTCTTTAATAAGCATATCTGCGGTTTTCATGATAATATCTGCACTGCGTGGATCAAGGGCGGCAGTTGGTTCATCCAGCAAAAGAATCTTTGTCTCGTCCATCACGCCCATTAATAGCGTAAGCGCTTGCCTTTGTCCCCCGGATAAAGTTCCTATCGGCTGCTCTGTCTTATTCTCCAATCCCATACCTAAAATGGCAATCTTTTCTTTTACTTTCTTCTTGAAATCGGCATTTACTCCGATAGTTAATCCTCTAGATTGTGTGCGTAGTGCTGCCAATCTAAAGTTATCAATGATACTCAAGTCTGGTGCGGTGCCGCTCAATGGGTTCTGGAACACACGGGCTATCCATTTGCTTCTTTTATATTCAACCATCTTGGTCACATCATTTCCTTCAATGTTAATTGTCCCTTTTGTAGGCATCTCAGCACCGGATATGATATTCAACAACGTACTTTTTCCAGAGCCATTAGATCCAACAATCGTTACAAAAGAACCATCTTCTATTGTGAGCGACAATGATTTAATAGCAACCACCTCATTGGGTTTATCACTATTGAATACCTTATTTATATTGCTTAATGTTATCATCCGGCAGCCCTCCCTAAAAACTTTGGTATGCTTACTATCGATAACACAAAGATGGCGGTGACTAGCTTCAACATATTTGGATCGATACCCAAGGACAGTGTGACTGCTAATACCATTTGAAAGATAATACTTCCTATCACCACACACAACAACTGCATCCAGATATTTGCCACGCCTAGCCAATTGATGATTGCTGTTGATATTAGCACCGAACCCAACCCCGTGATTACAATCCCGATACCCATATTGATGTCAGTAAAGTTTTGGTATTGCGCCACCAAATAACCACTGAAGGCTGTTAGGGAATTGGCAATTGCCAGCCCAATTATTTTCATTTTATCATTGTTTATGCCCAATGCCCTCGTCATGGAGTCGCTGTTGCCAGTGGCTCGCATCGCTATGCCAAAATCTGTTTTTAATAAATATGCAAGAGCAGAAACAATGATAACTACTATCAATGCTGCCATTATTAGCCCATCATAAACTTCATTATTAAATGGATGAAAGTAGGAGAAGATAGTTTTTATATTTATCAATGGAATGTTGGAGCGACCTAATAAACTTAGATTAATAGAATATAATGCCGTCATTACCAATATCCCTGCAAGCAATGCATCTATTTTAAGTTTCGTATGGATGATGCCTGTCATAGCTCCAGCAATTCCTCCAGCTATCAAAACAATGGGGATTACCAAGAAAGGATTTAATTGAATAGGAAGCAACATTGCCGTTACCACCGCACCCAATGTATAGCTACCATCCGTAGTAATATCGGGTATCTTAAATATTTTCATGGTGATGAATATGCCCAAAGCCATCGTCGATAGGCACAATCCAATCATCAGCGCAGTTAAGTAAAACTCCATTCTTATTATATTAAAAAGTTTTACCACAAGGAACACAAGGGTTAACCACAAAGTCCACGAGGGTTTTCACAAAGAACACAAAGTTTATTAGTGTCCCTTGTGTTTCTTTTCCTTGTGTCCCTTGTGGTAAAACTCTCCCCATAATTCTTGTGTCCCTTGTGAAAACCCTTGTGTCCCTTGTGGTTAACCCTTGTGCTCTTTATGGTTAAGCCCCTTATTTTACAGGCACAAAGCTAGCCGGTAAGCTTATATTATATGCCGCAGCCGCCTTTGGATTATAAACACTCCCATGGTTTTTAACCAATTCCCAATGGATGTTGGCAGTACTCTTTGTCTGCAAATACTGCGCTGCCTGCTGCCCACATTGATACCCCCACATATACATATCCGCACCATAAGCCGCCACTGCACCACGCGAAACCAATCCTGCCTCACTAGTAAATACAGGCACTTTCGCATTGTCGCAAGTCTTGATGATTGTTTCAAACGAACTAAACACCGTATTGTCCGGATTGGCAAAGAAAGCATCTATGTTCTTGGTAAGCAACGATTGTGTGACCAATTGCACATCGGCAGAACTATTCACAGGCAAGGAAACCAAGTTTAAATCCAACTTGCTCGCCAAGCCGCTAATGCGTTTCAAAGCTTCTACCGATTGTGGCTCTGATTGATTGTAAATCATGCCCACAGTCAGTTTGCTGCCTTTAGGTTTCACCAATTGTTTTATCAATCCAAACGAAGTATCTATGTAGCCAAGCTCTTCCGATACGCCAAACAAGTTACTAGGCGGTTTGCCGCTGCTGTCTGTTACTTTCATTAACGATGGGGTAGGGGACACCATCATAAATACAGGGATGTCCTTGGTGTTTTGTATGGCCGCTATGGTGGACAATGACGGACAAGTAGCAATCAACGTAGGGTTTTGCGAAACGAAATACTTGATTATCTGCGTCAGCGTAGGGATATTCCCTTGTGCGTTCCTATATATTAGATTGATGGTCTTTTGCTCTTCCGAGTAGCCATTCTTCTTCAAGGCATCAAAGAAACCAGTCTTTGCCTGAGCGATGGTATTGTCCTCAAAAGCATCCACAAATGCGATGGTAGGTATTGTGCTGTCCTTGTGTTTACAGCCGTACAGAACCGAAATAATCAATACTAAGTAAATAAACCGCTTCATTATTTAATTTTAGATGTAAGCAAATGTAATTGTCTAGCTTTAACATAGCACTTTATTAATTGTTGGATTACCAAATCAAAGGCTACAAATTAAAAAGCCCTTGAAGTCTTTACTTCAAGGGCTTTTTAATTAATTGCGTTTTCTTCTTTCTGTGACGGTCCTGTCAACTTTAGTATATTGATTCGTGCCAAATATTTGATATATCAAAAAGCAAGCGGCATCCATTCGTTCCCTCTCCGATTTATCTGCCCAATGCGCAACATGGTTGTCAGCCTCAGCAAAAGACATTGTAGCAACTTGTGTACGGTCCATTTTATATTCTTTAGCCATTCCACAAAAGTAACTGTTATTAATTTACAAACTCAATTGTCATTCACCATTCACCATTAACCATTAATCATTAACCATTAATAATTCACCATTATTCCCATACTTTTCGTGGATGTTAGCGTAGTGCATCATCTAACAGCATATCGCAATTGGAAAATATGTTCAACTGAATTAAAAGCTTCGGAAAACGATAGTATTTATAACCAAAACATCGGTAACTTCAACTAACAGTCTATGTGGTGGGATAACGACTGGTATTGCGACTGTGGCTGGCAAGAACGTTCGGTCCTTTAGATTTGCCTTTTAATTATTTACTAAATATACTACTATTACTACTCTTTCTTTTTTTGCTACTTTTTTTCTTTCACAATCCACACTTTTGTGTGGATAACACTTAACCAGC
>Ga0164296_1004112_pt1 | contig 13360 bp, 14 predicted proteins | sample GEODES057metaG_FD_113533 | JGI IMG/M metagenome (GOLD analysis project Ga0164296, IMG submission 113533) | Dystrophic lake water microbial communities from Trout Bog Lake, Wisconsin, USA - GEODES057 metaG | ecosystem: Environmental > Aquatic > Freshwater > Lake | place: USA: Trout Bog Lake...
CTCACACCATGTTCCCGCACGCCGCGATTGCGTATGCCGATACCCATGTGGCGCTGGCCGATGCGGTGATGGGCGACGGCGCCGGGCTGGATGCACGGCTGCGCGAAATGGCGGACCTGCAATCCGCCAGCCGGCTGCCCTCCGGCCCGGTCGTGCCAGCCCTGGCCCGCGGCTTCGCTGCCTTCCAGCGCCAGGACTACGATGCAGCGATCGCCGCGATCGCGCCCGTATGCGCCGAACATGAGCGCATCGGCGGCAGCCGCGCCCAGCGCGATCTGGTCGAATTTACCTTACTGAAGGCCTATGTCATGGCCGGCCGGCTCGACGACGTCAGCCGCATGCTGCGCGAGCGCCGCCCCGGACCGCGCGGCATCCCCGTCGCCGGCGTGTTAGCGCACTAACCGCGCTGCCACCGCCGCCACGCAACGTTCAAACGCCGCCAGATCCTGCCACACTGCCCCGTCCAGCACGCTGGCGGCGAAAAATCCACCGCCCGAACTATAGATACCACCCTCGATCATCAGGTTATCGGCAAGCCCGAAATCTTCCACCGACAGGCCATCGGCATCCACTGTGCCGCCGATAAAGGCGCGGGTGCGGTCGGCGAAGGCCTTGGCCGTGTTGGACCAGCCAAACACCGGCCGACCCAGCGCCCGCATGAAGCCGAGTTCGAACACTGTGCCCACATCGGCACTCGGCCCCCGAAACGGGGTCAGATTGGCGATCAATGCGTCGCAACTGGTAATATGCGCCTCATTGCGGCGAGCAATGCGGAACGCCTCCGGCAGACCGTCCCATTCCGGCCAATCGCCGCCGCGCAGCGGGTCCAGCGGAAAAACACCTTCGAGCCCATGCGCAGCGCAAATGCGCTGCAAGGCAGCGCCCCGCTCCAACGGGGCAGGCAGAAACACATCGGGGCCGGCAAGATAGACGCGCATTACCGTAATCTGCCCCAAGCGCCCCGCGTCCCCCAAGCTTTATGTGGCTGCCGAAGTGGAGGCTGCGGTTGACCGCAACATGGCGCGCAAGGCCGCCGCGCTGGCATCCAGCGCCGCCATCATCCCGTCTGCGGCCCGACGTGCGCCGGCGACATCGCCGCCACTGGCCGCCGCCAACACCGCGCGCATCTGCGCATCGAAGGCCAGCAAGCCATAATTGCCCGCCATGCCTGCCAGCGCATGCGCCTCCATCACCAGGATCGCAGCATCATCCTCGGCGAGCGCGGCCTGCAAGCTGCCCAGTCGCGCCTCCATATCCCCCAATGCCTGCTCAACCAGTTCCAGAAACATCCCTGCCGGCAAGCCGCGCTGCAATTCCGCCAATCGTACCGCATCGAGCAGCCGATCCGCCGCCGCCGGCGGCGCCTGCCCGGTCCGGCTGCGGGCCGGTTGCAAAATCCCGGCCAATATCTCAGCCATCTCTTCAGCCTGCACCGGCTTGGTCAGCATGCCCTGCATGCCGGCATCGTGACAGCGGGTCCGATCCGTTTGCGAGGCGGTGGCGGTCAGCGCGTAAATCGGCACGTCCCCGGCCGGGCCAGGCAGGGCGCGGATCGCGCGCGCCGCTTCAAAGCCGCTCATGCCCGGCATCATCAAATCCATCAGTACAATCTCATACGGCGCCCGCGTCACTTGGAGCACCGCCGCCGCTCCGGAGGCCGCGATGTCCACATGGTGGCCAGCCCGTTGCAACGCCGTCGCGGTCACCACCTGGTTCACCGGGATATCCTCGACCAGCAGCACCAAAGCGCGCCGGCCGCGCGGCGGGTGGCCAGGCAGGCTCCGGATCGGCTCCGGGCCGCGCCGCATCGGGGGCGCGGGGAGCGGCGGCGCGGACGGCAGGCGGGTGCTCACTTCAAAGCCCACCGCGACGATGACGCCATTTGGTAATGTGGCGCGGCGAATCTCCAGCATGCGCCCATCGGCCAGCCGCTCCATCTCCGCCAGCCGGCTGCCCTCACCGAACGGAGCGCCAAACGCCAGTGCGTGCGGATTGCGCAGCAGCACCTGCCCGGCGCCATCGCGCACCTCCACCCCGGCCGGCAAGGCTGCGAGCGCGGCTTCAAGCAGGTCCCGTCGTTTGCCCAGGGCCGCATCCGTTGCCGTTAATTGTGCGAATGCCGCATCGAACGCTGCCTTCTCCGCCGCAAAGCGCGCGCGCAATTCCATCCGCCCCATCAGCAGCCAGCCAACCGCCGCCAACGCCAGCACGAGCGCCACGAACAGGCCCAAAACCAGCACGGGGCTGTATAAAATCAGATCGACATCCGACACGACGTGCGCATTCCTCCTCAGGCGCCGCAATCTAGCCGGTTTGCCGCTTCCGGCACAGTCAGCACGCACCGCGCGGCCTTGCGTCGCGGCGGGGATTGCCTATCTGGATAAGTAACAAACCAGAGGGGCCGACATGACGGATGTTGACGGACTGACCCGCTTCCCGCTCGCACGACGCGGGTTTTTCATGACCTCGCTGATCTCCGGCCTCACTTTGGCGACCAGCCGTGTGGAAGCCCAGGCCATTAAGACCGATGCCACCGGCCTGGACGCCGGTGAATTTCAGCTGGCCGTGCCCGGTGGCGCCCTGCCCGGATATTACGCCCGCCCCACCGGGGCCGGCCCGTTCCCGATCGTGCTCGTCAACGAAGAAATCTTCGGCGTGCACGAATATATCAAAGATACCTGCCGCCGCTTCGCCAAAGCAGGCTACCTCGCGGTGGCGGTGGAGGTGTATGCGCGGCTCGGCGACATCTCCAAGGCGACCGACGCCAGCGCCATCTTCCGCGATTTCGTCAACAAAGCGCCGGATGCGACGTTGATGGCCGATCTCGACGCGCTGCTGGCCTGGGCCGGCGCCAATAAGGGGGATGTTGCTCGCGCCGCCGTCACCGGTTTCTGCCGCGGCGGGCGCACCACGTGGATGTATGCCATCCACAACCCCAAGGTGAAGGCGGCCGTGGCCTGGTATGGCCAGATCGTCACCCCCAGCACCGATATCCAGCCGAAATCGGTGCTCGACCTCGCTGGCACGCTGAAAGTGCCATTGCTCGGCCTCTATGGCGGCAAGGACGGCAGCATCAAGGTGGACGACGTGCAGGCCGCCGCCGCCAAGGCGCGCACCGCGGGGACGGCGGTTGAGATTGTGGTCTATCCCGAAGCCGGGCACGCCTTCCACGCCGACTACCGGCCGAGCTACAATGCCGAAGCCGCGGCAGACGGATTTAAGCGCGCACTCGCCTGGTTCAAATCGCACGGTGCCGCCTGAAGCTGAGTGGGGTTGCGGCCTAGCGCAACCCCGCCAGCATACGCTGCGCCAGTTCAACATAATGCGGCGCGGTGCTGCCGAAACGGCGTTGATCGTCGTCCGACATCACCCGCCACAACCGCGCGGGGGAGCCGTTCCAGATTTCCCCCTTGCCGATCACCTTGCCCGGCGTCAGCAGACCGCCCGCCGCCAGCATGCCGCCTTCCTCGATGGTCGCCCCATCCAGCACTGTCGCCCCCATGCCCACAAAGGCACGATCCTTCAGGGTGCAAGCGTGGATGATGCAGCCGTGGCCCACCGTAACATCGTTGCCAATGATGGTCGGCAAGGTGCCGGCATTCACATGGATGATGGTGCCATCCTGAATGTTGGACCGCGCGCCGATGCGGATAAAGTTGGTATCCCCGCGCAACACGCAGTGGAACCACACCCCGGATTGCGGGCCAATCTCCACCCGGCCGATCACCGCCGCCGTGGGGGCGACGAAGGCATCCGCGGCCACCTTCGGCGCGTTGCCTTCAAAGCTGAATAGCGGGCCGTTAACCATGCGCATTGCCGGGATGCGGCAGGCCGAGCATCAGCGCGATGGATTGCACCGCAGCCCCTGAGGCGCCCTTGCCCAGATTATCCAGCCGGGCAACCAGGATCGCCTGCCGGGCGGCCTCATGGGCATAGACGCGCAACTCCAGCAAATCGGTATTGTTCAAGTCTTCCGGCTCCAGCCGCCCGCCCGGCGCTGGCGGCAGCACCCGCACCAGCGCGCTGCCGCGATAGCGGTCTTCCAGCACTTTCTGCACATCCGCCCCGGTCGGCTTGCCCGTCAGCGTATCGAGATGCAATGGCACACTGACCAGCATGCCCTGGCGGTAATGCCCCACCGCAGGCGCGAAAATCGGCCGCCGGGTCAGCCCGCTATAAGCCTGAATTTCGGGGACATGCTTATGCTCCAGGCCCAACCCGTAAATTTCATACGCCGGACCACCGGTCGCCTCATGCGCCTCAATCATCGCCTTGCCGCCGCCGGAATAGCCGGAGGTCGCGTTGATGCTGATCGGGTAATCGGCGGGAATGATGCCGGCATCCACCAATGGGCGCAGCAAGGCGATGGCGCCGGTAGGGTAGCAGCCGGGATTGGAAACATTGCGGGCCATGCGGATCGCCGCCGCCTGGCCGGGCGCCATTTCCGGAAAGCCGTAGACCCAATCGGGGTCCACCCGAAAGGCGGTGCTGGCATCAACCAGCTTCGGCGCCAGCGCGCCGAGGCTGGCGGCAAGGGCGGCGGATTCCTTCGCCGCCGCATCCGGCAGGCACAGTACGGCCAGATCAACCTCGGCCATGATCGCGCGGCGGGCTTCCGGGTCCTTGCGGCGGTCGGCGGACAGGGATCGCAGTTCAACGCCCGGAAATGCGGTCAGCCGTTCGCGGATGCCCAGCCCCGTGGTGCCGGCTTCGCCATCGATGAACACTTTTGCGGTCGTCATATGCAATATCTCCTTCCGGGCGCACCGTTTCATCCGCGCCGGCGGAATGCAAGCCGTTCGGCGGTCTGGCTTGTATGCAACACGCCCCGGGGTTGCCGCCGTGCCGCGCCTCCGCGCATGTTATCCCAACGCCTGCAAGGAATGCCGGATTGTCCGATAGCTCAACGCGCCGCCTTTACGGCTTCGACCCGAAATTGCTGCTGGGCATTGCCTTCATGTGCGGCTCCGGCCTGCTCTTTCCGATTATGAACGGCTTCGCCAAGACGCTCGGCAGCGAATATTCCTCTCTCGAAGTTTCCTGGGCGCGCGCCTTTGGCCATGTGGTGTTCATGCTGGTCGCCTTCGTGCCGCGGCATGGCGTGCGGATGCTACGCACCCGCAGGCTCGGCGTGCAATTGCTGCGCTCGGCATTGCTGTTTGCGTCCAACGTGGTGTTTTTTATCGCCATCACCTTTATCCCGATCGGCAAGGCTGCCTCGATCAGCATGATGTCGCCACTGCTGATTACGCTGCTGGCGTGGTGGATGCTGGGTGAGCGCACCACGCGCGGGCGGTTGGTGGCGCTGGCGATCGGCTTTATCGGCGTGCTGATCGTGATCCGCCCGGGCACCGAAGTCTTCCAATGGGCCTCGCTGCTGGTGGTTGCCAATTCCAGTTTCTACAGCTTCTACAGCATCCTCACCCGCCGCATCGCCGGGGTGGACAGCCCGGAAACCTCGGCGATCTATAGTTCCGTCGTCGGCGCTTTCTTCATGTTCGCCGTGCTGCCGTTCGTCTGGAAAACCCCGCACGGCCTCGGCACCATCGCCATGTTCTGCGGCATGGGCGTGCTGGGGGCGCTCGGGCATTATTGCGTAGCCAGCGCAATGAAGAACGCGCCAGCCAATGTCGTCACCCCGTTTCAGTATTTTCAACTCATGGGTTCGGTGCTGGTCGGCTATATCGGCTTCGGCGATCTGCCTGATGCGCTGACCTGGTTAGGTGCGGCAATCATCATGTGCAGCGGTCTTTGGATCGGCTGGTCGCAACGCGGCCGCAGCTAACATCATCCCCCTTTGACCATCGACCGATTGCCATGCCTATACTGCCGATAAGGCGACGCCCACCCAATGAGGCACGCCAATCAGTGGAGACCGCCATGACCCTGTTGTCCCGTCGCGCCTTGCTCGCCGCATCCGCCGGCGTGCTCGCCGCGCCCGTCAGCACTCAGATCGCCAACGCCCAGACCGTCAAGCCGCGGCTGACGGCGATTTCGCAATGGAGCGCCGGCAGCGATGGCGCCGCGATTACGGCGTTAGGCAAAAAGTTCGAGGAACATGGCGGCCTCTGGCAGCATTCTCCGGTGCCGGGCTTCACCACAGAGATGATGAACAAGCTGCGGGCGCAAATCCTCGCCGGCGACCCACCGGCCTGCTCACAGCTGAAGGGCCCGGAGATCGAAGCATGGTCGAAAATCGCGCCGACGGTTAACCTAGATGCGATCGTCGCGGCTGCCGGTTATGAAAAAGTCGTCGCCCCCGACCTGGCGCGCATCCACAAACCCGGCGGCAAATGGGCGGCGATGCCGCTGCAAATTTATCGCACCAACACGCTGTTCGTCTCCAAGCGCGCGATGGACCGGGTGAAGGCGGACAAGCTGCCCACCAACTGGGCGGAATTCAACGCGCTGGCGGAGAAGATGAAGGCCGCCGGCATCGCCTACCCGCTGGCCAATGGCGGATCACGGCCGGATGACGGGCAGAAATTCGAAGCCTCGCTAGCCGGCATCAGCCCGACCGCCTATCGCGCCGCGATTATGAACCTCGACGAGAAAGCGCTGAAAGGGCCGGAGATGCGCGCGGCCTTCGTGCAGTTGCGCAAGCTTGCGGATTGGATGGACCCCAACACCGCCTCGCAAGCCTATGCCGTGCACCTGCCGCAATTCGTGGCCGGGGACATGGGCATGATGATCCAGGGTGGCTGGGCGCAGGGCGTGTTACTGAATGCCGGCTTTAAGCTGGATGATTTCATCATCGGGCCAGGGCCGAGCGACAACGGCAAGCCGGTATTTCTGCTGAATGCGGACGCGTTCATTTTCTGGCAACGCAAGGAAGCCGATTTGCAGGCGGGCCAGAAGTTGATGGCTCAATTGGTCATGGATCCGGCGATTCAGACCATGTACTCGCAGATCACCGGCTCCATCCCCGTGCGCACCGATGTGGACCTGTCCGGGCCCGGCTGGTCGGACGGCCAGCGCGAAGCGGCGGCCACGCTGAAAGCCGCCGTTGCCGCCAATCAGTCCGTGCTCAGCCTCGCGCATAACATGGCACAGGAAAACGGGATGACGGCGGCGATGATCGACGTGATCACCGAATATGTGAAAAACCGCGCCATCACCCCGGATCAGGCAGTGGCCCGGCTGTCGGAGGCGGTGGAGGGCGCGCGTTGAGCGCAAGCTTGCGCGCGTTTACCCGGCGGCTACCCGAGTTCCTGGTGATCTGGGTGCCCATGCTGCTATCGGCCGGGCATGTGGTGGTGTTCACCCTTTGGACGACCTGGGTTTCCTTCACGCCCTCGACGTTGATGCCAACCGATGGCTGGGTGGGCTTGCGCAACTACACCGCCGTGCTGGGAACCCGGAACTGGAAGATCGCGTTCGATAATCTGCTCTTGTTCGGCTTCAGCTTCATGCTGCTCACCACGTTGGTCGGGCTGGCGCTGGCGATTTTGCTCGACCAGCGGCTGCGCGGCGAGAACGTGTTGCGCGCCATATTTCTCTATCCGCTCGCCGTGTCCTTCGTGGTCACCGGCACAGTGTGGTCATGGCTGCTCAATCCCGGCATGGGGGTGCAGAAACTGTTCAACAGCCTGGGCTGGACCGATTTTCGTTTCGATTGGCTGGTCAACCGCGACATGGCGATCTGGACGGTGGTGATCGCCGCGATCTGGCAAGCCTCCGGCTTCGCGATGGCGCTGTTTCTCGCCGGCTTGCGTTCGGTTGATGCCGATTTGCTGAAAGCCGCCCAGATCGATGGCGCCGGGCCGCTGCGCACCTACACCCGCGTGATCCTGCCCAGCCTGTGGCCGATCACGGTTTCGGTGCTAGTCATCCTGCTGCAATTCGCCATCAAGACCTTCGACCTGGTGCGCGCCCTGACGGAAGGCGGGCCGGGCATCGCCACCCAATTGCCGGCACTGGTGGTCTACGATTTCATGTTCCAGCGTGGCAATCTCGGCCGCGGCTCGGCCGCTGCGGTGCTGATGCTGCTCACGTTGCTGGCGGTGCTGCTGCCTTATGCTGGCTGGACCTACCTGCAACGGCGCCGCGCCGGTGCGTAGTCACACCCATGTTTAGTCGTCGCGGGCTCATCGCTGTGCTGGTGTGGCTGCTGGCGGCCGCCTATCTGGTGCCCATGGTGGTGGTATTGTTGAACTCGGTGCGCACCGCGCAGGAAATCGCCCAGGGGTCGATGATCGGCTGGCCGAAATTCTGGGCGTTCAGCAATTACGCCGTGGCCTGGAGCGGCTTCTGCATCGCCCAGACCTGCAAGGGCATCGCGCCTTATGTGGTGAACTCAGCCGCCATCACCCTGCCGGCGACGCTGATTTCCACCCTGCTCGGCGCCGTTGCCGGCTACGCGGTGTCACTCTGGCGCTTTCGCGGCGACCGTTGGATTTTCGGCCTGGTGACCCTCGGCGTGTTTCTACCTGAGCAAATGCGGCTCATACCCTGGACCATCGTGCTGCGCGACCTAGGGCTCAGCAACACCCTCGCCGGGCTGGTGATGATCCATTCCGTGCAGGGGCTGAGTTTCACCGCCCTGTTCTGCCGCAATTATTACCTCTCCATCCCGCAGGAATTGATGAAAGCGGCGCGCATCGATGGCGCCGGCTTCTTCCGGATTTTCTGGCGCATCGTCTTGCCGCTGTCGCCGCCAATCCTGGTGGTGACGGTCATCTGGCAATTCACCGGCATCTGGAACGAATTCCTCTACGGCGTCACCTTTACCACCGGTACCCAGCAACCGATCACCGCCGCCCTGATCGCGCTCGCCACCTCGGTCGCCGATGTGCCGCAATACGGGGTGCAGAACGCCGCCGTGGTGCTGGCGGCGCTGCCCACCATGCTGGTCTATCTGTTCGGTGGGCGATATTTCGTGCGCGGCCTCACGGCTGGCGCGGTGAAGTAGGAAACAGTCATGTCGGCCCTGGTCATTCGCGATCTGCATAAACGGTTTGGCGCGGTTGAGGTGCTGAAAGGCATCAATCTCGACATCAATAGCGGGGATTTCACCGTGCTGGTCGGCCCGTCCGGCTGCGGCAAATCGACCTTGCTCAACATCGTCGCCGGGCTGGACACGGCCAGTTCCGGCGATATCAAAATCGCCGATCGCATCGTCAACACCGTGCCGCCGAAAGATCGCGATATCGCGATGGTGTTCCAGTCCTACGCGCTCTACCCGTCGATGACGGTGCGGCAGAACATCACCTTCGGAATGGAATGCCGCAATATCGCCAAGCCAGCGCGCGAGGCGGCCCTCACCCGGGTTGCCCGGTTGTTGCAGTTGGAGCCGCTGCTGGCCCGCAAGCCGGCCCAACTCTCCGGCGGCCAGCGCCAGCGCGTCGCCATGGGCCGCGCGCTGGTGCGAGACCCGAAATTGTTTCTGTTCGACGAGCCGCTGTCCAACCTCGATGCCAAATTGCGGGTGGAAATGCGGGCCGAGATTAAGCAACTTCATGCCCGCATCGGCACCACGATCGTCTATGTCACCCATGATCAGGTTGAGGCGATGACGATGGCCACCCGCATCGCGGTGATGCATGGCGGCGAGGTGCAGCAATTCGCCGATCCCGAAACGATCTACAACCGCCCGGCCAATGTGTTCGTCGCCCGCTTCATGGGGGCGCCGCCAATGAACACGCTGAACGCCACCTTGGACACGATCAACGGCGTGCCGCACGCCGTGCTGGGCCAAGGCATCAGCCTGCCGGTGCCCGGCGCGCCGGAGTCGCATCGCGGTCGGGAGGTCGTGCTGGGCATCCGGCCGGAATGTATCGCCGAGCCGCAGCGCCGCTTTGGCGATGCGGACCCGCTGATTGTGTCCGCCCCAATTGTGATGACCGAACCAACCGGAGCGGAAACCATGGTCACGCTGCACCTCGCCGGCCAGCGCGCCATCGGCCGCGTGGCGCCGGACACCAAGATGCAAGCCGGTGAGATCGGCCGCTTCGCCATCGACATCCGCAAACTCTGCCTGTTCGACCCGCAAACGGAGAAACTGCTCGCATGACCCAAGCCCGCTACCCCAGCCTCGCCGACCGCACGGTGCTGATCACCGGTGGCGCCAGCGGCATCGGCGCGGCCATGGTGCGCGGCTTCAGCGCCAATGCGGCCAAGGTGGCATTTCTGGACGTGCAGGCGGCCGCTGGCGCCGCGCTGGCGGCCGAGACCGGGGCGATATTTCTACCCTGCGACCTGACCGACATTGCCGCCGTGCGGACGGCCATCGTCCAGGTCGGGCAAACGCTCGGCCCGATCACCGTGCTGGTCAACAATGCGGCCAACGATAAGCGGATTGCCTTCGACACACTGACCGAAGGCGATTTCGACGCCATGCTGTCGATCAATTTCCGCCACGCCGTCTTCGCCAGCCAAGCCGTGCTGCCCGGCATGCGGGCCGCCGGCGGCGGGGCGATTGTGAACATGAGTTCGGTCGCCTGGATGGGCGGCGGGCGGGAGATGGAGATCTACGCCGCCGCCAAAGCGGCGATGGTGGGATTCACCAACTCCCTCGCCCGCGATGTCGGGCCGGACCACATCCGCGTGAACGCCATTGCCCCGGGGATGATCATCACGCCGCGGCAACGCGAATTGTGGTTTCAGGACGAAAGCCAGATCGCCGCCGGACTGTCGCGCCAATGCCTGCCGGACCTGATCGCGGTCGAGGATGTCGCCAATCTGGCGCTGTTTCTGACGGCGGACGATAGCCGTTCCATCACCAAACAATGCTTCATGATCAATGGCGGGTCGCGGTAGTCCTCACCCCTTACTGTCATCGGCCGAGACCACAATCACTGAGCCGCGCGCATTGGCGTCCAGCAACTGCACGATCTGATCGGGTGACAAAAACCCGGTCTCGGTCTGCTTGAGCGCTTTTTGCCACTTCTGAATGGCCGCCGAGGTATCCGGCCCATAGGTCCCATCCACCTCGCCTTTGTAGTATCCGGAGGCCACCAGGGCGATCTGCACCTGATGCAGCAAGGCCGATGGCAGGGTGCGGAACGCCAGCCGCTCCGGATCGTCCGGCGGGCCGAACGGGTCGCGGATTTCCTGATGCGCAACCGGCGGCCGCCGGCCGAAATAGCCATCGTGCCAATAGCCGGACCGGCCAGCGCTGCCGTTGGCCAAATACTCCGTGCCCTGGCCCTCGAAGGTATTGTCCTTCACCTCACCAACATATTTCCAGCCATCGGGGAAGGTGTAGGTCCCGCGCCCGTTGGGCCGGCCACCGCGATGTTCTCCAACATAGCGCGTGCCGTTGGCGAAGAAGGTGGTGCCCTGCCCTTCCAGGGTGCCGTTACGCACGTCACCAACATAGTGCCAGCCATCCGGCATGGTGTAGCTGCCCCGCCCGTTCGGGGCACCGTCGCGGAAGGCGCCGACATAGACGGCGCCGTTCGGCATGGCGCGGGTGCCCTGGCATTGGTCCCAACGCTCGGGCGCGGTGTCCTTACAGGCCGGCAGTTGCCCCTGTACGCTCCCGGCCGGCGGCGCGCAGCCAGCCAGCACCACAGCCATGCCGAGGGAGAGCAGATGCAATCGTGTGTAAAGTGATGCCACGCCAGTCCGTCCGCTGAAGATGTGGCACCCTACCGGCATCGTTAACGCGCCGCAAAGCCAGGGTGTACGCACCATTTTACAAATTAAATCAATGATTTATATGCGCCTAAAATCTAGGCACCCCGTCGCAGCCCGCGGAATCGCTGGCATTGCACGGCTTGCCCCGCGACCACCCACATAGTTATCCACAAAATCTGGGGGTGAATCGCGGCGTTGTGGATCAACGCAGATTTTATCCACGGCGGGATCGCCCAGGAAAAGAGCACGGCGAAAACGACAAAGAAAAAGGGGCTGCGAAAATTCGCAGCCCCTGATCCGACTCAGTGATTGGAAACTCCAATCGCCGTGATGTTAGCGCTTCGAGAACTGGAAGCTGCGGCGGGCCTTGGCCTTGCCGTACTTCTTGCGTTCCACAACGCGGCTATCACGGGTCAGGAAGCCGGCAACCTTGAGGATGCCGCGCAGTTCCGGCTCGTAATAGGTCAGCGCGCGGCTGATACCGTGGCGCAGCGCGCCAGCCTGGCCGGACAGACCGCCGCCGTTGACGGTGCAGAACACGTCAAAAGCGTTGTAGCGGTCGGCAACCAGGAACGGCTGGGTGATCAGCATGCGCAGCACCGGGCGGGCGAAGTATTGCCCAACGCGCTTGCCGTTCACAACGATCTCGCCCTTGCCGGGCTTAATCCAGACGCGGGCGATGGCGTTTTTGCGGCGGCCGGTGGCGTAGCTGCGGCCGAGCGCATCGCGCTTCGGTTCAACCTTGGGACGATCGGTCGGCACGGTCGAGGCGACCGCGAGTTCCTTAAGATCGGCGAGGCTGCGAGTGGTGGTGTCGGACATCAGATCAACCCCTCCGGTTCTTCGGGTTCATGGCGGCGACATCCAGCGTCTTCGGCTGTTGTGCCTCATGCGGATGGGTTGCGCTGGCGTAGATGTGCAGGTGCTTCATCTGGCGGCGCTGCAGTGGGCCACGGGTGATCATGCGTTCAACCGCCTTCTCCACCACGCGTTCCGGATGACGGCTTTCCAGGCGCTGACGCAGGGTGCGGCTCTTGATCCCGCCGGCATAGCCGGTGTGATAATAGAAGCTCTCACCATCCAGCTTGTTGCCGGTCAGCACGACCTTGTCGGCGTTGACGACAATGACATTGTCGCCGCAATCGACATGCGGGGTGAATTGCGGCTTGTGCTTGCCGCGCAGGCGCTGGGCGATGACAACGGCGAGGCGTCCGAGCACCAGGCCTTCGGCGTCGATCAACACCCAATCCTTGTTTACGTCCGCTGGCTTCAGCGAGACGGTGGTCTTCAACATATCTGGTCCTTTGCAAAGCTGCGGACGGCGAAGGTTCGGCGTATTCCGGCGCGGTCTATGCCGCCCCTACCGCCCGCCGTCAAGCGTTTTAGCCTGTGGTATCATCATACCACACACGCAATCGGCCCGGGTGACCGCTTATTTTTGCGCGCCGATACGCTGAATTGTGCCGGTGGTGCTGTGCCCCACCTCCAGTGGGATCAACACCAGCCGGCCACCATGCGCCTGCACGACATCGGCGCCGACAACGTCTTCCGGCTTATAGTCCGCCCCTTTGACCAGCACATCCGGCAACAGGGCGGTGATGATATCGCGTGGCGTGTCCTCACCAAACAGCAACACCAGATCCACCGCTTCCATGGCCGCCATCACCGTCGCGCGTGCCGATTCGTTCTGCACCGGGCGGGTCGGGCCTTTGAGCCGACGGACCGAGGCATCCGTGTTCAGCGCCACCACAAGCCGGTCGCAGGCGGCGCGGGCCAAAGC
>Ga0164296_1004113_pt1 | contig 13360 bp, 13 predicted proteins | sample GEODES057metaG_FD_113533 | JGI IMG/M metagenome (GOLD analysis project Ga0164296, IMG submission 113533) | Dystrophic lake water microbial communities from Trout Bog Lake, Wisconsin, USA - GEODES057 metaG | ecosystem: Environmental > Aquatic > Freshwater > Lake | place: USA: Trout Bog Lake...
CGGCGACGGGTTCGACCGGACGTATCGGGTGGTCGACCGCGTCCCCGTGGGCCCGTTCACGATGACCATCACCTATCGTGCGCGGCTGTGGGTGCCCGTCGCCGGCGGTGATGTACTCACCGAAGCCGACCAGCCACCCGGGGTCCGACTGCGGGGGGTGGTCAGCTTCGAGCCGATTCCCGCGGGCACCCGCGTCACGGAGCGGGTGCGGTTCTCCGCGCCCCGCCCGCTGTCTCGCGTGACAATCCGCGAAGGGGTGAAGGCGCACGTCGAGATGCTGGCCGGCATTCGCCGTCACTTCGAGACTTCCGAGGTCTAGCGAGGCGTTTCCCCGGCCCCTCGCGTGTCGTCCCCCGAATCCCTCTGCGCCGCAACTACGATTTGCTCGATCGAGATGAGGGGCAGCGAAGTATCGGTGGTCAGAGCCCGTTGACAGCACGCGCTGAGCCGGGCGGGGCAGACCCCGCGCCGGCTGATTCTGCTGCGCGGTTCCCGTGGATCGCCCCGGTGCGCCGCCTCGGTCGACTGGCGGGCCGCGATCGCCCTGAGCGGAGCAGCGGCATCCCGGCGCTGGACGGGCTACGCGGTATAGCCGTCGCGCTGGTGCTCCTCGGCCACGGCGGCCTACCCGGGATGAGCGGTGGATTCATCGGCGTCGACGTCTTTTTCGTCCTCAGCGGATTCCTGATCACGTCGCTGCTGCTGGACGAGATGGGACGCACCGGCCGTATCGGCGTGGCGCCCTTCTGGATTCGGCGCGCGCGCCGCTTGTTGCCGGCCCTGGTGCTGATGGTGCTCACCGTCGTCGCCTGCCGCGGGTTGCTTCCCGACCAGTCCCTCGACGGTCTGCGCGACGACGCGGTCGCGGCGTTCCTGTGGGTTGCCAACTGGCGGTTCGTGGCCACCAGGACCGACTACTTCACCCGGGGCGCCCCGTCGCCGCTGCAACACACCTGGTCGCTGGGAGTGGAGGAGCAGTACTACTTCCTGTGGCCGGTGCTCCTGATCGGGGTCACCCTGCTGCTGGCGGAGCGGGCCAGGCGCCGCTTGGTCCGCGCGACTGCGGGCGAGGTGCGGTTGGCCATGTCCGTGATCGCCGTCGTCGGCGCCCTGGCCTCTGCGCTGGCCGCCGTCGTGCTCTGCTCCGACGACAACCGCGACCGGGTCTACTTCGGCACCGACACCCGCGCGCAGGCGTTGCTCATCGGTTCCGCGGCGGCGGCCCTGCTGGTGGGGGACTGGCCGGCGTTGAACCGCGGCTGGTGCCTGATCCGCACCCGGTGGGGGCGCCGGGTGGCTCGCGTGCTGCCGCTGGTCGGCCTGGCCTGCCTTGCTGCGGCGGCCCACTACGCGACGGGCAGCGCCGCCGAGTTCCGCCACGGATTGCTGACCGGCGTCGCTCTCGCCGCCGTCTTAGTCGTCGCGCCGGTCGCGTTGGAGCAGCGGGGCGCGGTCGCCCGCTTCCTGGCGTGGCGTCCGCTCACCTGGCTGGGTGCCATCTCCTACGGCGTCTACCTGTGGCACTGGCCGATCTTCATGGCCATCAACGGCGAACACACCGGGTGGACGGGAATCCCGCTGTTCCTAGCGCGCTGCGCCGCGACGATCGCGGTGGCGGGCGGATCGTGGTGGCTGGTCGAGCAGCCCATCCGGCGCTGGCGCCCGGTGGCGGTGCCGTTGCTGCCGTTGGCCGCCGCGAGCATGGTCACCGCCGCCGCCGTGATCCTGCTGGTGGTGCCGGTCGGGCCCGGGTCCGGGCTGCGCTTGCCGGGCCTGCCGCCCGGGGTCGCCGCGGTGGCGGCGGTCTCCCCGTCGCCCCCGGACTGGACCCACCCGAGACCTCGGGATCCCAACAGGCCCTTCACCGTGTCGGTGTTCGGCGACTCCATCGGCTGGACCTGGATGCACTACCTGCCGTCGACGCCGGGGTTCGCGTTCCTCGACCACACCGTCGTCGGTTGCAGCCTGGTGCGTGGCTCGCCGTACCGCTACATCGGAGAAACCCTGGAGCAGAAACCGGAATGCGACAGCTGGCCCATCCGATGGTCGAAACAGGTCAGCCGGGATCAGCCGGACGTCGCCTTGCTGGTCATCGGCCGCTGGGAGACCGTCGACCGCGTCAACGAGGGCCGGTGGACCCACATCGGCGACCCGACCTTCGACGCGTACCTCAACGGTGAGCTCGAGCGGGCGCTGGACATCGTGACGGGGGCCGGGGTGCGCGTCGTCGTCACCACCGTGCCCTACAGCCGCGGCGGCGAGACGCCCGACGGCCGCTTGTACCCCGAGGACCAGCCCGATCGGGTCAACCAGTGGAACACCATGCTGCGCACGACGGTTGGTCATCACCGTGGCGTCTCGATCCTTGACCTGAACAAGAAGCTCTGCCCGGACGGTGTGTACACGGCCAAGGTCGACGGTGTCCGAGTTCGCAGCGACGGTGTCCACCTCACTCCCGAGGGAGTGAAGTGGCTGACGCCGTGGCTCGAGGAGTCGCTGCGGTAGCACCCGTGCTTTCATTTCGCCAGGACGGTGCGGTTCCGTACCCGGGCACCGAGACCCGGGTGTAGGGTCGCCCGCAATGGCAATCAACCCCGACGGGAGCGGCACATGACTTTCGGTTTCCCACGCCGCACCCGTGCTGGATCAATGCTGCGGGGACTGGCGAAGATGTTCGCCGAGGGGTGCGCCATGACCCCGCAGGCGAGGGCCGGCCTCTACGTCTCGCGGACGCCCATCGCGGTGCTCGCGTTGTCGCTGGACGACCGCGACTGACGCGCAGTTCGCGAATCAGCCGACGACGTTGATGGGGTCGCCGACGTTGACCTCGTTGAAGTACCAGGCGGCGTTGTCGGGGCTCAGGTTGATGCAGCCGTGGCTGACGTTGGCGTAGCCCTGTGAGTCGACCGACCAGGGCGCCGAGTGGACGTAGACCCCGCTCCAGGTGACGCGCACCGCGTATTGCGCGGTGATCTTGTAGCCCTCGGGCGAGTTCAGGGGGATGCCGATGGTGCGTGAGTCCATGACCACGCTGCGCTGTTTCTCCAGGGCGGAGAAGTTGCCGATCGGCGTCGGTCGGGTGGGCTTGCCCATGGAAGCCGGCATGCTGCGCAGCACCTGGCCGTTGCGGCTGACGACGAAGTTGTGTGCGGAGATGCTCGCCACCCCGACCAGCGCGTCGCCGGTCTCGAACCCGGTCGTCAGCGCCTGAACGCCGACCGAGATGTGGGAGTGGGCGGGCCAGTACCGCGCCGGAACCCACTGCACGGTGTTGTCATCGACCCATTCGAAATGCCCGGGCATGCCCGTGGGCGAGGTGACGCGGATCGACCGCTCGGCCGCCTTCCGATCGGTGACGGGCACGGCGAACGTCACGACGATCGGGTGGGCAACTCCCACCACCGCGCCGTTCGCCGGCAGCACCGAGGCGATGCCCGCAACGGGAGCCCCGACGGCGGCTCGGCCGGGGGCCGCGGTCCCGAACAGACCCAGCGACGTGATCGCCGCCGCAATGACCAACCGACGAACAACTCCACCCATGGGCTTCACCCTTCAGACCGCAAACGAGATCACATTATGTTACGAGGCACCCGACGACCGCGGGGGTGCAGGAGATGACCCGTTTGGCGGCGCGCGGTGCGCGTCAGGGTTTGGAACTCGACACCACGTCTCCCCAGGCGGCCCGCGCCCCGGAATCGCCGACGCGGTAGGTCTGGAACAGGGTGCCGCCCGCCGCGGCCAGCACCAGCACCCCGACCAGTACCTGGACGGCGACGGGGATTCGCCCTCCGCGCTGCTGTCTGACGTGCACCACGGCCAACACCGCAACGGTGGCCACCAGCGCGGCCACGTAGTAGATCAGGGTCTCGCCCCACTCGGCGTGCCGGTTCAACGCGGGCGAGTCACCACCCACCCGGGCGGCCAGCCAGCCACCCGAATCGGTGGTCAGTGGAACCACCACCAGCGTCGCCGCGGCCAGCAGCAGCACCTGCCAGATCAGCCGCCGCCGCGCCGCGGGCCAGATCACGCACAGCGCCGCCAGAATCGCCGCCAGGGGCCCGAGGACCACGACGACGTGATTGAGCAGGATGTGCGCGGGAAGCCCATTGACCGTCGACAGTGCGAGTACGTCAACCATGGCGACACGATAACGCCAATCCCCTCGTGCGGATCAGGCGTGCCAGCTCGACCATCGGCGCACCGTCACCGCGATCACCGGGCCGTCGATCGGGACCGCCTCGTACTGAGGGTATTTCGACCGCAGCAACCGGTGGCCGGCCGCCATCGCCTCGCCGTCGTGGTGAACCGCGGCGACGCCGTCAATCCGCACCCACCACAGGCGCGTCCAGTCGTCGTCGTAGTGATCGACCAGCAGACAGACCTGCGGGTTGTTGTGGATGTTCGCCAGCCGGCGCAGCCGCTGTGTGGTCTTCGGTTTGGCGTCGACGGCGGTGTAGACCATCTGGTTCTCCCGGGGGTCGTTCTCGAGGGCGAACACGACCGGAACCAGGTGGGGGATGCCGTCGGGCGAGGCGGTGGCCAGGCGGGCGACCGGGGAGCGGGCGAACCCGGCCCGGGGGTCGAATCCGGCCGCGCGGTCAGCGTCCACCGGGCCAGTTTAGGGCGCTGGAGGTTACGCTGGCAGCGAAGCTCTCGCGGCAAAAGCCCACAAAATCCGCACACCACACGCGGTGTGAGACCGCCATCAGCAGCTGTCTGCATTACGGTTGTACCCAAAGGAAGGTTAGGGATGAGCAGATCGCACCAGCGTTCCGTGTGGTTGTCGAGGTCGGTCAGCGCGCTGGCCGTGGTCGGGCTGGGAGCCGCGCTGGGGCTTGAGCCGGGGGTGGTGCCCGCTTACGCCGCACCGCCGATCCACCGTCCCCTGGCCCCGCTAGACCCGTCGGCGATGATCGGCCAGGTGGCCTCACAGGTCGTCAACATCAACACCCGGTTCGGCTACAACAACGCGGTCGGGGCCGGCACCGGCATCATCCTCGACCCCAACGGCGTGGTGCTGACCAACAACCACGTGATCGCGGGCGCGACCGACATCAACGCATTCTCCGTGGGCAACGGCCAGACCTACGCCGTCGACGTGGTCGGTTACGACCGGTCGGAGGATGTCGCGGTGGTGCAGCTTCGGGGCGCCTCGGGACTCCCGCCGGCCGCCATCGGTGGCGCGATCGCCGTCGGTGAACCCGTCGTCGCCCTCGGCAACGCCGGCGGCGCGGGCGGAACGCCGAGCGCGGTCGCCGGCCGGGTGGTCGCCGTGAACCAGAGCGTCTCCGCGACCGACACCCTGACCGGTGCCGACGAGCAGCTCGGTGGTCTGATCCAGGCAGACGCCCCGATCAGGCCGGGCGACTCCGGTGGACCCATGGTCAACAGTGGTGGGCAGGTGATCGGCATGAACACCGCCGCCAGCGACAGCTACAAGTTCTCCGGCGGACAGGGATTCGCCATTCCGATCGGCACCGCCATGGGCATCGCCAACCAGATCCGCTCCGGCACCGGGTCGCGGACCACCCACATCGGTCCGACGGCCTTCCTCGGCCTGGGCGTCACCGACTACGGCGGCGCCGGCGCACGGGTTCAGCGCGTGGTCACCGGCGGTCCCGCCGCGGAGGCCGGGATCTCCCCAGGCGACCTCGTCATTCAGATCGACGGTGTGCCGATCAACAACGCCAACGCGATGAGCGACGTCCTCGTCCCGCATCACCCGGGGGACACGATCCCGGTGACCGTGCGCACCGCGACCGGCGCCAACCGGACGGAGACCGTGACGTTGGCCGACGGCCCCCCGGCCTGACCGTCGTGCGCGAACCCGACCCGGCGTCGGGCAGCCACATCGCGGGGGGAGTGGTCGAACACCCCAACGCCGGGGACTTCACCCGCGCCGCCGCACTGCCCGCCGACCCGACCTGGTTCAAGCACGCCGTGTTCTACGAGGTGCTGGTCCGCGCGTTCTTCGACGCCAACGCCGACGGCTCCGGTGACCTGCGCGGTCTGCTGGCGCGCCTCGACTACCTGCAATGGCTGGGGATCGACTGCATCTGGCTTCCGCCCTTCTGCGATTCGCCGCTGCGCGACGGCGGCTACGACATCCGCGACTTCTACAAGGTGCTCCCGGAGTTCGGCACCGTAGACGATTTCGTGGCGCTGCTCGATGCCGCGCACCAGCGCGGGATCCGGGTGATCACCGACCTGGTGATGAACCACACCTCGGAGTCGCACCCGTGGTTCCAGGAGTCGCGCCGCGACCGCGACGGGCCCTACGGCGATTACTACGTGTGGAGCGACACCAGCGAGCGCTTCGCCGACGCCCGCGTCATCTTCGTCGACACCGAGGAGTCGAACTGGACGTTCGATCCGGTCCGCCACCAGTTCTACTGGCATCGGTTCTTCTCCCACCAGCCGGACCTGAACTACGACAACCCGGTCGTTCAGGAGGCGATGATCGACGTCATCCGCTTCTGGCTGGGCCTGGGGATCGACGGGTTGCGCCTGGACGCGGTTCCGTATCTGTTCGAGCGGGAGGGCACCAACTGCGAGAACCTGCCCGAGACGCACGCCTTCCTCAAGCGGGTCCGCAAGGTCGTCGACGACGAGTTCCCGGGCCGGCTGCTGCTGGCCGAGGCCAACCAGTGGCCGGCCGACGTCGTGGCGTACTTCGGCGATCCCAGCACCGGCGGCGACGAATGCCACATGGCCTTCCACTTCCCGCTGATGCCCCGCATCTTCATGGCGGTGCGCCGCGAGTCCCGGTTTCCCGTCTCCGAGATCCTCGCCCAGACCCCCGAGATCCCGGAGCTGGCCCAGTGGGGGATCTTCCTGCGCAACCACGACGAGCTGACGCTGGAGATGGTCACCGACGACGAACGCGACTACATGTACTCCGAGTACGCCAAGGACCCGCGGATGAAGGCCAACGTCGGCATCCGTCGCCGGCTGGCCTCGCTGCTGGAGAACGACCGCAACCAGATCGAATTGTTCACCGCCCTGCTGCTGTCTTTGCCGGGCTCCCCGGTGCTGTACTACGGCGACGAGATCGGCATGGGCGACGTGATCTGGCTGGGTGACCGCGACGGCGTTCGCACGCCGATGCAGTGGACCCCGGACCGTAATGCGGGCTTCTCCCAAGCCAATCCGGGCCGGCTTTACCTGCCGCCCATCCAGGACTCGATCTACGGCTACCAGGCCGTCAACGTGGAGGCGCAGCGCGACACCTCCACGTCGCTGCTGAACTTCACCCGCACGATGCTGTCGGTGCGCCGCCGGCACACGGCCTTCGCCGTCGGGACGTTCGAAGAACTCGGCGGCTCCAACCCGTCGGTGCTGGCATTCGTCCGCCAGGTCGGCGACCCTCGCGACGTCGTGCTGTGCGTCCACAACCTGTCGCGGTTCCCGCAGCCCATCGAACTGGACCTGCAGCACTGGAGCGGGTGCACCCCCGTGGAGCTGACCGGGCATGTGGAGTTCCCCCGCATCGGCCACCTGCCGTACCTGCTGACCCTGCCGGGACACGGCTTCTACTGGTTCGAGTTGGCCCCCGCCCGTGAGGACACCGCATGACGGGCCCGGCTGCGCTGCCCTGGGCCCAGTGGCTGCCGCAGCAGCGCTGGTACGCGGGCCGCAACCGCCGGCTGTCGGCCGCCGAGGCCGCCGCCATCGTCCCACTCCGGCCGGATCTCGACCTCGTGCTGGTCGAGGCCCGCTACGCCGACGGGCCGTCCGAGCGCTACCAGGTGATCGTCGGGTGGGACGGGCAGCCGCTGTCGGAGTACAGCACGACCGCGACCATCGGCACCGCCGGTGGCAGGACCGGTGTCGACGCGCTGTACGACGCCGACGCCGCGCAATTCCTGCTGTCGCTGATCGACTCGTCGGCCGTTCGGGAGTCGGCGGGCATCGCGGTGACGTTCGGCCGTGAGCCCGGAGCCGCCCTTCCGCTGGAGGCGATGGCCCACGTCGGCGATGCCGAGCAGAGCAACACCAGCGTGATCTTCGACCGGCGGGCGATCCTGAAGGTGTTACGTCGGGTCAGCGCCGGGATCAACCCCGACATCGAACTCAACCGCGTACTCGGCCGCGCGGGCAACCCGCACGTGGCCCGTCTGCTGGGCGGCTATGAGATGGCTCTGCCTGTTGGTGAGCCCGGTGGTGGGGTGTGGCCGCTGGGCATGGTGACCGAGTTCGCGTCCAACGCCGCCGAAGGCTGGGCCATGGCCAGCGCCAGCGTCCGCGACCTGTTCGCGGAGGGCGACCTGTACGCCTACGAGGTCGGCGGCGACTTCGCCGCCGAGGCCCACCGGCTCGGCGAGGCCGTCGCCTCGGTGCACGCGACGCTGGCCGAGCAACTCGGCGCCGCACGGGCGCCGTTCCCGGCGGACGCCATGCGGGCCCGGCTGGCGTCGGTCGTGGCGGCGGTCCCCGAGCTCCGGGAGTACGCCGCGGCCATCGGGGAGCGGTTCGCAGCGCTGGCGGGTGAGACGGTCACCGTGCAACGAGTGCACGGCGATCTGCACCTGGGGCAGGTGCTGCGCACCCCGGAGAACTGGCTGCTGATCGACTTCGAGGGCGAGCCGGGGCAGCCTATCGACGAGCGCCGAGCGCCGGACTCGACGCTGCGCGATGTCGCGGGGCTGCTGCGCTCGTTCGAGTACGCCGCCTATGGCCCGCTGCTGGACCAGGCCGACAAGCAGCGGGAGGCCCGCGCCCGCGAATGGGTGGCGCGCAACGGCGCCGCGTTCTGCGACGGGTACGCGGCCGCGTCCGGTGTCGACCCGCGCGACTCGGCGCCGGTGCTCGCCGCCTACGAGCTGGACAAGGCCGTCTACGAGGCCGGTTACGAGGCTCGCCATCGGCCGGGGTGGCTGCCGATCCCGCTGCGGTCCATCGCCAGGATCACCGCCGCCGGGTGAGCGGGGTTCGCCCGGCTTCTGACAGCATGGTCGTGTGGCGGGCGAGATCTTCAACAGCGAGTCCCGGCTGGCGTGGGTGCTCGCGGTGCTGGCCGGTGTGCTCGGGGCGATCTCGTTCCTGTACTCCACCGGTTATTTCATCGTTTTCATGACCGGCAACGCCCAACGCGCCGTGCTGGGCTATTTCACGGGACAGTCCTGGCAGGCCGTCAGCGCCGCGCTGCTGATGGTGGCGTTCGTCGCCGGAGTGGTGATCGCGTCGGTGTGCAGGCGCCACTTCTGGGTGGACCACCCGCACGGCCCGACGGTGCTGACCACCGTCTCGCTGATGGCCGCGACCATGGTCGACGTCATCGACGAAGGATGGTCGGAGCGATACCTCGACTTCGCGCCAATTGTTTTGTTGGCCTTCGCCAACGGCGCCTTGAACACGTCCTTCGTCAAGGATGGCGAGGTGTCGATCCCCTTGAGCTACGTGACCGGCACGATGGTCAAGATGGGCCAGGGCATCGAGCGCCACATCGCTGGTGGGCGAGCCGCCGACTGGCTGGGCCACTTCATGATGCTGGCCAGCTTCGTGCTCGGCGCGGTGGTGGGCGGGTGCATCGGTCTGGTCGCCAACGGCACAGGGATGCTGCTGGCGGCGACGGTGGTGTGCGCGGTGACCACCGCCTACACGTACCTGCACCAGGACCGCCACGTGTTCGCCCGCGAGGCCGACGCCGCGACGGGGCAGGACGAGTAGGCGGGGCGCTGCTGCCGATGCCGGCTCTTCTCCGACGGCCCTAGGCCGCGGCGGGAGTTGGCGGCCGCAGCAGCACCTGCTGGATGTCGGGCTTCATGGCCACCAGCTGCTGGTCCCAGTAGGCCCACGAGTGGGTGCCGTTGGCCGGGAAGTTGAACACGCCGTTGCGCCCACCCGATGCGGCGTAGGTGGCCTGGAACTGCTGGTTGGTGCGCAGCGTCATGGTCTCCAGGAACTTCGCCGGCACGTTGTCACCGCCGAGTTCGTTCGCGGCGCCGTTGCCGCAGTAGATCCACAGCCGGGTGTTGTTCTGCACCAGCCGCGGAATCTGCACCATCGGGTCGTTGCGCTTCCATGCCGGGTCGCTCGACGGGCCCCACATGCTGTTGGCGTTGTAGCCGCCCGCGTCGCTCATCGCGAGACCGATCAGCGTCGGCCACCAGCCGTCGGACGGGTTGAGGAACCCCGACAGCGCCGCGGCGTAGGGGAACTGCTGCGGGTAGTACGCGGCCAGGATCAGCGCCGAACCGCCCGACATCGACAGGCCCACCGCGGCGTTACCGGCCGGCGAGATGCCCTTGTTCGCCTGCAGCCAGGCGGGCATCTCCTGGGTCAGGAAGGTCTCCCACTTGTAGGTGTAGTTCTGGCCGTTGCCCTGGGAGGGCTGATACCAGTTGCTGTAGAAGCTGGACTGACCGCCGACGGGCATGATCACCGACAGGCCGGACTGGTAGTACTCCTCGAACGCGGGGGTGTTGATGTCCCAGCCGCTGAAGTCGTCCTGCGCCCGCAGGCCGTCGAGCAGGTAGACCGCGTGCTCTCCGCCGCCCTGGAACTGGACCTTGATGTCGCGGCCCATCGACGCCGAGGGCACCTGCAGGTATTCGACGGGAAGCCCCGGCTTCGAGAACGCCCCCGCGGTGGGAGAACCGCCGACGGCCCCGATCGACAACAGGGCCGCTCCCGTCACCGCGACAGCAAGATGGCGCGGCACCGCTGCCACTGCGCCGCGCAACTTTCGCATTCCCTCAACGAAGGACATTGCTCCCTACCCATCCCGAGTTTCGACTGCCGCTGCACGCGGGCGATTCTGTTCGCCTGCGCAGTCAAACACGCGGCCGGGGCGTCGTCCGCGCGTCGCGGCCGGGATAGGTGATCGCGGTTGGCTAACGATTCGGCGTCGGCCCGTGATCGGATGCGATCTCTGGGAAACCTTGTGGCGCAACAGGGTGCAGGACGACTTCGGACAGCGTGCCGTGCTCGACCGTCGCGGTCATGTACGTGCAGAACGGTTGGCGGCGGCGATCGGTGGGCGACCCGGGATTGAGCAGTCGCAGCCCGCCTGCGGTCGTCGTGTCCCAGGGGATGTGGCTGTGCCCGAACACCAGGACCCCGGTCTGCGGATACAGCCTCGACATGCGGGACTCGCGGCCCGCCGCCGCGCCGGTCTCGTGCACCACGGTGAACCGCACGCCCTCCAGCGTCACATCGACCCGTTCGGGAAGCCGCTCCCGCAGGGCGGAGCCGTCGTTATTGCCCCAGCACGCCACCAGTCGGGCCGCGCGCGCCTTGAGGTGATCGAGCAACTCCGGTGCCACCCAGTCCCCGGCGTGGATCACCACGTCTGCTCTCGCGACCTCGTCCCACACCTGCGCGGGCAGGTCGCGGGCGCGTTTGGGGACGTGGGTATCGGCGATCAGCAGCAGCCGCATGGCCTAGGCTAACAATCCATGCGCACCTTCGAATCCGTCGCCGAACTCGTGGCCGCCACCGGTGAGACGATCGGCCACAGCGACTGGGTCACCATCACCCAGGACGACGTCAACCTGTTCGCCGACGCGACCGGCGACCACCAGTGGATCCACGTCGATCCCGAGCGGGCGGCCAAGGGCCCGTTCGGCACAACCATCGCCCACGGCTTCATGACGCTGGCGCTGCTGCCCCGGCTGCAGCACCAGATCTACACCGTCAAGGGCATCAAGCTCGGCATCAACTACGGCCTCAACAAGGTCCGCTTCCCCGCGCCCGTGCCGGTCGGCTCCCGGGTGCGCGCGAACACCTCCTTGGTGAGTGTCGAGGACCTCGGCGACGGCGCCGTCCAGGCGACCATGTCGACCACCGTCGAGATCGAGGGCTCGGCCAAGCCGGCGTGCGTGGCGGAAAGCATCGCCCGCTACATCACCTGATCAGAATTCGGCGACCGCGTGTTCGAGGCGCTCGGCCAGTCGCGCCTCCGCCGCCGCGCGGCGGGTCGGGATGTGCGCGGACGGGAAAGGCGTTGTCACCGGCTCGTATTCGCGCAGCGTTCGGCGGGCCACCGTCATCTTGTGCAGTTCGGTGGCGCCGTCGGCGATGCCCAGCGACTCGGCGGCCACCATCATCTTGACGAAGGGCATCTCGTCGGAGACGCCGAGCGCACCGTGCAGGTGCAGGGCCCGCTGCGCGACGTCGTGCAGCACCGCCGGCATGGCGACCTTCACCGCCGCGATGTCGCGTCGCACCTTCTGGTAGTCGTGGTGCTTGTCGATCAGCCACGCTGTGCGCAGCACCAGCAGCCGGAACTGCTCGATCTGGATCCAGCTGTCGGCGATCTTCTCCTGGGTCATCTGGAAGTCGGAGAGCCGTCCCTGCCGGGTCTTGCGTGACACCGCCCGCTCGCACATCATGTCGAATGCGCTGCGCGCCAGCGCGATAGTGCGCATCGCGTGGTGGATGCGGCCGCCGCCGAGCCGCGTCTGGGAGATCATGAACGCCTTGCCCTCACCCCCGAGCACGTGGTCGGCGGGGACGCGAACGTCGCGGTAGCGGACGTAGGCGTGCGTGGCGCGTGCGCCGGACTCTGTGCCCACCCCGATGTTGCGCACGATCTCGATGCCCGGCGTCTCGGCGGGGACGATGAACAGCGACATTTTGTCGTAGGTGCGGGCCTCGGGATTCGTGACGGCCATGACGATGAAGAACGACGCATTCTTGGCATTGGTGGAGAACCACTTCTCGCCGTTGATCACCCAGTCGTCGCCGTCGCGGGTCGCGGCGGTGATGAACTGCCCGGGGTCCGAGCCGCCCTCGGGTTCGGTCATCGAGTAACACGAGGTGATCTCGCCGTCGAGGAGCGGCTGCAGGTAGCGGGCCTTCTGCGCGTCGGTGCCGAAGAGCGCGAGGATCTCGGCGTTGCCCGAGTCCGGCGCCTGGCAGCCGAACACCGACGGCGCCCAGCGGGAGCGGCCGAGGATCTCGTTGAGCAGCGCCAGCTTGACCTGACCGAAGCCTTGGCCGCCGAGCTCGGGGCGCAGATGCGCAGCCCACAACCCCTGGTCCTTCACCTGCTGCTGCAGGGGCCGCAGGATGGCCATCATCCGGGCGTTCTTCTTGTCGTACGGATCGAGCGGCGCGAGGTCGAGAGGCTCGAGTTCCTCGGCCATGAATTTCTTGACCCAGTCGAGCTTGGCCTGGTATTCGGGGTCTGTTTCGAAGTCCCACACGGTGGCGCACCATTCCCCGGCGCCGTGCGCCGGACTCGTCGATCAATCCCCACGAGCCTAAACCCGGCGCCAGACCATCGACTGTCCGCTGGGAAACCACTAGTTTCGACTTATGGTCGCCATGCCCGTCCTCGACGGCGTCGAACACAGATACGTGGACATCGGAGGCGGCGTCACCATCCACGTTGCCGAGGCGGGTCCCCCCGACG